>Ga0214472_10000669_pt1 | contig 41574 bp, 31 predicted proteins | sample RVTome_6_FD_207662 | JGI IMG/M metagenome (GOLD analysis project Ga0214472, IMG submission 207662) | Soil microbial communities from uranium-contaminated site in the Upper Colorado River Basin, Wyoming, United States - RVT140D175 | ecosystem: Environmental > Terrestrial > Soil > Contaminated >...
AGACCACGGCGGCCTGGTGAGGGGTGCGGGCCACCTGGGCTTCAAACAACTGCTGCAGGCAGACGTCCTTGGGATACGCCGCCACCGTCTGGTTCCACTCAACCAGCGAATGTTGATGCTTTGCGATACTGAACATGAATTATTGTTTTTTTGTACTACCTTTATGGGACTCTCGTTAATCTGATCAGCTATGCGTGATCAGATGGCGATATGTCCCTATATCGCAAACACTTCCTGGTGTGAAAACTATTACATTGGCGATTACTGCGTTAAAAGTTCGTTTAAAATACTCATCTGACCACTAAGTTCTAATTAAGGAAGGTCTGATTAATTCGTCATTCCGGGCGAAGAGCGGAGACCCGGAATCCACTCTTTGTATTTCAGTAAGTTACTGGATCCCCGCTTTCGCGGGGATGACAAAAATGGAATTAATCAGACCTTCCTTAAGTATGCTAATAATTTTGATTAACTCGTCATGCCCATGTAAATGGGCATCCAGCCTTTAATTATATGGATTCCTGTTGGTGCGGGAATGACGAAGTCAATCAGATCTCGGTTAGTGGTCAGACTCCGTTTTTTCGCAAACTTTTGCCTTGTCCTCGCTGCATTCATTACATTTTCACACAGCTAAAACATTCAAGGGCAGGCTCCAGCGGGCATCCATTGAATATTTAATTTATGCGCTTTCTCCCTTACGCGCAATGCGCGGCCCCCTTAATTAAAGGGGGCACTTTTACCGCTCTTTAGGCAAAGAGGGGTGAGGGGAGATTTTTCAATTCATGCATTTACATCATGATTAATTTTTTTGTCATTCCCGCCTGCGCGGGTATGACGAACCAATCAGAGTTTCCCATCATGAATAGTTGTTTTATTATTCTATATGATGAATCACTTTGCAAAATAAGCGCCATGTCAAATATGTTAAACAAATTCAAGTATATATAGCATAAATAACGGTCCGAATGGATTTTTTTTACACGTGTTGTAAAAGAAGCCGACACACCTGTGCCGGGTCACTTTTTTGCAGGAGAGAAATGACCGAAGATTTTAGAACAGACTTGTTGAAATTTTTCCAGTTGTTTGGCATCAAACAACCGGGCCAGCGAGGCCAATGATTTTTCAAATCCACGTTGATCCTGATTTTCAATCAGTTTAGTTAACTCCTGTGCACTGGATTCAAGCGCACGGCGCGCATCTGCTGCATAAGGATTGCTTACCTGGATATCCCAGTAAACCACCGGGTCGGCGCTCAGGATACGTGCCACCAATGCAAGTAAAGTTCTATGCGGGGGCGGCATGATGGACTCAAGCTTTTCAAGATCATAGTTGAATTTTTGCAGCGCCATGCCAAATGCCAGGATCGCGGCATGTGTGAGTGTTTGCAGTATGGCCGTATAACGGTCGTGCTCCTCGGCAGTAAGAAAAACCGGGCGGCAGCCCCATGATTCCAGCAAGGCCAGAAAAGTATCGGCTATCGGACCGCGGCGGATTTCGATGACTGCTGCGCTTTGGCCTGAAAATCCAAGCGAGGGTGCAAACATCGGGTTGATACTGATAATTTCACTTGGACGTTTGCTTTGTGAGATGGTATTGATAAACGGTGTCTTGACTGACAGCGTATCCACAAATAACGATGATTCTTTTTGATTGGCCATGATTTCCTGCCACGCGGTCATCATGGCTGTTTCAGGGAGTGCCGCGATGACAAGGTCAGCTGTGGCAAGTGTATTCATTGCCTCTTTATTAAGCGCGCATACATCGGACCGGATATAACGGATATTGCCAGAGGATATGTTTGATTTTTGTTGCAGATCGATAGCTGTGACCTGGTGTGCAAGCGCGGCCAGTTGGGCGCAAAAAAGTGAACCCATGGCGCCGTTGCCTCCCAGTACGACGACGTTGGCGATGGGTGATGTGGTGGTTTTAGTCACCTCAAAATCCCCCGGCTTCGCCACCCCCTTTTATAAAGGGGGTAAAGAAATCCACGGCACCATGTCATCCGGTTACCTCCTTTGAAAAAGGGGGTCGAGCGATAGCGAGGGGGAATTTGATCGAACATTGTATCGGATAATTTTATGTTGCCTATGGCGCTATGTGTTGGCACTGCTATCAATGCGTGGGTTATTAATGATATCGCCCTCTATCCGGCATGCTTCATCGATAATCAGGCGGTAAAGTTCACGCACAAAATCCGGATTGATATTTTGATTAACCGCCAGATTGGCGCAGCGGTCTTTTACTTCATTGACACGGCCGTGTTGCATGACAGGGATATGTTGTTCTTTTTTATGTTTGGCAACATTGCGGCAAATGGCAAAGCGTTGTCCAAGCAGGGCGACGATTTCTTCATCGATGGCATTCAGTTCGGTGCGATATTTGGACAGTTTGTCCATTTCGGTTCCTTAGGATTGTCATTCCCGCGCAGGCGGGAATCTATCATTAATTTAAAATCTGGATTCCCGCTGCAGCCTGTCCTCGACTCCGATCGGGGGCGGGGGCGGGAATGACGTTAAAGATGCATCAGTGCTTCTCTAACAATCATCGTAAAATGATCTTGTGTGCTTGTCTACTTGGCAATCGCCATTGAAACTGAATCCAGAGCCGTTTCCGACAGTGCCTTTACCAGGGCCTTCGATTTTAGGATCATTTCTTCCAGTTCTTTTTCCGGATCGGATAAGTCGATGATTGCACCGCCAACGCCGACGGTGACATCTTCAGGCGTTACCACGATGGTGCGAATGACAATACTCAGGTCGGCACTGCCATTGAGCCCGAAGAACCCGATGGAGCCGGAGTAGATGCCACGCGGTCCGGCCTCGAGCCGGTCGATGATTTCCATACTCCTTTTCTTCGGAGCGCCGGTCATCGATCCGCCCGGGAATGCCGCCTGTACGCACTGTACGGCGGAAATACCGCGGCGCAGCCGGCCGCGTACCGTACTGACCAGTTGATGTACGGTGGCATAGCTTTCAACGGCAAAGATGTTTGAGACATGGACGCTGCCGACATCACAGACACCGCCGATATCGTTGCGCAGCAGATCGACGATCATCAGATTTTCCGAACGGTCTTTCTCGTTCGTTCTCAGGTCTTGATAGAGGGTTTCATCTTCCTGTTGGGTCTTGCCGCGCGGCCTGGTACCTTTGATTGGTTTCGATTCGACATTGCCATTCGGTTCGACGGTCAGAAACCGTTCCGGCGATGAACTGAGTACTGCAACGCCGGGAAAATTGAGATAGGTGGCGTAGGGCGCAGGGTTGCTCTGCCGCAGCGCCCTGTAGGTATTCATAGGATCGATTTCAACATGCTGGGTGATCATATTGGTCAGGCATATCTCGTAAGATTCACCTTTCTTGATTTCCTGCTGGCATTCGCGGATCAGATCCAGATATTGCTCGGGAGGATGACGGAAGGTTTGTTTGACCGGTTGAGGATGCAGTGCCCGGCTCCAATGAGGAACCGGTTGCAAATTTTGCAGACTCTCATACATATCATTAAGCCATGTCTTGGCACGTTCGGTATGCTCTGTATCATCCAGACATACCAGATAGGCGATCTCCTGCTCGTGATCAAAGGCGATGATACGATCGGCGAATATGAAGGCGGCATCCGCCGTATTAGATTTATGTGCATCATCGGCGCCGCAATCGGCCTTCAGCTCATAACCCAGATATCCGGCATAGCCCAGATTAAAATCAAAGGGCAGACCCTCGGTTGTCGCATGCCGTTCTCTGAGCGCCCGGTCGAGGTAGGTAAAGATACTTTCATTGTAAGTGTTGTAGTTACCCTGGCTTTGGACAGTCACCTTTTTATTGGGCAGATCATAGGTGACGATTTCCGCATGCGGCCCTGTGGCATCGCCCATGTAGGAAAAGCGTGAAAAACCTCTCACCAATGCACTGTCGAGCCAAAAGCCGGGCGTTGTCCCGGAAAAATGATGCATGAATACTTGTTCGGCATCCAGCTTGACGGGCACGCGGCGAAAATGGATATTAAACGTTTTGCCGTTGATGGCGCCTTTACCGGCATAGGTGGTGTCCCAGTGGCTGTCTTTGCCCGCCGTGATGACGTTATACAGGGCGGGATCTTTTTTGGGACGGCCGGTATCGGTTACACGCCGTTGAGGAGGATGTCTTTTCATATATTCGGTGGTGAGCGAGCGGAAATTTTCGATCAGCTTATGACCGAAATCGGAACATATCGACTCGGGGTGGAATTGAACGCCCCAGATGGGCCGCGTTTTATGCCGGACACCCATGCACATGCCGTCTTCAGTCCACGCGATCTTTTCAAGCTCATCGGATAATTCAGCGACATAGAGTGAATGGTAACGAATGGCCGTAAAGGGTGACGGTATACCCTTGAAGATATCCTGGCCGGTGTGAAGGATGTCACTGGGTCTGCCATGCATGACCTGCCTGGCATAATCGACCTTGCCGCCGAATAGATGGGACAGGCCTTGATGGCCAAGACAGACACCCAGGACTGGCACCGTGCTTTCCAGAATTGCTTCAGCGCAGATGCCGAAATCCCGTTTGTTTTCCGGTCGTCCCGGCCCGGGGGAGATAACGATATTATCGAAGTCAAGGTCACGGATTTCCGTCCAGGGCGCCGTATCGTTGTGTACGACGACTGGCGGGATGCGATTTACCTCCGCAATCAATTGATAGAGGTTATAGGTAAACGAATCGTAATTATCGATTAGGAGAGTTCTCATACCTAAGGGCTCTTCCGATGATCTGTGTTATTTTCCGTAAAAACAGCATAAAGTAATTTTTGCGCTACAAGTAGTATCGACTAGCGGATTTATTGCTTTAGCTAACCCGCATTTCTCACCACATATTTACTGTAGACGCCTAATGCACTGAATCTTTGCGGTGTACTTCCTCCGGGTTCCTCGACAGACTGTGTCAACCTTCGTCGCCCTACAGTCCGTGCACCGCAAATCTTCAGCACCTTAGGCGCCCTCGCTACGATCCGCGGCTAATTTGTTTTCGGGGATTATTTTATCAACAATCCAGTCACCTCCTTTGTAAAAAGGGGGTCGAGCGTTAGCGAGGGGGGATTTGTCGTTTTTATTCTTGCTTGAAATAACAACTCACTGGAAGTTTGAATTATTCAGTGACATTAAATCACTGCTTCAAGGCACGCGACTCCGGAAAAATCGGAGAATCCGAATTCGTTATATGCCTTTAACCTGAAACACACATCGTTACCTTGAACCAATCCCAGATCACTTCCGAGGTGATATTGAATGCTCGGTGATTCGGGGTTCAGCAGGTTCGATGTCAAAGGCAGGATAGTGGCCAGTTGATTTGCATCTTCATCGGAAGGGCCAAAATAGACGGCATAACCCAGCACATCGTCAGAGTTGGGACTCCAGGTGAGAGTGACCAATACATCGGCTGGGCAATCACTGCATTGCACATCAACCGCAACACTTGCTATCGCCTTATCGCCGTCGGCATCCATGACTTCGTAGAACATCCCGTCTGTGCCTGTATAACCATTATCCGGAATGTAGGTAATCGTATTATCCGCCTCGACGATAACCCGGCCATTTCGAGGTGGCGAAATAATTGAGATGCTGAGCGGCAAATCGAGCAAATTACTGTCGTTTGAGAGTATACCGATATTGACTGCGGTGTTCAGTTCGGTGCTTGAGGCATCATGACTCGCCACTGGAAAGCTATTGTTATCGGCGGTATTGACTACGGTTGTCCCGGCCGGATTGCTCTGGGGTTCCACCGTGTCCGTCAGCGGAGCAGAAGTATCGCTTTCATCGATAGTGGTTGCTATATTGTTTTCAGCGTCAGCACCATTGCTTGCATCTGATGTTTCGAGGGTTGTATTTTCCGTTGAGGGCGTGGTTGATGAGGTATCGGCAGGTTGTGATGTTTCCACTGGCGATGAACTTACCGATGTGCTGGACGTACCGTTGTAGGTATAGGTATACGTGTATGTATTACCGGCGGCCACAGGCGTTGTGGTGCCGGCAAATAACAAAATAATGATGATGCATGCATATATCAGGTGCCTAACCCGGTATGCTGAATGCGGTATATGATGTTTGTATGACGAAAGGTTTAGATGTACATGCAGGCCGCGCCCGAAAAGCCGGAAAGACCTGCCAAATTGAAGGCCTTGAGACGAAAACATACACTATCTCCCGGGTTCAACCCCAAATCCGCGTTGGTGTAGTATTCTACCGATGTTCCGGAGGTTTCGGAAGCGATCGTCGTTGCCGACTCCGGTGTAGAGCCGTAATAGACAATATAACCAAGTACTTCACCCGGACTAGAGTACCACGCCAGGGCCAGCAGTTTATCATTTCCCGGGTTTTGGCTTGTTTGGCGTACCGCGGCGTTGATAGACGCCCATTGGCTGTTTGAAGCGCTGACAGCCAGTGTTATGGCATCATTGAAGTCTTCTCCTCTTTTCTCGGGTAATACGGCCTCGATGGCTGAGAGTTGCATGCCCGGCTTCAGGCTATTCACTGTCAAGGCGAGCGTGGAAAGGGTTTCGCTGGGATCTATGGTCTGTGCGGCGCCGATGGCGGTCTTGGTTTGTTGGAGCATGGCGGCGGTTATTGCAACATCTGCGGTTGTTGTCGTGATTTCCGGTAGCGCCGCGCGAATGGCATTATCGAGCAAATCGGTGGCCCAGGCACCGTTGATATTCAGATTGTTACTGAGCCCCTCTATCAATACCTGGCCGGAGACGATATTGGCTGTCGCCGCAATCAGTGCGCTTGCCCCGCCGGCGCCATTCCCATCGAGAAAACCGTCGGTCATGTCGGCGGCCATGGCCGAGACGATGTCATTTTCACTGAGATCGTGTCCGACGACCTGCAAGGCCGCATGGGTGCGGCGAATCATCTCAGCAAGAATTTCACCGGCCTTGGCGAGAGCGGCCAGGTTTTGAGGCGTGACCGGGGTTGTGATTGGATCAGGTACCAAGGCCGTATCCAGACCGAAATGGAGATGTTGCAGGATCAGTTGGCCGGCCAGGCTCAGAGTCGAGCTTGTCAGCCCCTGTGGCATGGCCTGAGCGGTCTTGACGATCAGGGTCGAGAAAGGATTGATATTGGCAATCGTGCTGTCCGGGCCGGTTACAGCGGTAATCAGTGAGAAGCCCGGGGGCGCTCCCGTGACCAGGTCAATGCCCGTGTCCGTTGAAATGATATAGGGATAATAAGCCTGGTCAGGCACCTTGGCCTGGTAACGGGCATTGGAATCGCTGACAGTGGTTGCCAGCAAGGACCCATCGGCCGCCTTGATCGTGATGTCCGCTCCTGTGACCGGGGATTGTCCACCAAGCGTACTGTTTGCCAATGTGGTTGGGCTTGAAGTGGAATTGGAATTAATAGCGCCATTTTGCAAACTTGCGATACCGGTTGAATTGCTGCCGTTAAAACAGGCCGGCAACAACACTGAACTCAACATCATTAGGACGAGGCGGCACAGATTGAAATGCTTAGTAAGCTGATAATACATATACAAAAACTACAACATCTTGTTAAAGCTGTTATGGTAGGCAAACAAAGCCACGTTAACGCTTGGCCGTAACATCCGGCCAGCAGTTTTCGACACTTAAGCGATTAATTGTCCTATTGGAAATGTTTTGTTGATAAACTTGCGTGAGTTCTACAACAAGCAATTTCACCGGGCATATTCCTCTTGCTTTTCGGCATAAGTGTTGGTTGGCTTTAGTCTGCTGCACACACGCAAAGCCGGTGATTCTGGCTTTACATCCGGGAAGGCCAGCCACAATATGCTGTGTAAATTTTCCAAACCGGACACAATATAATGTGTATTCCATCAGAAAACAAGACTTTAGCCCATCATATGGCTTAAGCCCGTTGGAGGAGTACACATCACAGGGGGCTGTCAATCATTAAGAGATACCTGGCACTGGCAACTCAGTTTCTAATCTTGTAATGATTATTGCGCGCAAATATCTCCGGACTGACCCATCGTCCATGATCAGCAGCGCGCCTAGAGTGTCGGATGATCTTTATGTTGTCAAGCATGATGCCGTTGATATATTTGATTGCCATTTTTTCGTCAGTAGCGATGAAAAAACTTTATGGCATGCATAAGGATCAAAACGCATTGAATGTTATTATAGGTTCAAAGGTTTATTGGTAATTTCAAAGTTTGATTATGAGTCCTGTCGCATAACTATACATGTTATCTATTTATTTTGATTTTATTCCCTGTGTGCCGTTAATTATGACAATGAATATACGACTTGTAGCGGGCCGTAATATTCGCGTATGCCCTTTGCAGGACATACAATTTTTACTGCGTAACTGCTGATGAGATTTTTGGATTATAGCGATGTATAACATTTTACAATTGGCCATGGAATTTCAACGGTCGCCATCGAATTATGCGGACCTGACCGATCCTGCCAAGCCATTGCCGGAAAATATCGATATGTTATTGGAGGTCGCCGCCGGAGAGGTGGAATCCACTGCGATCAATAACGATGTGGCGGTGAATGAAAGTATTTCCCGGGAATTGCTCTCTGCGGCCACGTATTTTATCGAGCATGCTTTATTTATACCGAAAGGGAATCACTACCGGACGCTTGGCCTGGAGGCCGATGCCAATCAGGAGTTGATACGTAAACATTATCATCTGCTGTTGAAGCTCCTGTATCTCGATCGCGAGGATAAGTCGGATGAATGGAACACCTCGTATGCCATGCGCATTAATCACGCCTATAGCATCTTGAGAGACCCGTCGAAAAGAAAAAATTATGATCAGATTCTGAGTAAACAGGGCATCAAGGTTGTTAGAAGCGATAAGCAATACAAAAAGGAACCGGACAATGCAGGGGCATCGACGAGCCCTGGCCCGTCACATGCCGCATTGGCTGACATACTGACTGCGCACAAAGAGAGCAATCGTAATAAACCAACCGGCGGTCATACTGCGCAACCTGCCGCCAGAGCCATGCCGGAACCTGCGCCATCGAAGGGTTCTTTTATTGCAGGAAATATTAACAGGGCTCATGGGGCTGTAAATGGTCAGGATAAGGCCGCCGCCACTGTTACAGTGAATAAGCTAAAAGTACCCGGGCCCGGGAAGGAACCGGCCAAAAGCTCGCTTACCAGCGAGGAGCTTGATTCATTCGAGCAGTTGATCAAGACCCAGCCTACGCAACGCAACATACTCCTTGAGCCGGCGGATAATAATTTCGCCCGTTACCGGTCAATCACCGTCATGTTAAGTACGGTATTATTGGTAGTCGTGATCATTTATGTGTTCAGGCAAATGACCGGTGACACGGATGTTCAGCCTGAGGTTGCGCACGTCCAGGAATCGATGGAACTGACAGATGTTTCGGGTAATGAAACGACGCTGCTATCGGGGCCTTTAGCTGTTGAAGAGCCGCTCACGTTGGCGCTTGCGGAAGAAGGGGCAAGAGATCAGCAGCAGTTGACGGGATCTCAGGCCGGCAGCGATGAAGTGCCATCGATAAGTGATATTGGACAGCGCAGGCGGCGCACTATCGAGACGATTACATCGGGAAATGTAGCGGATTCTGTGGCTAGAGAACGCCTTGGCGAGAGCAATACAACCAACAGATTTTCAGCTACGTCCAAGGAAATACCCAAAGAACGGCCCACGCAGCCAGAGAGATTACCCGCCAAGCCTGTGGACGTGGAAAACAAGACTCCCATTAAGGAAGCTCCGGTCAAACAAACAGCGCCCCGGCAAGCCTTGGTCAGCGAGAAACCCGTTGCCGGTCAAGTGCCTGAGAAGACAACCACAAAAAAGACGCTACCTCCCGCCGTGGTTGCTGAAAAAAGACCTGCGCCGGAGCCAGTGCCTGCCGAACCACAGCAAAAACCGGCGGCGCCAGTGCTACAAGAGAGCGGTCAAATACCGGATTCTGTAGCTGAAGCGCAAGCGCCACCCTTGTCATCAATACCTACATTTGTCAGTATGGCGCCACCACAACCGGAGAAACAAATAAGCAATAATATCAGTGACCGTGAACTCAAGGATTTTATCGCTGATTTTATCAGAGGCTATGAAGCAGGGGACCTGGCCTTGTTTATGAATCTGTTTGCCGAGGATGCCCGGACGCCCGATCAAAGCAATCGTCAGGGTATTCGAAAAGATTATCAGGAATTGTTTCAAGGGACCGAGAAACGGCAATTTATTATCGACAATCTGCAATGGAACAAGGAAGATAATAACCGCGCCACCGGCGAAGGGAATTTCAAGGTGATCGTGCAGGCACCCGGTGATACAGCGCTGAACTCATTTATTGGCAGGGTCACTTTTCAAGTGCTGAAGGGCCCCCAAGGTATTGCGATCAAGCGGCTGGAGCATGCCTATGGGAGCGGTGGTGCGGAGTAAATGATGGTGAAGGAAGTGTTGATATGTAGTCTTATATCATTCCCGCGCAGGCGGGAATCCAGTAGCATACCGAAATACAAAGAGTGGATTCCGGGCCTCCGCCCGGAATGACGGATTATTCGGCGTTTACTTAAGTTGTCGTGAGCATTAAAGTCTAAAAATGACATTTACAATCATAAGATTTAATTGCCTGTTAGCGATATTGCTTGGCTTGATATCTACTACAGAGGTAAGAGCGCAAGCTGTTGTTGCCACATTAGAACAACTTCATGGCATGATAATGATCGATCGCGGTGATGGTTATGCGGCCGCGAATGCCGGTGACGCAGTATATGTTGGCGACCGTATTTTGGTGATGGAAGAATCCGCCGGCAGTGTAATTAACGGTAGTTGTGCGCTACGGCTGAGAAATAATTCGCTTTATATTGTTGGACAACAAGACGCATGTCAGGCAGAAAATATTTCGAAAAGGCAAGCGGGGCCGTTATATGCCGCTGCAATTGGCATTGTCAAACCCAAGACCGAGACTGAAGAGATCGAGAAACCTCCGCAATCCTCTCAGCCGGAGACCACCGCGCCGGATCAGACCGTCAGGCAAACACCCGCTGCAGAGACCACATCAGCTGCTACCGCCAAAGGCATATCGCCAAAAGCGATCGCAATCGGTGCCGGTATTGCCGCTGCACTAGCCGCTTTGGGCGGGGGTGGAGGGGGAGGGGGAGGCAATACCAGTACGCCGGATCACTAGTAAGGTGCTATCAAATACGGTAGTTATCAAGATAATTGCGTAATATCGCTATCACGATTAAAAAATATCCAGTCGAGTGTCCAGTAAGCCTGTCACGAACATGGACGTGTCATTTGTCGGTGACAACGTCGTAACTTTTATTAGATATCCTTTCATAACTGCCGCCATTTTTTTACTATGTCTCGCATTTGCCGGCGTGGCACGGGCTGATCCTAGCCTGATAGGCCAAACAGGTCTGATCAATATGCCTGATGCAAGGATTGAAGAGGATGGTATCTTGCGTCTCGGGGTCAGTAACAATGATCCTTATCTGACGATATGGAGTAGTGTGACCATGTTACCCCGGTTGGAGTTATCCGGGAGATATACCGTCATCAATGATTATCCCGCGGTTGATGTGGGCCCCGAATACGGTGATGTAAAAGACAAGGCCTTTGATGCGAAACTGCTGTTGTTGAGAGAGTCACACTATATACCGGACATCAGTATCGGTACACAGGATTTTCTCGGTACAAAAATATTTTCAACTAATTTTGTTACCTTGAGCAAGCGAATCCAAAATCTGGATATGACGCTGGGATACGGCGAAAAACGGATCGACGGACTGTTTGGCGGCATACGCTATGTTCCCGGCTGGAATAAAAACCTTGGTATCGTGATCGAGTACGATGCCAATGATTATCCCAACGATCCGGGCGCGGCCTTATCCGGGGCGGATCATCGTAGTGGAGGATCTTCATTCGGAATCGAGTACAAATTCGGCTGGATTGGAACCCAACTGGCCTATCAGGATGGCGATCTCGAGGCCAACGCCTATGTATCAATTCCTCTCATGAAGCGGGAGTTTATTCCCAATGTAGATGAGCCCGAACCTTATAGTGAAAGCGCTGAAACTCAGCCCGTCGAGGTATGGCGTAAAGAACGGCAATATACACATGCATTGGCGCGGGCGCTCGACGAGCAAGGATTTAAAAACGTTCAGCTTGCGATCAACGATAAATCCCTGCACATGACATTGACGCATCCGCGTATTTCCCTGATCGGCCGGGCGGTGGGCAGGGCGGTGCGTACGCTATTGATGTCCGGGCCCGGTGATATGGAGGCTGTAATAATTACCTATACGATCAATGATCAGGCCATACTGTCATATCGTTTTAATGATCTGCAGGTATTGCAAGGCCATTTTGATGGCTTAATCTCATTGCCTCTGCTGCAAAAGTCCATGGTGATTGAATATGCCTCGCCCGGGTATATAGAGCAGTTTGGCCATCAAACATCTTTATTCATTGATCTCGATGAAGCAGAACCTTTGCAGATGATGTATGGCGATGAAGGACACTTTATCAGCTTTAAGAAGGAAGACAGGTTTTTATCGAGCGTCCATTTTATACCATTCAACATGAGGTTCTATTTTAATGATCCAAGCGGGGCGTTTCACTATGACATCTTTTCGTTATTGCAATACAACAAATATGTCCATCATGGACTTTTTTTGAAAACATCCGCAAGGCTCACATTGTTTGAAGACGTGAGTGAAGTGTCACTCACATCAAACAGCCTGCTGCCGCATGTACGGTCCGACGTTGCGGAATATAAAAGTGGCGATCGTGTGAGGCTGAATAACCTGTTACTCAACCAGTATTTTCAGCCCGCCAGACGGGTCTATGGCAGGGTTTCAGCGGGTTATTATGAGGAGATGTATGGCGGGTCGGGGGGGCAAATGCTGTATTTATCCGCGCATGGCAATTGGGCGGTTGATCTATCCGTTGACTGGTTGAAACAACGGGAACCGGGCGGTGAGCTTGATTTTAGGGATTATTCGGTAGTTTCCGCGTTGGGGGCTTTTCATTACCGTGTTCCACGATTAGGATTAACGGCCACGGCACGCATGGGCCGTTTTCTTGCCAAAGACGAAGGCGCCAGGGTTGAATTAAAACGCCGTTTCAGGTCAGGGATCGAAGTAGGGGCCTGGTATACCGTCACCAATAAGGACGATATTACCTCGCCCGGCAGCCCGGATGATCCCTATCACGATAAAGGCATATTTATTTCGATACCGTTGAGTTCCATGCTTACCAGGGATTCTCAGGATCGCGCCAATCTATCTCTGGCACCGTGGACGAGGGATGTGGGTCAAATGGTTGAATCGCCGGATGATCTCTACCGTCTTCTGGAGCGGCCGCTTATGCTTGATAGCGGCGAACATACGCCATTAACCGGTTTTGACCTATAAATAGGACTATTTTTGCAGGTGTATATGCCGTGGCGGGGTTGTCAGAGCTTGTAATGGGCCGGTAATATCCTGTGATTTAGGCAGCGGATTTATAAGTTATAAACAATTGGGGAGTGAGATGAAAAATTGGCGTTTATACGTGGGCATTCTTCTCACTTGTGTTCAGTCCGGATTATCTGACATCTCATATGCGGCCGGGATGGGACTGGATGCCGGCCAGTTGTCCCAACTGAACAGGTTAAGCACCGCAGAACGTGCCGCCTTGTTGAATGTGCTCAATAAAGATGACATATCATCTGGCAGGAATTCATCGCCATCATCATCCGTAGATACGCCGCGCATCGAGTTTGCCACCCCCGCGCCTGCAAGCCCTGTACCGGAGATTCCCCGGATCCGGGGAGGCGATACCCTGTTACTGCATATTCTGCCTCAACCTGTGGCAGATAACGAGATTCAGGGAATCCGGTTTCCTGATAAACGCATTTTTATATTGGATGATGCCGGAGGGCTGGTAATCCCGAATTTTGGCAGGATTATCCTTGCGGGGTTAACCGAGGTTCAGGCAGCAGCGAGGATTGCCGCCGAACCGGCCTTCAGGGAATATGCCGTTGAGGTGAAATTGCTGCCGGTAGAGCAGGAACTAAAACCTTTTGGCTATGATTTATTTCAGGGGGGGGCGGAGACATTTGCGCCGGTGACCGATATACCGATTCCTGCCGATTATGTGGTTGGTCCGGGTGATACCGTTGCAGTGCAATTATTTGGCAAGGAAAACGCCCAATATGAATTGGTGATTACCCGTGACGGTACGTTGCTTTTTCCCGGTATCGGCCCTGTTTCCGTAGCGGGCATGACGTTTTCACAGCTACAGCAGGATATTCACAACCGTGTCCAGAAGCAATTAATCGGTGTCCAGGCATCGGTGACGTTGGGCAGGTTACGCTCGATACGCATCTTTGTGCTCGGTGATGTGCACCGGCCGGGTTCTTACACCGTTAATGGTTTATCAACATTGATAAATGCCTTGTTTGCCAGCGGCGGTGTGCAGACCATCGGCAGTCTGCGCGATATCCAGCTCAAACGGCAGGGAAAGGTTGTCACGCGTCTGGATTTATACGACCTGCTGTTGCGCGGCGATACGCTGGCCGATGCCCGGTTGCTGCCGGCAGATGTCATCTTTGTACCCTCCATTGGTAAGACGGCGGGCATCTCGGGGGGGGTGCGGCGGCCCGCCATATACGAATTCAAGGATGAGAAAAGTATCGATGACCTGATCGCCATGGCGGGCGGTTTATTACCCGATGCCTATCCGCAAGGCGTGCAGATAGAGCGTATATTCAATAACAGCGAACGCAGCCTGATCGATATCGATCTTACCCGGGATGGTGCCGGAAAGACCGGGTTGCAGGACGGTGATATCGTCAGGGTACATACAGTATTGGAGAAAATGAACCATGTGGTGACCTTGTCGGGCCATGTTCAGCGTCCGGGAAGTTACCAATGGTATCCGGGAATGCGGTTGACCGATCTGATCTCATCGATGTCGCAGACGTTGTCCGGCGTGGATGGCAGATATCTGCTTATCAAGCGCGAGGATCCTGTCGAGCGTACACTTGAATTGATCAGTGCAAACCTGGTGGCGGCACTGCAAAATCCCGATAGCGAGGCCAATCTTGGGTTGCAGACGCATGATGAAATCATTGTCTTTGATATCCATGGCGAGCGCAGCGCCATCATCGAACCGCTGCTGGAACAGGTAAGGGCAAAATCCGCGCCTGATAAACCGGTTCAGGAAGTGTCGATTCAGGGCATGGTGCACCATCCCGGGCGTTATCCCCTGTCGCCCAATATGAAGATCAGCGATCTATTGTTGGCGGCCGGTGGATTGACGGATCGCGCCTATATCCTGAATACCGAGTTGACCCGCTTTGCCGTTGTCGATGGCAAATATCGTGAACAGTCGTTGAACACCATCAACCTCGAGGCGGTGTTGAATCAACAGGCTGACGATATTGCATTAAACGCCTATGACCAGATCTCTATTCGCCGTATACCAAGCTGGTATGAAGAGGGTTCCATAGAAATCATTGGTGAAGTCCGCTTTCCGGGGAGATACCCGGTGGTGCGTGGCGAGAAATTGAGTGAGACCCTGGAACGTGCCGGAGGCATTACCGGGGATGCCTATCCGCAAGGCGCGGTTTTTCTTCGCGAATCAATACGCGTCAGGGAACAGGAGCAGTTGGATCGCCTTAGCCTGCAATTGCAGCAGGACCTTGACTTGATTAAGGCCAAAAACGAGAAAGATGCTATAGCCGAGGGGGAAATTTTACTGAGTCAGGTGCAATCGGCCAAGGCGGCGGGGCGCATGGTAATCAATCTACAGGCCGTGCTGGAGCATGAGGAAGGTTATGACGTGACCCTGCAGGCCGATGACAAGATCTATATACCCCGCCGGCCGGAAGAAGTAACGGTCATCGGCGAGGTCTATTATCCGACATCACACTTGTATAATGCCCGCAATACAATTAAAAAGTATCTGCACCTGAGTGGCGGGGCGAATGAAAATGCGAATAAAAAGGCGATCTACGTGATCCATGCGGATGGTTCGGTAAGCCCTGTTCCGCATTGGTTCAGCGGCCGTGTGGATGTAGGTCCCGGTGACACGGTTGTTGTGCCTCCAAGGCTTGAGCGCGTCAGCAAGCTTAGGTTGTATACGGATATCAGTCAGGTGTTATATCAGCTCGCGGTGACGGCCGCCAGCCTTAAAGTGCTTGATATCTTTTAGAAAGCCTCTGAATAGTTAAGGAATATCTGTTTAATTGAGTTTATTACGTTCCCGCGTAGGCAGGAATCCAGTAACATACGAAACACAAAGACTGGATTCCGGACCTACACTATACTTCGTCCGGAAAGACAGGTTGATTATTAGCATCTCCCTAAGGAAGGTCTGATTAATACATTCTTGTCATTCCCGCGAAAGCGGGCATGACGCCTTATTCAGGGCTTCCCTATTCATTATCACGGTATAACGTTATGGCCCAAGTGCCCAAGAGTAAAAATTTATTGGATGATCAGCACGCCCCCCCCGTGGACCGGGTGACAGAACTGCCACGGCGTTATCCTGATTATCGAGAGCCGGATAACAATTATTCCTATGAAAAAGAAATCAGCCTCATTGATCTATGGCGCATCCTTGTTGAGTACAAGCATCTCATTGCCGGTATTACCTTAACGAGTTCGCTGCTTGCCGCCTTGACGGCATTTTTCATGAAGCCGGTATATCGCGCTGAAATACTGTTATCACCGGTACAACAGGAAAAACGCAGTGATCTTAGTTCGCTGGTAAGTCAGTTCGGCGGTTTGAATGACATTGCCGGCATTAATCTGGGCGCGGGCGGTAATAATACCCTTGAAGCGATTGCAACACTGAAGTCGCGCGCATTGACCACCGCCTTTATCAACGAAGAGCATTTAATGCCCATACTGTTTACCGGGCGTTGGGACGTATCAAAAAAACAATGGCAAGCAGGTGCGGAGGCGCCGACAGAGTGGGACGCCTATGAGTTGTTCGATAAAAGTATACGCTATGTGACGCTGGACAATAGATCAGGCCTGGTTACGCTGGCTATCGAATGGGGTGATCCTGAACTGGCCGCTCAATGGGCCAACCAGCTCGTGCAGCGTGTCAATGCCGAACGCCGGGCCGAGGCCATTCGTGAAGCGGAAACCAGTATCGATTACCTGAAGCAGCAGCTAGCCACAACAAGCAGTGTCGAGATACATCAGGCGATTTACCGGCTGATCGAAGCGCAGGAAAAAACCATCATGGTGGCCAATGCGCGCAGTGAGTATACCTTCAAGGTGATCGATGCGGCGATTGCGCCGCAAGAAAGGATACGGCCAAAACGTCAGTGGATAGTGATTCAAGGTCTCTTAATCGGCCTCATTATTGCGTTGTTTGTTGTTTTTATCCGTTCCAGCATGGTAAAGCACAAGGCAACATAAGCTGTAATAATGTCTGGCTGGTATGGCGACGCGGTAATACGTGTTTGCTACCATATACCATTTAAATATATTCAGTGTGAAGGAGTCATCGGTGGCACAAACATCGAGTTCAGGAAAGGTCGCGCTTATTACCGGGGTTACGGGTCAGGACGGCGCCTATCTGGCGGAATTTTTATTGGATAAGGGTTATATCGTGCACGGCATCAAGCGCCGCGCATCATCATTTAATACCGACCGTATCGACCATCTGTATCAGGATCCGCATGATCCGCAGCGGCAGTTTATCTTGCACTACGGTGATCTGACCGATGCGACGAATCTGATTCGTATCATCCAGGAGGTGCAGCCGGATGAAATCTACAATCTTGCCGCGCAAAGTCATGTGGCGGTCTCATTCGAGACGCCGGAATATACGGCGAATGCGGATGCCCTCGGCACGCTGCGTCTTCTGGAGGCCATCAGGATACTGGGCCTTGAAAAAAAGACCCGCTTCTATCAGGCATCGACCAGTGAAATGTACGGCAAGGTCCGCGAGACACCGCAGAAAGAATCCACACCTTTTTATCCGCGCAGTCCATACGGTGCGGCCAAGGTCTATGCCTATTGGATATGCGTCAATTATCGCGAGGCCTATGGTATCTATGCATGCAATGGCATTTTATTCAATCATGAATCTCCCGTTCGCGGTGAAACCTTTGTAACAAGGAAGATCACCCGGGCGTTGGCGCGCATCAAGCTGGGTCTGCAGCAGAAACTCTACCTTGGAAATCTCGATGCCAAGCGCGATTGGGGGCACGCCAGGGATTATATCGAGGCACAGTGGCTGATGTTGCAGCAACCCCAGCCCGACGATTATGTCATTGCCACCGGGAGGCAGTGCTCCGTGCGTGAATTTGTAAATCTGGCCTTCTCCGAGATCGGTGTGGATATCCATTGGCAAGGCAAGGGGGTCAATGAACAAGGGATCGATAAAAAGACCAATAGGGTATTGATCGAGATCGATCCGCAATACTTTCGTCCCACGGAGGTGGATGCCCTGTTAGGCGATGCCACCAAGGCGCGCGAAAAATTGGGCTGGACAGCAAAAACCCCGTTACAGGATCTCGTCGCAGAGATGGTGAGAGAAGATTTGAAAGATGCGGAACGTGATGATCTGTGCCGACGCGAGGGTTTTCCCGTATTGAACCGGCATGAGCAATAACATCCGGCTTCACTTGTTTAAGTTGACCAGTTTTATCTCGGGTAAGTCTTTAGTCAATGTCTCGGCAGCTATCCATGCATCATGATGCACGCATCTACGTGGCGGGTCACCGTGGTTTGGTGGGGGCTGCGCTGGTAAGGTGCTTGAAAGAGAAAGGCTATAACAACCTCATTCTGGTTCCGAGCAGTGAACTTGATTTGCGTGACCAGACCGCTGTTAATACTTTCTATCGTGAATCACGGCCGGAATATGTATTTGCCGCAGCGGCCAAAGTCGGCGGTATCATGGCCAATGATTCCTGTCCCGCGGAGTTCCTGTACGACAATCTGATGATAGAGGCCAACCTGATTCATGGTGCCTTTCAATATGGTGTGAAGAAATTACTGTTTCTTGGGAGTACTTGCATCTATCCAAAGTTGGCCCCCCAGCCGCTTAAAGAAGAATATCTCCTGAGCGGCCCCTTGGAGACCACCAATGAATGGTACGCCATTGCCAAGATTGCCGGTATAAAACTCTGTCAGGCATATAACAAACAATTCGGCTGCCGGTTTATTTCGGCCATGCCAACAAATTTATATGGTCCGGGAGACAATTTTGATTTAAAGACGTCGCACGTATTACCGGCGCTAATACGGAAGTTTCACGAGGCCAAGGTACAAGGTAATGCGGATGCCACAATTTGGGGCAGTGGCGCACCACGCAGGGAATTTCTGCACGTCGATGATTGTGCCGGCGCCTGTGTGTATTTGATGAATGTTTATGAAGATTCCGCCATCATCAATGTCGGAACCGGGGAGGATATTACCATCCACGATCTTGCGCTGCTGATAAAATCAGTCGTCGGTTTCAAAGGTGGTATTATTTATGATAGCTCCAAGCCCGATGGCACACCCCGTAAGCTGGTGGATATAGGTAAAATACAGCGGCTGGGGTGGTCTGCCACGATTACCCTCGAACAGGGCGTCAGATCAACGTACGATTGGTATCAGTCTAATGCCACAACCAAATAAGATGAATAGTATTAAAAATTGATTTTTTATGATGGATGGACGGCAGCCAGGTTGTCGATGAATTTTACATACCGGCTTTACGGGGGGGGTGGCGGATTACCGAAGGATCTTGAAAAAGATACTATAAACAAGTAAATATATGCTATTATTAGCGCGATTTTAGTGGGTGGAATGGTTATTGCTCAGTAACAAATAATAACCACGTTATATGATGATTGATACATTTCGGATTAAACTATGGACAGATTTTTAAGGAGTAATCCGAATGTGCTCAGGGAGATATGGATATTTAGAGCCCATAAGGGATAAACGTAACTGTAATAATTTCTTGTTACGCTTGTCTCTTCATTCAGTAAAGCGGTTTTGCGGGATGGACTTTAAAATATCGGGAACGGAGCACAGCAATGCGTGATGACAGCATATTTCAGACATTAAAAGAAAGCGCAAGCAATAACCGTAATATACGGGGCATATTGCGCCATCATCACTATGACATTGCGACCATCATTAGAATCCTGGATGCACTGTTGGTCGGAGGACTGCTCTGGCTGATCGCCGCCATTTACGGTATTCCTTGGGAAGCGCATTATAGTTTTGCAACCGCCTTGACCATGGGCCTGTTCTTCATCATTGCCCAATCCAATGATCTCTATCGTTCCAGACGCGGTGCATCCTTGCATCATGAATCCGTACGCCTGTGGATAGCATGGCTCTCGGTTATCCTGGTGTTGTTGTTTATAGCCTATGCTACCCAGACATCCGCGGATTATTCACGTGGTGTCATCTTAATCTGGTTTGTGGTAACGCCTATTGTGCTTACCATCTGGCGCGGCGGTTTGCACTATGTGTTAGGTGGCCTCCGTGAGCATGGATTTAATACGCGCCGTGTGGCCATCGTCGGTGCCAGGGAGTTGGGCGCGGATTTTGCGCGGACTATCCTGGGCGCACCCTGGATGGGATTGTTGCCGGTCGGATTTTATGATGATAGAAAACCGGCGGGCGCCCGTCCGCTCGTCAATGAACCGGTGAAGGTTATCGGTGATCTGAATACGCTGGTGAATCATGCGCGTACCGGCAAGATTGATTCTATTTATATCACGTTGCCCATGCGCGCCGAGGAACGTATCAAGAATCTGTTGGCGCAACTGTCAGATACTACCGTATCAGTACATTTGGTGCCTGACTTCTTTATCTATAATCTGATGAATGCGAGCTGGAGTAATCTTGGCGATCTTCCAATTGTCAGTATCTATGAAACACCGTTCTTCGGTGTGGATGGGTGGATCAAACGGCTGGAAGATATTGTGATTTCAAGCATGATTTTGTTTGTTATTGCTATCCCGATGGTGCTTATTGCAATCGGCGTGAAGCTGTCATCGCCGGGGCCGGTCGTTTTCAAGCAATATCGTTATGGTCTGCGCGGGAACCGCATTGAGGTCTGGAAATTCCGCACTATGACGGCATGTGAAAACGGTGATGATGTCACCCAGGCCAAACGGCACGATTACCGTATTACGCCGTTTGGTTCGTTCCTGCGGCGTACATCGCTGGATGAACTGCCGCAGTTCATTAACGTGTTGCAGGGGCGCATGTCGATCGTCGGGCCGCGTCCACATGCCGTTGTTCACAACGAACAATACCGCAAGTTGATTAGTGGTTATATGTTACGCCACAAGGTCAAGCCCGGTATCACCGGTTTGGCACAGGTCAACGGCTGGCGCGGTGAGACCGATACGCTGGATAAAATGAAAAAACGGGTCGAGTTTGATCTGGCCTATATCCGAAACTGGTCATTGTTCCTGGATATTAAGATCATTTTTATGACGCTATTAAAGGGATTTAGCGGAAAAAATGCTTATTGACCGGACGTCGAGGGCGTTTAATACCGTCATAGTCCGCCGTCATTTTTAAGTCCTCTGCAAAAATCCGGCATCTGATCGCCATTAAGGGCGATATGTCAAGCCTGTATGGAATGGACAGATTGACGTTTGGAAAAGAGATTGTTAGTGTTATTCCAGCTGATGATAAGGATTCGGGTCCACAGGTGAAAGTTCCAACAGACCCGCTAAAACAATAAAAGGATCTGATTGATGACCAGGAAATCATGTAAATTCTTTGCAGTATTTTGGGCGTTTATCTCATTAGTCGTTGCTCAGGCCGTTGTTTCTGCCGAGGGAGGAGATCCGGTGGAAGGTGAGGCTAAAGCAGGGTTATGCGGTGGCTGTCATGGTATGGACGGCAATAGTCCGGATGCCACATTTCCCCGTTTGGCGGGTCAATATGCCGGTTATATCGTCAAGCAGATTAAGGATTTCCAAAAGGGCACGCGTGCCAATAATGATACCATGGCAGGTATGGCAGCCTTGGTGGCCAGCGTGCAGGATGCCAAGGATATCGGCGCCTATTTCGAACAGCAAAAAATGGCCGGTGAACCGCTGGCCAGTGTGGATAAGAAACTGGCGGAAAAAGGCAAGAAGATATTCCACGAGGGTAATCCGGCAAACGGATTATATGGCTGTGTTAATTGTCACGGTGAGCGCGGTAAAGGTAAGGCACCGAATATCTCGGTTTTCCCGCGCATCGGTGGCCAGCACCGCGATTACATCATCAAGGAGTTACAGGACTTTCAGGCCGGTACCCGCAGTAATGATCCGGCGGGCATGATGAGCGATATCGCCAAGAAGCTTTCCGAGGATGAAGTCAAGGCGGTGGCTGAGTATTTATCCAGTTTATTACCGTAGTAATTCTGAAAAATATGTGTAAACAAAGGCGGGCCAATGTGCCCGCTTTTTGTTTTTATACCACTAAGGAAACTCTGAATAAATCAGAGGTTCTCCTAGCCCGCATTTCTCCCCGGGCGGCGATGCATGACCTTATGGCGTTAGAATTGTTTGAAAATGTGCGGTCCTCAAAGATACGCTGTATTAATCGGCCATTGCCTATTGCGGTTCTGGCTTGTCTTCATGCTCGTAGAAGTGCTCTTCACTCAAACCGTAGCTACGGCTACGCTTTTCGCTCCAGAGCGGCGTCTACGAACACGAATCCTACGCCACCTCCCGCAATCCCGGTGAGAAATGCGGGCTAGCCCGCATTTCTCACCGGGCGGCGATGCAGATATCCACGCTATCGCCTTGATAGTGTTTGACGGTTAACAGCGGGGATATAATGACAACCTTGGTTCAAGTTAGCAGAAGTTCGAGTAATGCCTTTTGTGAGTGGAGCCGATTTTCGGCTTCATCCCATACCACGCTTTGCGGACCGTCGATCACGTCGGCGCTGACCTCTTCACCACGGTGCGCAGGCAGGCAGTGCATGAATATGGCATCGTCTTTAGCCGCCGCCATGATTTGTCCGTTGACCTGGAATTCCTTGAAGGCCTGGAGCCGGCGCTGTTGCTCTTCTTCCTGTCCCATGCTTGCCCAGACATCAGTGACGATGAGGCTGGCATCATGGGCCGCCTCCATCGGGCTTCTTACGAGTACTGCATTATTTGATCTTGCCATTAACTGTGGATCAGGGTCATATCCGTTCGGACAGGCAATATGCAATCGGAAGTCGAATTGCTGTGCTGCATTGATATAGGAATGACACATATTATTGCCGTCACCGATCCAGGCAACCACTTTTCCTTTTATATCGCCGCGGTATTCAAAATAGGTCTGAAGGTCGGCCAATAACTGGCAGGGATGATATTTATCCGATAGACCATTGATTACAGGAACACGTGAATGGGCGGCGAATCTTTCGAGGGTTTCATGCTCATAGGTGCGAATCATAATAATATCGACCATGCGTGAGAGAACGCGTGCAGTGTCTTCAACGGGTTCGCCACGGCCCAACTGGGTATCGCGTGGCGAGAGGAATATCGCATCACCTCCGAATTGGATCATGGCCGTCTCAAATGATACCCGGGTGCGTGTGGAGGATTTCTCGAATACCATGCCGAGTACTTTATTTTTTAGCGGTTCATGAATTTTCCCTTGCCGGCGCATGATTTTCAACTCTGTTGCACGTTGTAATAAAGCGCGTAATTCAACGGAGCTTAGATCGAGTAGGGTCAAAAAATGGCGCGGCGCTACCATGCTATTTCCCTATCACATACGGCAATTACTTCGTGATTAATTTTCTTTTGGGGCATGAGCTTTCACAATGGCAGTAACCTTTTGTGCGATTTGACCGGCCTCGTCGTCACTAATGATAAGCGGAGGCAATAACCGGATAACCTTATCGGCTTGAATGCTAATCAGGATGCCGTTTTGCAATGCAATGGCGGCTAGGTCCTGGCAGGGATGATCCAGTTCAATACCGAGCATCAAACCTTTGCCGCGGATGTCCCTGACGTGACCGCAGTCAGCAAGCATTGCCTTGAGTTGACCAAGCAGTTTGTTGCCAAGTACAGTGGCCCGTGATGCCAGCTGTTGTTCTTCGAGCGTTTTAATGACGGTCAACCCGGCCCGGCACGCCAGAGGATTTCCTCCGAAAGTAGAACCATGTTGGCCGGGCTGGAAAACCTGTGCTGCCTTCCCACGCGCCAGGCAGGCCCCGATAGGTACGCCGTTCCCCAGGCCTTTTGCGATCGCAATGACATCAGGGGATACATTGCTGTGTTGATAGGCAAACCACTGACCGGTGCGGCACATGCCGGTTTGAATTTCATCAAGCATCAGCAACCAATCATGCTTATCGCAGATTTCGCGCACCTTATCGAGATAATCCTGTGCAGGGATATTGATACCGCCTTCCCCCTGGATGGGCTCGATTAACACCGCTACGGCATCAGGACTGTTTTTTGCGATGATTTGCAAGGCCTCGATATCGTTATAGGGCGTGCGGATGAATCCTTGCACCAGCGGCTCAAATCCGGCTTGAACTTTTCTGTTTCCGGTGGCCGATAGCGTTGCCAGCGTACGGCCATGAAAACTGTTTTCAGCGACTATGATGGCAGGATGTGATATCCCTTTTTTGTGGCCATAAAGGCGCGCGAGTTTTATGGTGGCTTCAACGGCCTCGGCACCGGAATTACCGAAAAAAACATTTTCCATCCCGGAAACCCTGGTTAACTCCTGTGCAAGCGCCTCTTGATTTGCGATGCCGTATAGATTGGTGGTATGGATAAGTTTGCGAGCCTGATCGCACAAGGCCTCCGAGAGGGCGGGATGTGCGTGGCCAAGGCCGCATACCGCAATGCCGCTGAGTGCGTCCAGATATTTATTTCCACCGGTATCCCACAACCATGCCCCTTCACCATGAGTGAAGGTTACCGGTAGACGGGTGTACGTGTGCATTACGGCCTCTGACATAAGGTTATCGTTTGTTTAGCCGGAAACTTTTTATTATAACGAATTTTTCATGTTCGCAAACTGCTATCAACCAAACCCGATACAGCCCTGACGGGGACAGGCGGAAAATAAAAAACCCGGCAACATAGGCCGGGTTTGAATAGCCGGTTATAAATCCGGATGGATTAAATAGGCAGACCGTGTGAAGCGGCCCCCATAAACAGCAGCATCGGGATCGACAGCAGGGTATTAGTGCGTGAAGCGAGCAGGGCAACGCGCTTTGCCTTATTCTTTTCAGCATCAGTGGCCTGCACTATGCCCAATACCTTTTTTTGATTGGGCCAGATCAGCGCCCATACATTGAACAACATAATCGTACCCAGCCAGGCGCCCATGCCGATAGTCGTATGATAAAGCGTGCTGCCTTCGGTTAATCCCAGTGAAAAGGCGGCGGTGATATCTTTTCCAAGATATGCCGCACCGGAGAGCCAAGTGACCAATGCGGACCAGCGAAACCATAATAAGGCGCGCGGAGCGACATATTTACCGATTGCGGCCGGGCCGGGCCCTTCCTTGTCGGCGGCGGCAGCGGCCATGGCGGGCACTTGTACGAAATTGAAGTAATACAATAATCCTATCCAGGTAATACCTGACAGGAAATGCAACCAACGATCCAATGGTAAAAATTCCATGAACGGCTCCTTACAATTGATAACAGATTAAAGATTGATTATTTGACATAGAGTCACATTGCAGGTGCGATTGCCTTGATAACAAAGACCAGGATAAAAGCCAGCACAAAGCCGGAAATAATGGTTCCCATTATTGAATCAAGTGGATTCATGATTGTCCTCCAGTGTTGTTGCTATGTTATCCAGAACCTATCTCAAAATTGCTATACTTGGACGATACTGCGTTAAAAATGAACTCAAAAAAACGGGGCCGCGCAGCGGTAAACTATCGTGTAAGTCGCTTTCGCCCGTCCATAGGCTCCGCGACATAAGTACATCCTGTACGAAACTCCGCTTTCTCGTTCATTTTTGCCTGGTCTCACCTGCGCTCGCTAATTTTGAGATAGGTTCTGATTAATGTTGTTTGCGAGATACGGGGGATGATAGTCGACATATGGGTGTGAAAGCATAAACAAACGCTATCAATTATACAATACGCATATGTCTTGCAAAGGCATATAGTAATAATCGCGATAATTCATGCACATTTCGTGTTACTTTAGTCGCCAGCAGGGATAGGTGATGAATGCCATAGAACAGTGCGTTATGCCCATTTTCCATAAAACAGGGTGACCGTATGGTAATTGTAAACGACTCAAGGGAGTATGATAGTCAATTAAACCTGTAAGCAAATAATATAGCCTGTCATTACCATGGTAACGATGGGTTTTTGTATTTATATGCGTAGTCTATCGTTCATTTAACAGGTAAAATAAAACATCGAAATTCCTGAATCATGAATATTTGAGGTATGAAGTATGGATGTAATGGATAGAATCCGTGAGCAGATAGAAGGTAATCGTATTGTGATTTATATGAAGGGGACACCACAGTTCCCCCAATGCGGCTTTTCAAGTCATGCCACCCAGGCGCTGCAGGCATGCGGCGCGAAGTTTGCCTATATCAATATCCTGGAAGATCCCGAAATTCGCCAGAATTTACCGCAATATGCCAATTGGCCGACTTTCCCGCAACTGTATATTAACGGTGAGTTAATAGGAGGTTGCGACATCATCATGGACCTTTTTCAGCGTGGGGAACTGCATAAAATGGTAAAGGAAGCCGGTGAAGATGCGTGAAGCATACCCAGAAAGCAGAATTTCCTTTTAATCCTTGGCGTGATTTAAAACTTGAAGCAGTTACGCCCGGCTGCCTTGGCCTCATATAATTTTTCATCGGCACATTTTAGTAACGCGTCGAGTGATTTTATTGGCCCGTTCTTGCTGTAAGCACATACGCCTATCGATGATGTGACAATCATTTCTCCCGCGGAAGTCGGGTAGTGACGATGATTAATCGCTTTTAATAGGCGTTCGAAAATCGCAGGTTTGCAGTGACTGTCGTCATTGAAGTGCATCACCACACAAAATTCTTCGCCACCCATACGGCCTACGATATCTGTCGGTCGTACCGCCCTTCTTAATCGTCTTGCGACGCCTGTGAGCACTTCATCACCGACGGCATGGCCGTAATTGTCGTTGATATCCTTAAAATGATCGAGGTCAATAATGAGACAGGCCGTGGCGCCGCCGCGGGAATCGGTTTCTGCAATAACGGCCTCCAATTGTTGTTGGATGTAACGCCGGTTGCCGAGTCCGGTCAGAGGGTCCGAAGTCGCCATCTCCCGGAGCTGTTGATTATTCTGTTCGAGTGCCTGTGCCGTTTCCAGCAGGGTATTTTGCAGGGTGGCAATCCGGCCTGCGGCCTGAACACGCGCTGCCAGTTCCTGCTTATCGATAGGCTTACTCAGGTAATCGTCGACGCCACGGTCAAAGGCCTCAACTAATGGTTCAATACCTTCTTTCGAGGTGATTAAAATGACCGATGTATAGTGATTATTCTCCTCGTCATGCTGGCGGATTTGGTTACACAGCTCGAGGCCGTCCATTTCGGGCATGATCCAGTCAGCCAAGATCACGTCCGCGATACGATCCTTAATAAGTTTAAGCGCGTTCTCGGCCCCGTGCGCCAGGCGAATATCGTTGTATCCGGCGTTCTTTAGCGTCGATTCAATCATTGCGCGGGTCAGTTCGACGTCGTCAACGATAATAATGGACAGATCATGTTTGGTTGCCATGTTGCACCTGCTATTGGTCAGAGACACTTTGAATAAATCATCCCTGAAATCATTCAGAGGTTCTTTCCCTGCTACTTAAATATACTTGAGCTGATTGGTCAAGTGTATTATTCGGGATTTATTAAGGAACCTTCGAATAAATCAGAGGTTTCTTAATCTTTCTCTTTTAGCTCGTCCCAGTAGTTGACAATTTTGCAGAAAAGATCTGCTGTTCGTTCAGCATCATAGATGGCGGAGTGCGCCTCACTACTGTCCCATTCGATGCCTGCTGCCTGTACTGCGCGCGCAAGGACTGTCTGCCCGAAGGCGACACCTGCCAGTGTGGCGGTATCAAAACTGCTAAAAGGATGAAATGGATTGCGTTTAATGTTATTGCGTTTCACCGCGGCATTGAGAAATCCCAGGTCAAAGAACGCATTATGTCCAACAAGTATGGCGCGGGTACAGTTATTTTCCTTCACCCATTTGCTTACCGCGCTGAAAATGGATTTTAGTGCATCCTGCTCGGAAGCGGCATTACGAAAAGGATGATAGGGATCGATGCCGTTAAATGCGAGGGCCTCTGCATCAAGGTTTGCACCGGGAAAGGGCAGCACATGATGGGCCAGAGTTTTATGACGATGGATATAGCCGCGCTCGTCCATGGTGAGCAATACGGCCGCAATCTCCAGCAAAGCATCTGTTTGTGGATCAAAGCCGCCGGTTTCGACATCTACGACAACGGGTAAAAATCCCCGGAAGCGCTTGGCAAATATGGCTTTATCATTGACTGTTGACATAATGATTGCAGAATACAGGTGACAAGTGGCATTTGCCACTAAGTTAAGGAATTAATGACCAATTGATCTTTTGCGCGGCAAAAAGCGGGATCAGTTTTCCATTGGCTAAAGGATAACTCCCGGGAATTGTCCATGCAGTTTTTGTCAGCGTGATTTGTTCATGATTGCGCGGCAGGCGATAGAAGGCGGGTCCGTTGATGGATGCAAATGCCTCCAGTTTGTCCAATGCCCGTGCTTCATCGAATATGGCCGCATAGAGTTCAATGGCGGCATGCGCGGTATAGATGCCTGCGCAACCGCATGCTGTCTCTTTTTGTTGTTGTTCATGGGGTGCGCTGTCCGTGCCGAGAAAGAATTTCGCCTCGCCACCGACTGCCGCCGTGATCAAGGCCTGACGATGTATTTCACGTTTTAATACCGGCAGGCAATAATGATGAGGCCTTATCCCTCCAGCCAGCAGGTCGTTGCGGTTTAACAACAGGTGATGAGCCGTGATTGTCGCAGCAACAGTAGCAGGGGCTTGCCGTACAAAGTCCACGGCATCCTTGGTTGTGATGTGTTCGAATACGACACGCAAATGAGGAAATTTTGCAATGACAGGTATCAGACATCGTTCAATAAATATCTTTTCACGATCGAAGATATCGATGCCGGGATCAGTGACTTCGCCGTGGACCAACAATGGTAGTTGGTATTTCTCCATGGCCGCCAATACAGGATAGACCTTTTTTAGGCCGGTAACACCGGCATTGGAATGCGTTGTGACTCCTGCAGGATAGAGTTTTACCGCCACGACATACTCATTCTCGCTGGCACGCCTGATTTCATCCACCGGCGTGTTATCAGTCAGGTACAGGGTCATAAGAGGATTGAAAGACAGGCCTTCGGGTATTGCGGCAAGAATTCGCTTGTGGTATGCGAGCGCCATTGCAGTAGTTGTGACCGGTGAGACAAGATTGGGCATGACAATAGCGCGGGCGAATTGCCGCGCGCAATGAGCGACGGTGGTTTTTAATACCGCTTCATCACGCAGATGTATATGCCAGTCATCGGGGCGTATGATGGTTAAGGTTTTCATTCATCTATAGGCAGATCGGCTTCCTTGCCTAATAGACGATCGATCGCCGCGACACCAAAGAGCTTGAAGCCGCGTAATGCTTCTGGAGGATGTCCGGCGACACATATTATCGGTTTGTGTTCTGATATGCCCATGATCAGGGGTTTTCCGGAGCGCATCGGTACGCCATCTATAATCAGTTCGCCCTCGTTGTTGACAAGATCGGCAATAAAGTCCCGGCCGGCGGCGGCGGTACCTCCGGAAATAACAACCATATCGGTCTCTTGCAAGGCATTTGATACGGCGGCGGCAAAGGCATTGAAATCATCTTTCATGATACCGGCAATCGTTGGAATTCCCCCTGCCTGTGTAACGGCCGCTGCCAGCATGATTGAATTACTGTCACGAATGGTCCCGGGGCCCAATGGCTCGGTGTAAGGAATGACTTCGTCGCCTGAGGCGAAGATAGTAACTTTGGGTTTTCTGGACAGTTTGATTTGACTGATACCAAGGCTGGCGATGATGCCGATATTATAGGGGGTTGAGACGGTCCCGGCTTTGAGTGCGACGGCATTTTTTTGCACATCACAGCCTTGTTCTTCAATGAAAAAGCGTGGCGGGAAAGGACGCGTGATTTCAACAGAATTCCCCTGCAATTGGGCTTCCCACATACGTACCACCGACAATGGCGTATCGTGGCTGACAATACTACCGGTCGAGACACGCAGAGCCTGCCCTTTTTGTATCGCCGGACATTCGGTGTCACCGGGTCTTATTTCTCCGGCAATGTTAAACGCTATAGGGGCGGATTCCGAGGCGGTGGCGGTATCGGCGGTATTCACGAGAAATCCCTCGACGATCACACGCGGATAGGGAGGCATATCGGTAGGTGCCACTATATCGCTATACAGCACTCGCCCCAGGGCATTGGACAAGGGGCACATTTCACTGCCCAGTGAACGAAAGGGTACGGCTGAGGTAAATTGCTGCTGCGCTGTTGTTAACGGGGATGCATCGTTCATTAAGTATCCTGACTGATTATAATAATTTCCCAAGGAACCTCTGAGGTATCTGAGCTTTTCTACAAGGTTATCCGCGTGATGGACCTGATGTCAAAGGCAAGCGTAGATTTAGTGTATATTTTCCCCTAACTTAAAGTCTCCATCACCTGCTTGTCCAGCAGCAGATTTAATGTGAAGCGTACGCCAAAGCCGGTGATATCGGTCGGGATATGGGCCAGCCCGCCCTTGTGATTGCCGGCAGCAAGATCGACATGAATCCATGGCCTGTTGTCAACAAACCGCGACAGGAATCGTGCCGCCAGAATGTGGTCTGCTTCGCCTTCGAGAGTACATTGTTTGATATCCGCAATGGTGCTTTCGAGCGCCTTATCAAAGTCTTTATCGATCGGAAACGGCCAGACCCGTTCACCGCTATCACGTCCTGCTGCAATGAGCGTCGGCACTAACGGATCACGGTTGGTAAAAACCCCGCTATAGCGTGTGCTTAATGCATAGACACAGGTACCGGTCAGGGTGGCATAGTCAATGATCAGGGCGGGGGGTTCTTTACTCGCTAGCGCCAGTGTATCGGCCAGTACCATGCGGCCTTCCGCATCGGTATGCATGACTTCAATCGTGGTCCCATTGCCGGCAGTTATGACATCGTTTTGTTTATAGGCGCGCGGACCGATATGATTTTGTGCCAGCGCCAGCCAGCAATGTATAGTAAACGGTACTTGAAGTTGCGTTAAGGCAAGCAGCGTGCCCAACGCCACGGCGCTACCTTCCATATCTTCGTGCATGCCATGCATGTGTTTGGCAGGTTTGAGATTCATGCCACCGGTGTCATAACAAATGCCTTTTCCTACCAGCGCAAGAGATCGCGCCCGCCGAGCGGATTTCGGCTTATATGTCAGATGAACGATACCGGCGTCCCGTTCTTCGCTCCCCTGAACCACAGCCAGGAATGCCCCGGCCTTTTTCCGTTTCAGCGTATTGATATCCAGGAATTGCATCCGCCAGCCATTTTCACGTGCCAGTCCGGTGATTTGTTGGCGGTATATCTTGGGTGTGAGTTCATTGGGTGGTAGAGCCGTTAGCCGGCGGGCAAGATTATTACCCTCGGCCTCGGCGACGGTACGTTTGAAGTCAAGCTTGGCATTCGATCCATATAGCTGAATGGTATTGAGTCTGGAGGCCTTTTTTTTGGTGCTTTTATAATCGGGCATTGCCGCTGCGCTTGCCAGCAATGCTGCAATCAGGGCCTCTGCAATGCGGTTGTTATAATCGGCATCGAATCCTGACACAAACAATGCAATGTTGCGCGGTCTTGATTCGAGCTGACGCGCGGCCAATTTGCGTGCCAGTGTCAATAGTTCGAAACTGGGGGCATCGGGTTTGATAAAGGCCAGAGCAGCGCGCGTTCCAACTTTGTTAGGCAGGTCTGTTACCAGAATATAATCGGCATCCGGTTTTTCCCCGGCGCTACTCAGACGTTGTTTGAGGGTCTCAGCGTAAGGAAATATTGGCCATTTTCGCGTGGTCAGGGTGTCCGGAAGTACCACTATGAGGTGATTTAAGGCATCGGCGTCTTTCCGTCCTAGGGCGTTAAATATTTGTTTTATATTAATATTCATTGCCTTATCAGGTTAAGTTGATGTATGGGTCATCTTGACCGGCAGTCAATAAATACTGATCATGTCCTACCTAAAGGCAATAATACGCTATATAACTAATAAAATGGCAGATATCAGGTCAGCGCGCCATATCCGACGATCTCAATACCCAAAGTAAGAGGCCATCTGTTAAGATGGCCTTTTTGTAAATAAATCAGAAAAATCATTTATCTTCATCACCATAACTTTGATGGCGACGATATTTGCGCAAGACATTTGAGAATACCGGATCGATCAAGGGAGTTTAACGAGGTTGGAGTTATGTCTGAGCAATTACAGATACCCGATATAGACAGCGCGGAGACCCAGGAGTGGATAGAGGCGCTCGAAGCCGTCATTGAAAATGAGGGTGTTGAGCGCGCCCATTTTTTGCTTGAACAGATGATAGACAAGGCGCGTAGAACGGGCGCCTATTTGCCTTTTTCAGCGAATACTGCCTATGTCAATACGATCCCCCCTCACCATGAGGTTCCGATGCCGGGCGATCCGGCCATTGAAGACAGGATTCGTAGTTATATCCGCTGGAATGCGATGGCGATGGTCGTCAAGGCCAATCGCAAGAGCTCTGAACTAGGCGGACACATCGCGACCTTTGCCTCTGCCGCAACTCTTTATGATGTAGGCTTCAATCACTTCTGGCGCGCGCCATCCGGCGGATTTGGCGGTGATCTGCTTTTCTTTCAGGGTCATGCATCACCGGGGGCATATGCCCGTGCCTTTCTGGAAGGGCGCCTGACGGCAGAGCAACTGGATAAATTTCGCCAGGAAGTGGATGGTAACGGCCTCTCTTCCTATCCGCATCCGTGGCTGATGCAGGATTTCTGGCAGTTTCCCACTGTCTCGATGGGGCTGGGACCGATTATGTCCATCTATCAGGCGCGTTTCATGAAATATCTGCAGGACCGCGGACTGGCCGATACCAGGGGACGCAAGGTGTGGTGCTTTGTCGGTGATGGCGAGGTCGACGAGCCGGAAACGCTGGGGGCAATCTCGCTGGGTTCACGCGAGAAACTGGATAATCTGATTTGGGTGGTAAACTGTAATCTGCAACGCCTGGATGGCCCGGTGCGCGGCAATGGCAAGATCGTACAGGAGCTGGAGGCCGTTTTTCGCGGCGCCGGTTGGAATGTGATCAAGGTGCTGTGGGGCAGTTACTGGGATCCTTTGCTGGCAAAGGACAAGGACGGCTTGTTGCAACAGCGTATGATGGAATGCGTCGACGGTGATTTCCAGAACTACAAATCCAAGGATGGCGCTTATGTGCGCGAGCATTTCTTCGGCAAGTATCCCGAACTGAAGGCCATGGTGGTCAAGATGACCGACGAGGACATCTGGCACCTGAATCGCGGCGGCCATGATCCGCACAAGGTCTATGCGGCCTACCATGCGGCGGTAAATCACACCGGTCAGTCCACCGTCATCCTGGCGCATACCGTCAAGGGTTATGGCATGGGCGCCGCCGGTGAAGGCCAGATGCGCACCCATTCACAAAAGAAGCTGCAGGCCGAGGATATGATTGCCTTTCGTGATCGTTTCAATATCCCGTTGAATGACGAAGATGCGGCGGCCGGCAACTACTATAAACCTGCCGATGACAGTGAAGAGCTGAAGTATCTCCATGCCCGCCGCAAGGAACTGGGAGGTTATCTGCCGACGCGCAATCACCGGATAGCGCCACTTGAGATTCCCGATCTGTCAGTGTTTGCGCCGCTGCTCGAGGACAGTGGTGACCGCGAGATGTCCACCACCATGGTTTATGTACGCCTGCTGACGCTGTTGTGCCGCGACAAGAAGATCGGCAAGTATATCGTGCCGATCATTCCGGACGAGGCGCGTACCTTCGGTATGGAAGGGATGTTCCGTCAACTTGGCATCTATTCCTCGGTGGGCCAGTTATATACCCCACAGGACAAGGACGAGATCATGTTTTACAAGGAGGACAAGAGCGGCCAGATCCTCGAGGAAGGGATTAACGAGGCCGGCGCGATGTGTTCCTGGATTGCCGCCGCGACGTCTTACAGTTCACACGCCGTGTACACCATCCCGTTCTATATCTATTATTCGATGTTCGGTTTCCAGCGCGTCGGCGACCTGGCATGGGCCGCAGGCGATATGCGGTCACGCGGCTTTTTGATCGGTGCAACCGCCGGCCGTACGACACTGGCGGGCGAAGGTCTGCAGCACCAGGATGGTCATGGACTGGTACTGGCCGGCAACATTCCGAATTGCGTCAGCTATGACCCGGCCTTTAGCTATGAGATGGCGGTCATTATTCATAACGGCCTGCATCGAATGTATGTCGAGCAGGATAATGTCTATTACTACATCACGGCCATGAATGAAAACTATCATCACCCGGCCATGCCGGAAGGGGCCGCGCAAGGTATTATCAAGGGACTGTATCAGTTCCGTGCCAGTGATATGGGAAGCAAGAACAAACACACGATACAGTTGATAGGCTCAGGCACCATCCTGCGCGAGGTGATTGCGGCGGCCGATTTGCTGGCACAGGACTGGGGTATCGCTGCCGAGATCTGGAGCGCCACGAGTTTCAATGAGCTGGCCCGTGAGGCCCACGCCGTGGATCGCTGGAATCGTCTGCATCCGGCGGTAACACAGAAGACTTCGTATATCGCCGGATGTTTTGCAGGTCATCCCGGCCCGTTCATTGCGGTAACTGACTATATCCGTAACTACGCCGAGCAGATTCGCAAGTGGGTGCCAGGCCGTTACGTGGTACTGGGTACAGACGGCTTCGGTCGCAGCGATACCCGCGCCCAGTTGCGCAAGCATTTTGAAGTGAACCGTTATCACGTGACGATCGCCGCCCTGAAGGCGATGGCGGAAGAAGGTCAGTTGCCGGTCAAGAAGGTGGAAGAAGCGATCAGGAAATATGGCGTCGATCCGGAAAAACCCTATCCCCTCTATGCGTAGAGACACATATGGAACCTTGCGAAACGTGACAATAACAGTGAAAACAATTCTGCGTGACTTAAAAAATCCCCCCGCGCAAAGCGCGGCCCCCTTTTTTAAAGGGGGTATATATCGCGCACTGAACAAGCCCCTCTTTGAAAAAGAGGGGCTGGGGAGATTTATTCCGGATAATAGACAAGTATGAGTAAGGAAATAGTCGTACCTGATATCGGTGACTTCACGGATGTAGAAGTGGTCGAGGTACTGGTCTCTGCCGGTGACACGATCGTAGCGGAACAATCATTAATCTCCCTGGAGTCCGACAAGGCGGTCATGGAAATTCCGGCGCCCGAGGACGGCATAGTAAAAGAGATCAAGGTCAAGGTAGGTGATCGTGTATCGGCAGGCAGTCTGATCCTCTTGCTCGAACCTTCGGGCAAGGCCGCAGCATCCGCCGAGCCTGCGAAGAAAGAAACAACCCAGACAAAACCCGCGCCGGCCAAGGCCCCTGCCGCTAAACCCGCATCCGTTCCTGAAGCGCAACAAAGACCGGCCCCCGCTGCCAGGATGGACGAAGCGAGCTTTGCCAAGATCAGTTTCTCCGGGGCCTATGCCAGCCCCGCGCTACGCAAGTTTGCGCGTGAATTGGGTGTGGATCTGAGACAGGTTCAGGGCTCCGGCCGCAAAGGCCGCATCGTCAAGGAAGACGTCCAGTCATTCGTCAAGCGTGCACTTGCACAGGGTGCGGGCATGGGTGGTCTGGCGGTTGCGCCGATGCCCGCGATCGATTTCAGCCAGTGGGGCGAGATCGTGAGCAAACCGCTGACCAAGATCAACAAGCTCACCGGCCAGTTCCTGCACCGTAACTGGGTGAGCGTACCGCATGTCACACAGTTCGATGAGGCGGATATCACCGATCTGGAGGACTTCCGCAAGTCCATGCTCGAGGAGCACAAGGATAAAGGGGTCAAGATCACTCTGCTGGCCTTCCTGATGAAGGCGGTGGTGTCAGGATTGAAAGAGTTTCCACGTTTCAATACATCCCTGGATGCCGGTGGCGAGAATCTGATCTTTAAAAAATATTTTAACGTCGGCGTTGCGGTAGATACAGCGGATGGTCTGGTGGTCCCCGTGGTGCGCGAGGTGGATTGCAAGAGCCTGGTCGATATTGCCGCGGAACTGGGCGAGATCAGCCAGAAGGCGCGCGACAAGAAACTCAAGCCGGCCGACATGCAGGGCGGTTGTGTCACCATCTCCAGCCTGGGCGGTATCGGCGGCACCAAGTTTACACCGATTGTGAATTCGCCCGAAGTGGTGATACTCGGTGTCTCCCGCGCCAAGATGCAGCCGGTGTGGAATGGCAAGGAATTTACCCCGCGGTTGATCCTGCCGTTGTCATTATCCTATGACCATCGCGTGATAGATGGCGCCGATGGCGCGCGTTTTACCACCTTCCTCAGCAGCGTGCTGGCGGATGCGCGCCGCATGTTGTTGTAATAAGCGGTGACGAATGAGCATTATTGAAATCAAGGTACCGGACATTGGCGACTTCAAAGACGTCGAAGTCATCGAGGTCTTGGTCAGCCCCGGAGATACCGTCAAGGCAGAGTCCTCGCTCATCTCTATCGAGTCCGACAAGGCCGTAATGGAGATTCCATCACCCCATAGCGGTGTTGTGAAGGAGTTACGTGTCGCCGTCGGTGACAAGGTGTCCGAAGGCAGCAGTATTCTGATGATGGAGGTCAGCGAGGCGGCTGCAACCGCTCCTGCTGCGGCGGAAAAGAAACCGCCAGCGAAGCCAGAAGCACGCGAAAAATCACCTGGGCCGGCCGCAGCTCCCGCGCCCAAGGCCGCGAGCTATCAAGGCAAGGTCGATATCAGCGCGGAACTCGTGGTGCTGGGCGCAGGCCCCGGCGGTTACACGGCCGCGTTTCGCGCCGCCGACCTTGGCAAGCACGTGGTGCTGATCGAGCGTTATGAAAACCTCGGCGGGGTTTGCCTGAATGTCGGATGTATTCCCTCCAAGGCCTTGTTGCATACCGCGCAGGTGATCAACGAGGCGGCGGAATTTCACGAGATAGGTGTTGTCTTCAACAAGCCCGCCATCGATCTCGCTAAATTGCGCGGCCACAAGGACAAGGTGGTCGGCAGGCTGACGGGAGGTCTCAAACAACTGGCCAAGCAGCGCAAGGTGCAGGTCGTACACGGTTATGGCAGGTTTACCTCACCTAATACCATCGAAGTGACGGCAGCCGATGGGGCAAAGACCATTATCGGTTTTGAAAACTGTATCATCGCCGCCGGCTCACAGGTTACCAAACTGCCTTTCATTCCGTGGGATGATCCGCGTGTCATGGATTCCACCGATGCACTGGAAATTGCGGAAGTTCCCAAACGCCTGCTGGTCGTGGGTGGCGGCATTATCGGTCTGGAGATGGCCACCGTGTATGATGCGCTGGGTTCGAAGATCACCGTTGTTGAATTGTCGCCCGGTCTGATCCCGGGTGTTGACCGCGATGTAGTGCGACCGCTCGAGCGCCGCATCAAGAAACGTTATGAGAATATCTACCTCAATACCAAGGTGACGGCGATCAAGCCGACACCCGCAGGACTGGTATGCAGCTTTGAAGGCAAGGATGCACCGGCGACCGATACCTTTGACAGTGTGTTGGTGAGCATCGGGCGCAGCCCGAACGGTTTATTGATCGATGCCGACAAGGCCGGTGTCGCAGTGAATGAACACGGGTTTATCCCTGCAGATAAACAACTGCGCACCAATGTGCCGCATATCTTTGCCATCGGCGATATCGTTGGTCAGCCGATGCTGGCGCACAAGGCGATGCATGAAGGCAAGGTCACGGCCGAAGTGGTTGCCGGTATGAAGTCCTTTTTCGATGCCCGTACCATCCCTTCCGTTTGTTACACCGATCCGGAAGTGGCCTGGATGGGCAAGACCGAAGACGAATGCAAGGCCGAAGGCATCGCATACCAGAAAGGTGTCTTCCCGTGGGCGGCGAGTGGCCGCGCCTTGTCGATCGGCCGTGATGACGGTATGACCAAGGTATTGTTTGATAAAAATCACCGCATCATAGGCGCCGCCATGGTGGGACCGAATGCCGGCGAGTTGATCGCTGAAGCGGTACTGGCACTGGAGATGGGTGCCGATGTGCAGGACATCGCATTGACCATCCACCCGCATCCGACATTGTCGGAGACCTTTAACTTTGCCGCCGAGGTGGCCGAGGGGACGAGTACCGATATTTATGCGCCCAAGAAAAAATAGGCTAAAAATTGCCTTTTTGTCCGCTGGCTGCGTTGCATTGTCTTCAATGATGCTCATTTACTATCGTGTAAACCCCGCTCCTTGCAGCCAATGCGCCTTGCCATCGAACAAAAAATCTAATTTTTAGAAGTGCCAAGATAAATTTTAATGTGTCGTTCCCGCGCAGGCGGGAATCCAGTAACATACTCAAGTGCAGAGTCTGAACCCCGGGTTTCCGCAGCACTCTGCCCGAGTCTAGGTTCTAATAATCTTTTAATCAGGAATAACATGTCTAAAGTCAAAAAAGTCGTACTCGCCTATTCTGGGGGTCTGGATACCTCCGTGATCCTGCGCTGGTTGCAAGAGGTCTATGGCTGCGAGGTGGTCACCTTCACTGCCGATATCGGCCAGGGTGAAGAGTTGGAACCCGCCCGCGCCAAGGCCAAGACGCTGGGTGTGAAAGAGATCTATATCGAGGATCTGCGCGAGGAATTTGCGCGTGACTATGTGTTCCCGATGTTCCACGCCAATACCATCTACGAAGGTGAGTATCTGCTCGGCACATCCATCGCGCGGCCATTGATCGCCAAGCATCTGGTGGAGATTGCCCGCAAGACCGGCGCCGATGCCATCTCGCATGGCGCGACCGGCAAGGGCAATGACCAAGTGCGTTTCGAGCTGGGCGCCTATGCACTGAGCCCCGATATCCACATCATCGCGCCGTGGCGTGAATGGGATCTGACATCACGCGAGAAGTTGCTGGCCTACGCCGAGAAACACCAGATTCCGATCGAGCAGAAACGCGGCAAGGCCTCACCTTATTCCATGGACGCCAATCTGCTGCATATCTCCTACGAAGGCGGTATTCTGGAAGATCCTTCCAAGGAACCGGAAGAATCGATGTGGCGCTGGACGGTATCGCCCGAAAAGGCCCCCGACAAGGCAACCACAATTGAATTGACCTATAAACAGGGCAATATCACGGCCATCGATGGTAAACCACTGAGTCCTGCCATGGTTATCGGAGCGTTGAATCGAATCGGCGCGCAACATGGCATCGGACGGCTGGATATCGTTGAAAATCGTTATGTCGGGATGAAATCACGCGGTTGTTATGAAACACCCGGCGGCACCATTATGCTCAAGGCCCACCGGGCCATCGAATCCATAACCTTGGACCGTGAGGTCGCCCACCTGAAGGATGAATTAATGCCCCGCTATGCCAGCATGATTTACAACGGTTATTGGTGGAGCCCGGAGCGCCAGATGCTGCAAAAGATGATCGACGCCTCTCAGGAGCCGGTCAATGGCCGGGTGCGTCTGAAGCTTTATAAAGGGAACGTCATAGTAACGGGTAGAGAATCGGCCGAAGACAGCCTGTTCGATGCAGATATCGCCACATTTGAGGAAGATACCGGCACATTCGATCAAAAAGATGCCGCAGGTTTTATAAAATTAAATGCCTTGCGCATGCGTTTGGCGGCACGATTGAGAAATATGCGGGACGAATGAGAATTCTGCATACCATGATCCGTGTAGGTGATCTGGACCGTTCGATCCGGTTTTACACTGACGTAATCGGTATGCAGGTATTGCGTCGTAATGATTATCCTGAAGGCAAATTTACGCTGGCCTTTGTCGGTTTTGGAGAAGAATCCAAAGAAGCGGTGATCGAACTGACCTATAACTGGGGAGTCGACCGCTATGATCTGGGAGATGCCTTTGGTCATATCGCGATCGAGGTGGATGACGTCTATACCGCCTGTGATGAAATAAAACGGCGCGGTGGTAGTGTGGTACGGGAAGCCGGCCCGATGAAAGGTGGTACGACCGTTATCGCATTTGTGCAGGATCCGGATGGGTACAAAATCGAACTTATTCAGAAAAGACATTGATCAATATGGTGAAAGACTCATGAGACAAATACTAGCAATAACAGGGTTGGTGATATTTGTTGTGATTATCACCGGGTGCTCTGAGAGGGATGGTGGCAAGACCTTTGAGTTTCCGGATTTTGATTTGACCATCAAAACCGACCCCAAAACCTTGCAAGTGGGAAAGGATGCGCAGATCAGCATAACGATCACAGACCAGGTACATGATGTAATACCGGGATGCAGTGCGCGTTTCCGTCAATTCATGCCTGGGATGGAAATGATTCTGGATAATGACTACTTTAATATGCAGGAAGTCAAGCAAGGCACCTACAAGGGCAGAAGTGGAGAGTTTTCAATGGGAGGCGATTGGGTAATTGAGTTTGATATCAAATGTCAGAATTCCGCCCAAACTGCCCAGGTGCCTTATCATCTGGAGTGGCCGGAGTAGTGAAAAGAGCATTAACCTAATGACAGTTGGTTACGATTGATAGCCCAAGTTACGTACGTAGTGTTCCGGGTTACCTACATTGATAGTGAAGTCGAAATATTAGTTAGCCCAACATTGGAAACAGATAGATGATATTTAACTCCATAACGATCTTAGCGATAGCTCTAATTTTTATAATCGCTTTCGTTTGTTGGAAATTCCTGTTTCAGCCAATATTTAAAGTCTCTGGCCAGAATCTATAGAAATTCGTGAAAATATTTCACAAGATATTCACACTTCTCATAATGCGCTTACGCCCCTCGCTGCGTCAGCAATTGTACTGACCTTTTCAGTTTTGGAAATATATTCATCGTCTGAGATATCCCACATAATTATTGTTATCTCATCTTGGGTAGGGTTCCTGCTGACTATACTATTTGGGATGTCAATTGGAATTCTTGGCTATATTGAGAAGACCATGTCCAAGGTGTCCGTCCAGATATTGAAAAATCATGGAAAGAAGTCTGAAAATGAGACATTAAGTGAAGAAGATCGAAGGGCTTTAGATATTGCGTTCAAAAAAATGTTTGAATATAGAGATGTGAGATTCCTTTTTCTATATCTTCAGTCTGTTGCATTCGCAAGTGCCACAGTTTTATTCACTATCTTTGCTATTGCAAATATATTATGAGGCTAACAGAGTAAAATGGGCTCAGAGCAGAATGGCACTTACTTAAGCTCCTTTGATCGAGAATACAGCACTTGAGTCACATAAGGCGCAACCAGTAGCCCGCATGCAGCGACAGCGAAATGCGGGGGAAACGGCCGACAAGGCCATTCATCCCTGGATTCCGCTGTCGCTCCATCCAGGCTACACACCGGGGTTGTCACGGAATCGGCGCTTAAGTAAGTGCCATTC
>Ga0214472_10000670_pt1 | contig 41574 bp, 33 predicted proteins | sample RVTome_6_FD_207662 | JGI IMG/M metagenome (GOLD analysis project Ga0214472, IMG submission 207662) | Soil microbial communities from uranium-contaminated site in the Upper Colorado River Basin, Wyoming, United States - RVT140D175 | ecosystem: Environmental > Terrestrial > Soil > Contaminated >...
CCGGACCCGAAATCCGGATACGCCGCCGCACTACAAACTCGATTTGAGCCAGTTACCGATCCAGCCGAACCGGCCGCCGGTGCCCGACAATTGCCACATCGCCGTCCCCTCGGCGGCGAAATTCTCCAGATGCGCCATCTGTGGATAGATCAGCAGTCCCACCAGCGCCGAAAATGCAGGGCCGCGGCCCGATTCGGGCATGCCTGCCATGCCGAGCGGCCGGCCATGGCGGACATTGCGACCGAGCACGCGGCGCGCCATTTCGCCCATGCCGGTGAGCTGGCTGGCGCCACCGGTCAGCACCACGCGCTTCCCGACCGCACCGGCAAAGCCGGAACGGTCGAGGCGATCGCGAATCATTTCCAGCGTTTCCTCGACGCGCGGCTGGATCATGCGGGTGATTTGGGCGCGGGTTACGTGGTTCTGCGGTTCGTCGCCCTCGCGCATTGGCGGCACCGCGATCATGTCGTCCTCGCCTGTCCCGCCGCCAATCGCCGATCCATGAAGGATCTTCAGCTTTTCAGCGGCGTCGACGCGCGTCGACAGGCCGCGAGCGAGATCCATCGTCACATGCTTGCCGCCGACCGCGATCGCATCGCAGAACACGAAGCGCCCGTCCATGAACACCGAGAGCGAGGTTGTGCCGCCGCCCATGTCGATGAGCGCGACGCCGAGTTCGGCCTCGTCATCGACCAGTGCCGCCAGTCCCGACGCATAGGGAGTCGCCACGATCGTCTCGACCGAAAGGTGCGCGCGGTTGACGCAGAGCTCGATATTTCGAAGCGGCGCGTTCTCGGCCGTGACCACATGCATGTCGACGCCGAGCTTGCCGCCGATCATGCCGCGCGGATCGAGCACCGGGCCCTCGCCGTCGAGCGAGTATCCGATCGGGATCGAGTGGACGACCGACCGGTTCGGCGCAAGCGCATGGCACGCCCCGGCCCGCAGGACGCGGGCGATGTCGTTTTCCTCGACAGCGTGGCCATCGAGATTGATGTCGGCGGTAAACGCCTCGGAAAACAGCCGCCCGCAAGTCAGACCGATGATGAGCGAATCGACGGTCACGCCGGCCATCCGCTCTGCGGCGTCGACCGCAAGCCGGATCGACTGCTCGGCGCCTTCCAGGTCGACGACGACGCCGGACTTGATGCCGCGGGCGACCTGATGACCGAAACCCAGAACTTCGATGCCGTGCGTGCGTCCGGGCAGACTGCGGCTTTCCCGGCGCGGATCGAGCCGTGCGATCATGCAGCAGATCTTGGACGAGCCAATATCGAGCACGGAAACCACCGTCGGCTTCTTTGCCGACAATGGCCGCATCCGCGGCAGGAAACCGTCATGGGAGATCAGGCTCATGTCCGTCTCCCGGCGGGCTCGGAAAGTCCTTTGACCTGCCGGTCGACCGTCTCGCGGCGTGCGGCCGCCGCTTCTCCGGACAGACGGACGACGATGCGGTCGGGGAGGCGCAGATCAACCGATTCGATCGCGCGCCTGTCCAGATCGCCGTCGCGCCGGAATGTCACGAACTTCTCGAGAGCGGTGGCGGCGCTCGGCTCGGGAAGCATGACGACGACGTTGTCGCGCAGATGCAGATCCCATCTTCGGTCGCCGAGCCGGACATAGGAAACGACTTCGCCGTCGAGTTCGCGGAACTTGCCGACCTGCGAAACGATTTCGGCCGCATGGCGATTTGCCCCGCGCCCGACCACCAATGGCAGGTTGCCGTAGCGCGGATCGAACGGCCCGATTTCGCTGCCGTCGCGCTCGACCAGGTAGAGCGCCTGCCCGTTCTGCCACACGGCGAACGGGGTACGCTCGGTGATGTGGATCACCAGCTTGTCCGGATACGTTTTGGTAACAACGGCGTCGCGCACCCAGGCAAGGCGTTTGAGGTCAGCGCGCGCGCGGTGAACGTCGAAGGACAGCAGCGAGTTCTGCGGGCCAAGGTCGAGGCTTGTCAGCACATCGATGCGGGATACCGAATGGAGACCCTCTATCTCGATATCGGCAATACGGATGCCGACAAAGGCGGATGCGCGCGAAAGCAATTCGGCAGCCTTGTCGCCCTGGGCAAGCCCGGCCGCGACGGCCGCCGACGCGATCAGGAAGCCTCCTGCGAAAAGATTGCGCGGCGAAAACAGGATACCCTGGTTGACGAGGCGGCTGGCGTGGCGAACCGGCCAACGCAAGAACCGCGGAAGGACGATCCCGCCTTTCGGCGCCGGGCGATCGCTACCGGTGCGGTGACCCGCTCCTGACTTCAGCGATTGCACGAAGCATCCTCCACCATCCACCGCACCAGTTCCTCGAACGAATGTCCCGCATGCGCGGCAAGTTCCGGAACCAGCGAGGTTGGCGTCATGCCCGGCTGGGTATTGATTTCCAGCCAGACCAGCTCGCCTGTCCCCATTGGCGTATCGTCGAAGCGGAAGTCGGAGCGGGACACGCCGCGGCAACCCAACACCTGATGCGCCTTCAGCGCCAATGTCTGAATCTTTTGGTAAATATTTGGTTTAAGTTTTGCCGGGATTTCATGCCGGGAGCCGCCAGGACGGTATTTTGCGTCGAAGTCGTAGAAGGTCGGCCCGGTCGGCAGGATTTCGGTCACCCCGAGCGCAACGTCGCCCATTACCGCACAGGTCAATTCGCGCCCAGCCACATAGCGTTCCGCCATCAGCAGATCGCCATACTTCCAGTCCGGCGAATAAAGTTCCTGCGGCGGCTGCGCCATATCCTCGCGCACGATCAGGACGCCGAATGACGATCCTTCGGCCACGGGTTTCAGCACATAAGGCGGTTTCATCGCGTGTCGCCGTGCCGCCTCCTCGCGATGCACGATTTTGGAATCGGCGAGCGGAATTCCGGCTGTCTTGGCGACCCGCTTGGCGAGTGCCTTGTCCATGGCGAGGGCGGAAGCGAGAACGCCGGAATGCGTATAGGGAATGCCGAGCACTTCGAGCACGCCCTGGATCTTCCCGTCCTCCCCGAATGGGCCGTGCAACGCATTGAAGGCTACGTCCGGGCGGAGCTCGGACAGCACCGTCGCGAGATTGCGGGTGACGTCGAGGCGAGTAACGCGGTAGCCGGCGCGCTCCAGGCCGTCGGCGCAGGGATTGCCGGAGGAAAGCGAAACCTCGCGCTCTGACGACCAGCCGCCCATCAATACGGCCACATGCTTTTCCGCCATCCGGCGTCCCCTGTAGCGGCGTCGCCGGACATTGCCGCCCGATCACCGCACTCGAACTACTCCCGAATCCCAAGCACCGTGGCAGGAAGCGACTTCCCGCCCGATCCCGGATTTGCGAATGACGAATGGCTGGCTTCGCAAGCAAACCACCCGCCTGCGGACCTGCATCCGCAATCGTTCCCCTGTGGCCTGCCCTGTACTGGATACGCCCGGATTTTCCGGTGATCGTTGACGCCCGTTCCGGGTCGCTGCGCGCTCCGCAATTCACTGATTCGCCGCATGCGAAGCACTTGGCGCGAGTATCTACCTAAATTGCGATTTTTTCCAAGGCCTTCGCGGTCGGGTTTCGCCCCGTTTGCGCGCAATATCGTGCTTTTTAAGCAACCGCGGCGGGAATCCGCGCAAACTTCCGCGTCATTAGGAAAAACCGCATGGTCAGCAGAATCGCGGCGCATGCGAGACCGATCGCCAAACCAGCCCAAATCCCGGCGCCGGCAAAACCTCCGGGAAAGCCCAGCCACCACGCGGCGGGGATCCCGATGATCCAGTAGCTGATCACCGCCAGGATCATTGGCGTGCGCGTGTCCTTCAGGCCGCGCAGCAATCCGCTCGCCAATGCCTGCAATCCGTCGACAAGTTGAAACGCGGCGGCGATTGCCAACAGCGTGACCGCATAGGCTTCGACGTCGGCGGCATCCGCATTGGCCATGTCGAGGAATATCCGCACGAGCGGATACGGAACGAGCAGGAAACACGCCGCGCCGAGAACCGCAACCGCGGCTCCGATCGCCGACACTGCGTACGCAGCCAGCAGCACGTCGCGGCCATGACCGCGCCCGACCGCGCTGCCAACATGAACGGTGGCGGCCGAAGCCAATCCCAATGGCACCATGAAGATCAGCGAAGCGAGCTGGAGCGCAATCCCGTGCGCGGCAAGCGCAATCGTGCCAACCCATCCCATCATGATCGAGGAGGCGGAGAACATGCCGATCTCGGCGATTACCGTGAGCGAGATCGGCCATCCGAGATGGATGATTTCACGCGTCGCCTCCCAGTCGGGCCGGAACGGCCGCACCAGCAGTTCCAGGCGGCGAAGCGCTGGCGCCCATGATATGTAGGCGAGGATGATTGCCAACGAGGTGCAGGCACTGAGGATCGAGGCGATTGCCGCGCCTTGCAGCTCCAGCCGCGGCGCGCCCCAGTGTCCGAAAATCAGCGCATAGTTGAGCGGCGCGTTGGCAACCGCCGCCACGATCGTGGCAATCAGCGCCGGCCGCGGATGTTCGAGCGCCGACAGGAACGAGCGGGCCGTCATGACGCACAGCATCGGAAACAGGGTCCACTGCATGATGCGCGAGTAATCCGCCGCAAGTTCGGAAACCTCCGGTTCCTGGCCCATGGCGTTGAGGATCGGCTCGATCATCCAGAGCGGCGCCATCAGCAGCGCCGAATAGGCAAGCACGAGCCAGATTGCCATGCGCAACGCGCGGCGGACGGTGCGATCGTCACTACGGCCGCGCGCCTGCGCGACCACCGGCATCACCGCGAAGGCGAAGCCTGAGCCGAGCATCAGCGCGACAAAGAAGGCATTTGCACCGAGCGTGGCAGCGGCAAGTTCGCGCGCGCCGAGCCAGCCGATCATCACCGTGTCGGTCACGCCGATCATGATTTGCGCGATTTGCGTGCCCACCAGCGGCAGGCCGAGCTTCATCGTCGCGGCCAAATGGCCGCCAAAGCTCCGGGCGGCCGCAGCAGGCTGCGGCGAATGTGCCGATGTATCGTTCACGACGAGTCTGCCGCTGGTTGACGAAACGGAACGCGGTCGTTGGGACGGGAGAATGTGGCTGTCAAGCGCTCATTGCCGTCGCGGCGGCGCAAACGGCGCAACTTCGCGGCCGGAAGCGAACCGGCCGACCCGCTTGATCTCCCATTCGAGCAGCACGCCGGAGTGTTCGAACACCCTTCGGCGCATGGTCTCGCCAAGCATTTCCAGATCGGCGGCGCTCGCTTCGCCGGTATTGATCATGAAGTTGCAATGCATCGGGCTCATCTGCGCGCCGCCGATCTGGGAACCGCGCAGGCCCGCGGCGTCGATCAGTTTCCAGGCGGAATGGCCGGGCGGGTTCTTGAAGGTCGAACCACCGGTCTTCTCGCGGATCGGTTGGACCGTCTCGCGATGCCGCTGCACCGCATCCATGTCGGCCTGAATTCTTTCACGTGCCTCCGGCCGACCTTCGAATATCCCGGCGGTGAAGATCAGTTCCTCCGGTGCATCGCTATGGCGATAGGAAAAGCCCATCTCCGCATGCGACAGGTTTCTGCGCGTGCCCTTGCGGTCGACGGCTTCGACCGAAACCAGCCGCTGCGTGGTCTCGCCGCCATTGGCGCCCGCATTCATGCGCAAGGCGCCGCCGATGCCACCGGGAATGCCGTGATAGAAGGCGAAGCCGCCGAGCCCGCTTTCGAGCGCGAAAGCAGCCAGCCGCTTATCGAGGGCGGCGGCTCCGACGCGAATGCGATTGTCCCCGACCTGTTCCAGTTGTCCGAAACCCTTTGCCGACAGGCGGATGACGACGCCCGCAATACCGCCGTCGCGCACCAGCAGGTTGGAGCCGACGCCGATGACCAGCACGGGTATTTCCGGCGGCAGCGCCGCGAGGAACGCACCAAGGTCTTCCACATCGGCCGGTTGGAATAGCAGGTCGGCAGGCCCGCCCGCGCGGAACCACGTATACGGGGCAAGCGGCGCATCCGGCGTCAGTCGCCCCCGGACGCCTTGCAGGCGCGGCTTGAGTCGCTCGATCACGCTGGCGCCGGGACCGGTCGTCATGTCATTTCCCGATGTGCTCAAGCTCGCCGGTCAGCGCATAGGCCCACTGGGTGATGTTGCCGGCGCCGAGGAACACGACGAAATCCCCGGGCTGCGCCAGTTCGGCAACTACGGGAGCGATCGCTTCCTGCCCGCCGATGTATCGCACGTCGCGGTGTCCGGCGGCCCGAATGCCTGCGACAAGCGCTTCCGAATCGGCGCCTGGAATCGGCGCTTCGCCGGCCGCGTAGACCGGGGCGACCAGCAGCGTATCGGCATCGTTGAAGCACGTACAGAATTCGCCGAAGAGTTCGTGCAGGCGTGTATAGCGGTGTGGTTGCTTGATCGCGATGACCTTTCCCGCGGTCGCTTCGCGCGCGGCCTTCAGAACGGCACGAATCTCGACCGGGTGGTGGCCGTAGTCGTCGATGATCTCGACGCCGTTCCAGGTTCCGACACGCGTAAAGCGGCGCTTCACCCCGCTGAACTGCGCCAACCCGCGCCGGATCGCGTCCGCCCCGATCTTCAGTTCGCGCGCGACCGCTACCGCCGCCGTCGCATTGGAAACATTGTGCAATCCCGGCATCGGCAATTCGAGATCGTCGATGCGCTCGATTGCGCCGGTCTTGCGGTCGCGGATTTCGATGCGGAACCGGTTTTTGCCGCCGCCGGGCGCGACATCGAGAAACCGGACATCGGCTTGCGGATTGGAGCCGTAGGTGACCACCTTGCGGTCGCCGATCCGCCTGACCAGGGCCTGGACTTCCGGATGGTCGAGGCACATTGCGCCAAAGCCGTAGAATGGGACGTTTTCGACAAAACCGCGAAACGCTTCGCGCAGCGCGTCGAAGTTCTTGTAATGGTCGAGATGTTCCGGATCGATATTGGTCACAACCGCGATGTCGGCCGGCAGCTTCAGGAATGTGCCATCGGATTCGTCGGCCTCCACCACCATCCATTCGCCGGCGCCCATACGCGCATTGGTGCCGATCGAATTGATGATGCCGCCATTGATGACCATGGGATCGAGACCGCCCGCTTCCAGCAGTGCACCGATCATCGAGGTCGTTGTCGTCTTGCCATGCGTGCCGCCAACCGCGATGGCATTGCGAAACCGCATGAGCTCCGCCAGCATTTCGGCGCGCCGGACAGTCGGCAGGTGCCGCTCGCGAGCCGCGACCCGTTCCGGGTTGTCGGCCTTGATCGCGCTAGAGGCGACGACGACCTCGGCATCGCCTAGATTTTCGGCCCGGTGCCCGATATGCACGGCGATGCCCTTGTCGCGCAATCGCTGCACATTGGCGTTGTCCGACTGATCGGAGCCTTGCACCTTGTAGCCGAGATTGTGCAGCACTTCGGCAATGCCACTCATGCCAATTCCGCCGATGCCGATGAAATGCACGAGGCCAATGGTCTGTGGCATTTTCATGCCTGGTTTTTCCTGTCCTGTCCGCCGGCCACCGGCGCGATGATCGATTCGACACAGTCCGCCAAGGCTGCCGCGGCGTCCGGCCGGCCCAGCGCCTGGGCCTTTTGCGCAGCTTCGGCCAGCCTTTCTGGTTGCGCGATTGCCTCGCTCAATAGCGCAGCCAGGCGCTCCGGCGAAAGCTCGGATTGGCGAACGACCCAGGCCCCGCCATTCTCGGCGAGCGCCGCCGCATTGCGCGCCTGGTCCTGGTCGATGGCGTGCGGCAACGGCACCAAGATCGACGGCCGGCCGATCACGGCAAGTTCCGATACCGTGCCGGCTCCTCCCCGCGCAATCGTCAAATGCGCCGCTGCGATCTGCTTCGGCAGGTCCGCGAAAAACGTCTCTACCACTGCCTGGGCCGGCAACTCGCGATAGCGAGCGGCGACCCTGCCTTTGTCCTCCGGCCTGGCTTGCTGAACGATTTGCAGCAGTTTGCGCTCGCCTCCCGTTAGCTGCGCGACCGCCTCCGGAACCGCATTGGAAAAGAACTGCGCACCCTGGCTGCCGCCAAATACCAGAAGACGAAACGGATCGCCGGCTGCACGCGCCGGGTAGGGCGTCTGCGCTGCCTCGATTACGGCCGGACGCACCGGATTGCCGGTAACGAGCGCATGTTCTGGCAAATTCTGCGAACCGAACCCGACGGCGATCCTGGTCACACGCGATGACAACACACGGTTGGCGCGGCCCATTACCGCGTTCGCGTCGTGGATCAGCGTCGGCAATCCCGCATGGCAGGCGGCAAGCATCGGCGGCAAGGTCGGATAGCCGCCGAAGCCGATTGCAGCCACCGGCCGGATTTGGCGCAACAGCGAACGCGCCTGCAGATAGCCGCGCGCCAGTGCGAACAATGCCCTCGCCAGAACAAGCGGACTCCTGCCGAAAATCGTCGCCGAACGGATGAAGTGGATGCGCTCTGCCGGAAACGTGCCGCTGTACCTTGCGGCCCGTTCGTCGGTCGCCAGATGAACGCTATGGCCTCTCGCAATCAGGACATGCGCCAGCGCCTCAGCCGGGAACAGATGGCCGCCTGTGCCGCCGGCGCAAAGCAGGATGATCCCGCGCTTTGCAGGTTGCACCACGACGATTTCCTATTCTGCCGGCGAATAGGCACGCATCGAAAAGCCGCTCGTAAGGTTGCGCCGGCCTTCGGGGCGGCGGCGTGTCAGCGCGATTACATAGCCCATGCCCAGCGCCGTCGCCAGCAAGGACGACCCGCCATAGGAAATGAACGGAAGCGTCATGCCCTTGGCCGGCATTAGCTGCAGTACCACCAGCATGTTGATGATCGATTGCACCGCCAGCAGGCTCGCGAGGCCACAGACCGCCAGGCGGACATAGCCGTCGCGCTCGCCAAGCCCGTGCGCATAGGTGCGCACGACGACGAACGCGAATAGCCCGACGAGAAGCACGCAGGCCAGGATGCCGAATTCCTCCGCCGCCACCGCAAACGGAAAATCGGCGTGTGCATCCGGAATGATCCGCTTTACGGTGCCTTCACCCGGCCCCTGGCCAAGCCAGCCGCCATTGATGATCGCTTCTCGCCCCGCCTCAACCTGGAAATTGTCACCTTCCCCGGTCAGGAACCGGTCGACGCGTCCGGCCACGTGCGGAAAGAAATAATAGGCGGTGACCAGGCCGGCGCCGGCGAGCCCGGCGAGGCAGACGATCCACACCCACGACATGCCGGCAAGGAAGAACATCGCGCCCCACACCAGCGCGACCAGCATGGTCTGGCCGAAATCGGGCTGCGCCAGCAACAAGGCGGCAATGATCGCAAACAGGATGATCGAGAACAGATTGCCCGGGATCTCGGGCCGCTCGTTGTTTTCCGAGAACAGCCAGGCGCAGACGACGACAAAGGCCGGCTTCATGAACTCGGACGGCTGCAGCGAAAAGCTGGCAACGGAAATCCAGCGCCGCGAACCCTTCACCTCCGCGCCGATGAACAGCGTCGCGATCAGGAGCAGTATCGAGACGCCGAGCAGGATCAGCGCCGTTCGCCGCACCTGCCTCGGCGTCAGGAACGATGCTGAAATGAAGAGCGCGAGGGCCGGCGCCAGAAAGAGGGCGTGGCGCTTGACGAAATGCATCGAGTCGACGCCGATGCGCTCCGCCACCGCCGGGCTCGCCGCGAAAGACAAGAGCAATCCGCACAACATCAGAAACAGGATCGCGCCGGCCAGCGGCCTGTCGATCGACCGCCACCATTCCGCCAGAAGGGATCGGTCGGCCCGACTTACCATGATCGATGCTCCTCGTATCCGCTGGTCCGCTTTCCTGCGATTGCATCAAGCCGCCGCGACTTTTGTCGCAAATGCCGGAACCACGGGCCCACTTCTAACTATATGATTCTAGGCAAACTTTGAATTTCCCAGTTGATCCGGCCCGGCCGCAGGCCGATTCGAACGCCGCACTTCCTCACTGGACCGCCGGTCAGGACGCCCGGCGAGCCGGTCCGATTCCGGGCAGCGCCGCCACCGCCGCACGGAACGCATCGCCACGTTTCTCGAAATTGGCAAACTGGTCGAAACTGGCACAGGCCGGCGATAGCAGCACGACCGGCTCGGAATGTTCATCTGCCTGCACGTCTTCGGCCGCCCGCGCCACCGCCGCCTCGAGCGTGCCGGCGATCTCGAAAGCGCATTTGCCGCCGAGCGTCGCGGCGAATTGCGGCGCCGCTTCGCCGATCAGATACGCTTTTGCGATTTTCGGGAAGAAAGCGGCGAGCGGCGCAATCCCGCCTTCCTTGGCCAGGCCGCCGGCGATCCAGTAAATGCGGTCGAATGCAGCAAGCGCCATCGCCGCGGCGTCCGCATTCGTCGCCTTGGAATCGTTGACGAACAACACGCTGCCGATCCGCCCGACCTGCTCCATGCGATGGGCCAGGCCCGGAAAGGTTTCAAGGCCGTATTGGATTTCCGCATCGCTGAGTCCGATCGCCGTGCAGGCGGCATGGGCCGCGGCCGCATTTTGCGCATTGTGCGCGCCGCGCAGTGCGGGCGCGGCCGAAAGATCGGCGACCGTCTCGACGACGCGTCTGTGCGCCCGCACGAGGAACTTTCGCGACAAATAGACCCCGTCTTCAATCGCGCCGGAATTGGAGATGCGCGCGACCTTGCGCCCCTTGGCAGCAAGATATGCCGCTATCGACGAGGAATAGCGGTCGTCCATTCCGATGATCGCGAGCTCGCTTGCCGCGACCAGGCGCTCCTTGATCGCCACGTAGTTCTCCATGCTGCCGTGTCGGTCGATATGGTCGGCCGACAGGTTGAGCAGGATGCCGATCGAAGGGTCGAGCGTTGGCGCCAGATCGATCTGATAGGAAGAGCATTCGACGACGTGGACACGCCTGGGCGCCGGCGGCTCAAGCGTCAGGATTGGCCGGCCTATATTGCCGCCCATCTGCGCGTCGCGCCCGGCGCTCGCCAGGACATGGCAGATGAGCGCTGTGGTCGTCGACTTGCCATTGGTGCCGGTGATCGCGACAAAGGGCGAGCCTTTGGCTTGAACCCGGCGCTGGCGGCAGAACAATTCGATGTCGCCGATGACTTCTGCTTTTGCCGTACGCGCCAGTTCGACTGTCCAGTGCGGCCGCGGATGCGTCAGCGGCACGCCGGGCGATAGCACCAGTGCCCCGCAACCGGTAAGCCCGTCGCGACGAAAATCCCGAATCTCGATACCTTTGGCGCGTGCCTCCTCGACGCGCGCGGGATTGTCGTCGAAGGCGCAAACCGCCGCACCGCCGGCTTGCAGCGCCAGCGCCGCCGCAAGGCCGGAGCCGCCCAGTCCGAATACCGCCAGCCTCCTGCCGCGCTCCGCGGTAACCGGGATCATCGCACTACCGGAGTTTCAGGGTGGACAGGCCCGCCAGCGCCAGCATCACCGAAATGATCCAGAAGCGGATCACGATCTGACTCTCGGTCCAGCCCTTCTTTTCATAGTGGTGGTGGATGGGCGCCATGCGGAACACCCGTTTGCCGGTCATCTTGAACGACGCGACCTGGATGATGACGGAGGCAGCCTCGACCACGAACAGGCCGCCGATGATCGCGAGCACGATCTCGTGCTTCGACGCCACGGCGGTTGCGCCGATCATGCCGCCAAGAGCGAGCGACCCGGTATCGCCCATGAAGATCGCCGCCGGCGGCGCGTTGAACCAGAGGAATCCGAGACCCGCCCCGATGACCGCGCCGCAAATCACCGCCAGTTCGCCGGTGCCCGGCACAAAATGAACCTGCAAATAATCCGCGAAGATCGCGTTACCCGAAAGATACGCAATGACGCCGAACGAGGCGGCGGCAATCATCACCGGCACGATTGCCAGCCCATCGAGCCCGTCGGTCAGGTTCACCGCATTGCCGGCCCCGACCATGACGAGTGAACCGAACACGACAAAGAACCAGCCGAGATTGACCACAAGATCCTTGATGAACGGGAACGCCAGAGACGACGAGAACGGTTCTTCGCCGGCACGCATGATCACGATGCTGGCAATCGCGGCGATTGCGAATTCGATCGCCAGCCGTGCCTTGCCCGAGAAGCCTCGATGCGTTGCCTTCGTTACCTTCAGATAGTCGTCGTAGAGGCCGATCAAACCGAAGCCCACGGTCACGACCAGCACGACCCAGACATAGACATTATAGGGGTTGCCCCACAGCAGCGACGACACCAGTACGCCGCTCAGGATCATCAGGCCGCCCATGGTCGGCGTTCCGGCCTTGGCGAAATGCGTGTCCGGCCCGTCGGCGCGGATCGGCTGGCCCTTGCCCTGGCGGATGCGCAATGTCGAGATGATGCGGGGTCCGAACAGGAACACGATCAACGCCGACGTGATCATGGCGCCGCCGGTACGAAAGGTGATGTATCGAAACAGGTTGAAGATCGGAAACTCGCCGGTCAGTTCCTGGGAGAGGTAGAACAGCATCTGGAAATCCTATTCGGCGGCCGCCTCGGCGGCCGGACATGCGTCGAGCAATGCCCGCACAAGACTGGCGAACTTCAATCCGTTTGACGCCTTGACCATCACGACATCACCGCCCTTGAGCGACGCGAGCAGCGGTGTAACAACTTTGCCTGCCTCGTCAAAGTGACCGCAGAGCAGCTTCTTGGACAACGTCCCCGCAAGCGCGGCCATTTCCGGACCGACCAGGAACACCCTGTCGATCCGTTTGGCGCGCAACGGCCTGGCAAGGCCGCGATGCAATCGTTCGGAATGCTTGCCCAGTTCCAGCATGTCGCCGAGGACGGCGATCCTGCGGCCGTGTGGGCCGGCGGGCGTCTGCGCCAGCATGCCGATAGCCGCCTCCATCGAGACCGGGTTTGCATTGTAACTCTCGTCGATCAGTTCGAATTCGCGTTTCTTATGCGCCAGACGATGGCGCTGGCCGCGCCCGGCGCCGACCGAAAAGCCGCCGAGCGCATCGGCGCATTTGGCGATGTCCGCGCCGAGTGCGTGCGCAACGGCAAGCGTGCACAACGCGTTCGACGCCATGTGGGCGCCGGCCGCCGCGAGCTTAAGGCTCACGCTCGCGTTGCCATGGCTGACGCTCAGGTTCGAATTCCCGCCGCTGCTGCGCAATCGGCTCTGGCGATAATCGCTGCCGGGTTTGCGGCCGAAGGTCAGTATCTTGCGAATACCGGATGAACTGGCAAGCTCGCGCAGCAATTCGAACTGCTTGTCGTCGGCGTTCATGATCGCCGTGCCGCCGGCCTCGACCGCGGAAAATATTTCGGCCTTTGCCCGCGCGATGTCCTCGACCGAATCGAATGCGCCGATATGCGCCGGCGCGACCACAGTGATCGCGGCGACGTGCGGGCGCACCATCGCCACCAGTTTCTCGATCTCGCCCGGATGGTTCATTCCGAGTTCAAACACAGCATAACGCGCGTCGGCTGGAAGGTTGGCAAGGCTCAGCGGAACTCCCCAGTGATTGTTGTGGGAGGCGAGCGAGGCATGCGTCTTGCCGCAGGCCGAAAGCGCCAGGCGCAGCATTTCCTTCACTGTCGTCTTGCCGACGCTGCCGGTGACCGCCGCAACCCGCGCCTTGGTGCGTTTGCGCGCGGCCCGGCCGAGGCGTTCCAGCGCCTCCAGGGTGTTGGTGACGACCAACAACGGAAACCGCAGGCCGCCCAGCGCAACCAGCTTTTCTTCCGCGATCACGGCCAACCCGGCGCCGGCGCGCATTGCGTTGGTCAAATAATCATGGCCGTCGAACCGGTCGCCGCGGATGGCGAAGAACGCCTCGCCTTGCCTGATCGTCCGGGTGTCGATGGAAACGCCGCTGATGCCTTCGGGAAGCTGGCCGACCGGCCGCGCAGCAAGCACCGCGACCATTTCGTCCATCGCCCATAATGTACTCATGCCGAACGCCGCTTGGCTGCGGCGCCGAGATATTCCCGCGCCACTTCGTGGTCGGAAAATGGCAACGTCTTTTCACCGATCGTCTGTCCGTTCTCGTGACCCTTGCCGGCAATGACGAGGCAGTCGCCGCGTCCCAGTTCGTCGATTGCCGTGCGGATCGCCTCGCGCCGGTCGCCAATCTCGATGGCGCCGGGGCAATCCGCCAGAATCGCCGCGCGGATCGCGGCCGGGTCTTCGCTGCGCGGATTGTCGTCGGTCACGATCACGCGGTCGGCCAGCCGGTGCGCGATCCCCCCCATGATCGGCCGCTTGCCGGGATCGCGGTCGCCGCCGCACCCGAAAACGGCGAACAGCCGCCCGGTCGTGAATGGCCGCAGCGAGGCCAGCACGTTTTCGAGCGCTTCCGGCTTGTGCGCATAATCGACATAGACCGGAGCGCCTTTCCGGGAAAGGCCAACGAGTTCGAGGCGGCCGGGCGCACCGCGCAGATGCTCCAGGGCCGCGATCGCCGTTTCCGGCTGCGTTCCGGTCGCAATCGCCAGCCCGGCGGCGACCAGTGCGTTGGCGATCTGGAAATCGCCGGCGAGCGGAAATTCCACCCGATGGATGTCCGAGCCGGTCTGGAGTTCGGCGACCTGACGGAATTGTTCGTGCTCGACGCGATTGAGCCGCAGGAACTCCCCTTTGCGCCCGACCGTCAGCACCCTGCGGCCGGCGTCGCCGGCCGCACGGATCGCCGCTTGCGACCAGGCGTCGTCGGAAAAGACGACCGCCGGCGCGTCCCTGCGCAGAAGGTCACGGAACAGACGCATTTTGGCTTCGAAATATTCCTCCGCGTCCTTGTGGTAGTCCATGTGGTCGCGGCCGAGATTGGTGAAGCCGCCGGCGGCCAGGCACACACCGTCGAGCCGGTGCTGGTCCAGTCCGTGCGAAGAAGCTTCCATGGCCGCATGCGTAACGCCGGCCGCCGCCAGTTCGTCGAGCAGGCGATGCAGTTCCACCGGGTCCGGCGTCGTCAGGCTGCCGTATTCGTTGCGGCCGGGCGCAACCACGCCGGTTGTGCCGATGCTTGCGGCCGCGCGGCCGTCCTGCTCCCAGATCTGGCGCACGAACGCCGCTACCGACGTCTTTCCCGCCGTGCCGGTGACGGCGACCATTGTTGCAGGCTGGTTTGGAAAGAATCGCGCGGCCATGCGCGCGAACGCGGCGCGCGGTTCGGCGGCGCGCAGCACCGGAACGCCCAGTGCGGGGAGCACCGCTTGCGTCGCGGCCAGCACTACTGCCGCCCCGTTGCGCACCGCATCCGACGCGAACGCCGTACCATCGGCGCGAACGCCGGCAAGCGCCGCAAACAGGAAACCAGGTTGCGTCTTGCGCGAATCGGCCGTCAACCCGCGAATCTCGATATTGCGCTGGGCGGCGTCGAGCTCAAACTCGTCTGCTGCGATTTGGCCTAGATGCATTCGAAAAAGGCACCCCCGCCAGGCCGCGATTCAGGATCGCGCCAGAAGATTCCTAATTGGACCCGGTCGCTAGTGAAGCGAATTTGACATTCGATCCCCATCCGCAGCAAGCCCCGCATCAAATGTCAAATTCAAGGCTTCACTAGTGCCGCCGATTTGAAGTTCCTGCACCACCTGCAGCAACCTCATTCAGGAACTTCAAATCGAAAAGCGGCACTAGAAACATATGCTTGCCAGTGCCCCTTTGCTTCCGAAGTTCGTATCGGAGTGTGCTGCGGTGTAACACGAACTTCGGAAGCGGGGCACTAGTGCGAGATCAGCAGTTTCGACGGCAAGTCGTCGAAAAGCGGCGCCACTCCAAGCAGCGTCGCCGAACGGCGGATCACCTCGCCCACTACCAGGGCCGCATTGATCCCCGCCGTCGCGCCCATGCCCGCCTTCTCGGGCTTGGGCTCATCCAGCGTTACCAGGACCACGTAGCGTGGAGCATCGATTGGAAATGCGGCAAGAAAAGCGTTGAACCGCTTTTCGCTGGAATATCTTCCGTCCACAACCTTTTCTGCCGTCCCCGTCTTTCCGCCGACGCGGTAGCCAGTCACTTCCGCGCGCTTGCCGCTACCACTGGTCACATTGAGCCGCAGGAGCTGGCGCATCGCCATGCTGGTCGAAGGCTGAACCACAACCCTGGCGACCTTTTCGGCATCCTCGCTGCTGCGCGGAAACAGCGTCGGCGGGATCAGCTTTCCGCCATTAACGAGCGCGGCCGCGGCCGTCGCAGTCTGCATTATCGTGGTGGTTGCGCCGTGTCCGAACGAGATCGTTACGGAATGAATTTTCTTCCATTGCGTCGGCTCGGACGGAACTGCGATTTCCGGAAGGTCGAACTCCAGCCGGTCGAGCAGGCCCAGCCGGTGCAGGAATTCGCGGTGGCCTTCGACGCCGATTACATCGGCCATTCGCGCCGCGCCGATATTCGAGGAATGGACGTAGATCTCCGGCACGGTCAGGACGCGGTTCTTGCCATGGAAGTCCTGGATCGTGAAGCCGGCGATCCGCAACGGTTTGGAGGCATCGAAGGAATCGGAAAGTTTCACCTTGCCGCTGTCGAGCGCCATCGCGGTCGTGAAAGTCTTGAAGGTCGAGCCCATCTCATAGGCGCCGGCCGTGACGCGGTTCAGCCGGTCCGGCAGCAGCGCGTCCACCGGCCGGTTCGGATCGTAATCCGGCAGCGATGCCATCGCGACCACCTCGCCGGTATCGACGTCGAGGATCACCCCGGCGCCGGCGATAGCATGAAACCGGTCAATGCCTTTGGCCAGTTCGTCGCGCAGGAAATGCTGGACGCGGATGTCGATCGCCAGCTTGACCGGTTCCAGTTCCTTGCCCGCCGTCAGGCCGGCGCTGCGCAACGCACGCAATCCCCGATCGTCGATGCGCTTCTCGATTCCGGCGATGCCTTCGTTGTCGATATCAACATGGCCGATGATATGCGCGGCGGTTTCGCCTTTTGGATAGAAGCGGCGTGTTTCCGTCCTGAACCCGATACCCGGCAGACCGAGGGCCAGGATTCTGGTCTGTTGCGTCGGTGTAAGTTCCCGTTTCAGCCAGACGAAACCGGCATTGCTCTTCAGCCGGTTCCAGGTCTCCTTTGTATCGAGATCGGGCAGCACCGCGGTCAATTGCTCGATCGTTTCGTCGACCTCCACGATCCGCCGCGGTTCGGCATAGAGCGAAGCGGTATTGATGTCGGTTGCCAGGATCACCCCGTTGCGGTCGACCAAATTCGGCCGCCGCGCCAGGATCGACTGATCCTGCAATCGTGCGATTGCCGCGCCGGGCGCGGTGAACCCGAACTGCACCAACCGGACGACGATCAACCCGTAGACGAGGCATGCCGCGAGAATCGCGATGCCGACGCGCCCCTGCACCTGGCTCGCCGCGATCTTGCGCGAGCCCTCCATGCGCAACGGATGCGAAGCAGGGCGCGAATCGCTTTCTTCGCCGTCAGTGCTTACGCCGCCACGCATTCCCGGCAATTGCCGACGATCGGCCGCGTCGTTCATTGGCCGGCCTTTCCTTCGATCGAGCCGGTCCTGGTTTCCGGGCCGGCCGGCGCGTCGGCTGCCTGGCGCGAGGTTTCGTCTTCGGCGCCGTTCAACTGCCCGCGCAGCGGAATTTCGCTGGCCTTGCCGACATGGGCCGCGGTCACCGGCTCGAGCTTCAACTCGTCCCGGTAACGCTCGACCAGCTTTTGCAAGCGGTCGGGGCTGGTCAGCAGGCTCCAATCGGCCTTGAGCAGGTCGATGGCTTCCCGCTCCAATTCGATCCGGCGTTCAAGGACGGCAACGCGCTGCAGCGCCGCCTCCGAATCGCTTTTCACCTTGAATGTCCACGTCGCCGAACCGATGACGGCGACAATCATGACGATGTCGATGCTGCGGATCATATGCGCCTCGTCAACTTTCGCGCCCGGCGGCAGAAGACACCGCGAAGCTCGCAAGATCCGGCAACATCGGGGCGACAAAAAATGCCGAAAAGTCGGCGCGCGCCGGTTCATTCGTGCGCACGCCATGGCGCAGATGCGCAGAGCGCGAACGCGGATTGGCTGCGATCTCGGCGGCGGACGGATCGACCGCGCCGCTGCCGGCAACGCGAAATGTCGGCGCCGCCGATGCGATTGCAGGCAGATGCCGCGAACCGGAACGCGGCAAGGCGCGATCGGCGAAGAAGCGCTTCACGATTCGGTCTTCGAGCGAATGAAACGTCACCACGGCAAGCCGCCCGCCCGCCGAAAGCGCGCGTTCAGCGGCAAGCAACGCATCGCGCAACTGTTCGAGTTCGCGATTGACGAAAATCCGCAGCGCCTGGAACATCCGCGTGGCTGGGTGGATGTGCGTGCCCGGTTTGCGGCCGAGCGTCGCTTCGGCGACGGAAGCCAGGTCGCCGGTTCGAAGAAACGGTCGCTCGCTGCGACGCTTGCAGATCGCGCGCGCCAATCGCGCCGCGCCTCGCTCTTCTCCGAGCAGGCCGATGATTCGGGTCAGATCCTTTTGCCGCGCGTGATTGACGACGTCGGCCGCGGTCGGGCCATCTGCCTCCATGCGCATGTCGAGCGGCCCGTCCCGGGTAAACGAGAATCCGCGCTCGGCCTCGTCGAGTTGCATCGAGGACACGCCGACATCGAGCACGACGCCGTCGACATGGTCGTGACCAAGCTCGGCAGCGATCCGATCGAGTTCGCCGAACCGGCCTTCGACCAGAGTCAGGCGGCCAATCGCTTCCCCCAAAAGCGATTGGCCGCCCGTTATCGCCCGCGGGTCGCGGTCGATGCCGATGACCCTTGCGCCCGCCGCCAGCAGCGCCCGGCTATAACCGCCTGCGCCGAACGTGGCGTCGACGAAAACGCTTCCGGAGCGTGGCTCGAGTGCTGCCAGGACCTCGTTGAGCATGACCGGAATATGCCGGGCCGATCCGCCAGCGATCGCATCAATGCCATCGCTGCCCGTCATCCGTTCCGCTCCCCAGTGTCCCGAACCACCGCTCCGGAACCGGAACCGGGCGAACGGCGCAGCTTGAGGACTTCTGCCCTCGCCTCGCGCCGGTATGCCGCATACTTGCCCGGCTCCCACAACCAGAAGGAAAGACCGCGACCTTCGAACAGCGCCTGGTCGATAATCCCGGTCTGTTCGCGGATACGGTCATTGATCTGGATTCTCCCCTCGCCGTCGAGCTTGAGCTCGATGGCGTCGCCCTCGAAATAGAAACTCCACAATTCGTACTCGCGCGAGAACGGGTCGACTCGTTCGAGCCGCTTGACGTACCAGTCGAGCATCGGTTTGCCGCCGATTTCGACCACCGGATGCTCGACCGACATCAGGCCGCGCAACACCTGCTGTCCTTTCAGGACCGCACGGAACGGCGCCGGCACCGACACGCGCCCCTTGGCGTCGACCTGGTTGACCGCCTGCGACGCAAAACGCTCCATCGCCCGCCTTCCGCAGCCCGCCGGATCCGCAGCAATCCGGCACTGGAATAGCTATGGGATATCATGGGACAATATGGAAGTAAATGGAATCCAAGTGTCTCGCGGCCGGAACGAGTGTTTGCCACAATGCGATCTCCGCCCGCGTTCAGCCGGCGCGATCGCTCGCGGCTCAGCCTAAACACCAGAACCGAATAAATTCGCGTTTCGAAATATTTCTACCGTAACTTTACACAATTCTGCCCTAGTTTCATATATATTTTGCCAAAAAATAGGCAAGAAGCGCGCCAGCTGTAACACAGAATTTACACATGATAAATTCTGTTACGATTCTTTACTAACTATCCCTAATTTGGACTTATTGGATTTCTAGTTATTCTTCCTCCGGAGCGCGACGCTTCCGGTTGCAACAAGGGAGAACGAAGATGAAAAAGCTCGTACTCGCATTGGCCCTCCTCGGCCTCGCCGGCGCGCCGGCATACGCCCAGACGACGACCGCACCCGAATTTGCGTCCGTCGACACCAATGGCGACGGCCAGGTCTCGATGGAGGACATCAAGGCGGCCGGCGTCGAGTTGACCGAAGAGCAGTTCGCAGCAGCCGATATCGATGGCAGCGGCAGCTTGTCCGAGGACGAATACAAGACCGCAACCGCCGGCTAATTGGCCGTCGCGCCGCGCCCGGATTGCCGGGCGCGGCGCACTGCGGAACCCGAGAACCCGATCTGGCGTTTGTAGCCAGTCCTCTTCGCGCAAGAAGCGCAAGAAGCAAAAGCACAGGGGCCTGCCGTTTGGCATCGGCATATCCGCCCCGGAAAGGAAGCACGATGCGTATTCGTAACCTTCTCGCCGGCACGACGCTCGCCGGCGCAATGCTTGTCGCTGGCGCGGCGCACGCACAGTATTCCGCGGTTGCTCGCGCCGATCTGAATATTCGCAGCGGGCCCGGTCAGCAATTCCCGGTCGTCGGCATCATCGGTCGCAACGATACGGCAACCGTGATCGACTGCGCCGGCGAAAGCCGCTGGTGCGAGGTCCAGCATCGCGGTCTGACCGGCTGGTCGGCCGCCGGTTATCTCGTGCCGGTGAGCCAGAATCTGGGAGCCAGCGTAGGGGCGCAGGCAGGCTTGAACCAGACCGTACCGCCAGGTAGCGCCGTTGTCCGGACGTACCCGGAAGCTGGTGCGGTAGCCGGCGGCGCTGGCGGCGCAGTTGTCGGCGCCCTGGTTGGCGGCCCGGTCGGCGCGGTGGTAGGCGGCGCTGTCGGAGCCGGCCTCGGCGCGGCGAACCCGCCGGCCGAAGTGCGCTCCTATGTCTTGACCAACCGCATCGCACCGGTTGCGCTGGAAACCAACGTGACCATCGGCGCCAGTCTGCCTTCCTACGCCTATGTGCGGCCAGTGCCGGGCTATGCGTATGACTATGCCTATGTGAACGATCGGGCGGTCCTGATCGACCCAGGCACTCGCCGGATCGTCTATATCTATCGTTGAGCAAAGCTGGATTGAATTGCCGGAGCCCACGCTCCGGCAATCCAGTTTCCGGCAATCACGCTTGGAATTGGAGCGCGTGATCGCATTGGATTTATGCTAGCCGAATTCATTTTCGGCAGTATGTATTTGCGTCGTCAAATTAAATATCAAGAACTGTTACTTATGTAATTCGAATTGATTCAGAACATGCAAATTTGCCTGAATCTCTATCCATATTTATTCTTCATCGTAGTCCATATGCCGCCTTTTTACAGGAGGGAAGACAAATGTTGAAGGAACGCTTGTTTACCATGGTCGCGGCCGGCGCAATCGTCGGGGCTGCGCTCACAACCAATCTCTTGCCGCAAGCTGGCCAGGCCCAGCAGCGCGAAATCATCGTCACTCAGCCCGGTCTGCTGGCGCAGCAAACGCAACCGCAACAGCAGCAATTGCGGACAGAAGAACCGGGTGCGGCGGAAGAAGGCACGGGCGAGGCCAAGCAGACGGATCGGCTAGCCGACCCGACGCTGTTCGTCCGCGAGCAGGAAGCCGCTGAAACCATCGCCAGCGCGCTGATTGGCCAGCCGCTATACAATCAGCAGGCCGACCGGCTCGGCGATATCAGCGATCTGGTCTTCAGCGAAGACGGCGCCTTGAAAGCGGTCATCGTCGGAGTCGGCGGTTTTCTCGGAATCGGCGAAAAGAAAGTCGCCATCCGCTATGACGGGATAACGACAACCCGTCAGCCGGAGAGCGATGAAATGCTGCTGGTGATCAACGCCACGTCGGATGACCTGCAGGCAGCGCCGGAGTTCGAGACGGTGGCCATGAAGGTTGCACGCGAGCAGGCCGAAAAGGCGGCCGCCGAGCAGCAATCCGCAGCCCCGCAGCCGCTTGAGCAGCCGGCACCGAGCGACTGAAGCGATCAACGCTTCGAATGATCGGGCTTCGAATGGGGGCGGCGCAGATGCCGCCCCCCTTTTCTTGCGCGGCGCAAAATTCAGCGGGCAGCGCCAGGAAATGATTATCAGCGTGCCGGCGTGGCCCTGCCCGCTAGCCGCGCGGTTCCCTGTCAATTGAGCATGGAACGCCGTGGCTGCTCCGTCTTGACAATGGCGTTGCTGCCACAAGTGAACAGATAGCGTTCGAACGAACGCTTCGACAGCGGTTTGGCGAACAGGAAGCCCTGCAGTTCATCGCACCCGACCGAGCGCAGGAACGCGTATTGGTGGGAAGTCTCGACGCCTTCGGCGGTTACCGCCAAGCCAAGACTGGAGGCCATGGCGACGATCGATCGCACGATCGCGGTTTCCTCCGGATTGGCGTCGGCCGAAATCCGCTGCACGAAGCTGCGATCGATCTTGATCCGCGATATTGGATACCGCGTCAGATAGCTCAGCGAGGCGTAGCCGGTGCCAAAATCGTCGAACGCGATGCCGACGCCCTTCGCCCGCAGCGCGCGCAATGGCGCGATCGCCGCCGTATCGCTGTTCAGCGCGATATTTTCCGTGATCTCGAGTTCAAGCGCGGATGGCGCAAGGCCGCTGCGGGCAAGCGCGTTTTCGACATCGTCGGCCAGGGTCGGGCTGCAGAAATGGGCCGGAAACAGGTTGACGGCGACCCGGACGTCACCCAGCTGCTTGCGTTTCCATTCGGCGGCCGACATGCAGGCGCTGTTCAGAATCCACCGGCCCAGTTCGAGCGCCATGGCGCTCTCGGAGAGGGCGTCGATGAAAACGCCCGGTGCCAGGATGTCCTTTTCCGGATGCTGCCACCGAAGCAACGCTTCGGCGCCGACAACCGTTTCGTCGCTGCTGCGCAATTGCGGCTGGAAATACAGCAGGAACTCGCCATTGGCGCAGGCCCGGCGCAACTCCGCTTCCAGCGCCCGGCGCGCTTTTGCCTGCGCCCGCATTTCCGGCACATACCGGCGCCAGCAGCCGCCACCGGCCTTCTTCGCATCATGCTGCGCCAAACCGGCGTTTGAGACCAGCGCCTCGCAATTGTCGGCGTCGTAAGGGGCACATGCGATGCCAACACTGGCGTTGACGAAAAGGCTTTGCCCTTCGATCTCGAAACGGACGGCCAGCTGTCCGAGAACCCGTTCGGCGGCATCCGCGATTGTCTGCGGATCGCCGCAATTCTCGATGGCGAGCGCAAACTCGTCGCCGCCGGTACGATAGACCTGTGCTTTCCCGGCGACCGTTTTCAGGCGGTCGGCAATCTGCTTCAAAAGCGCGTCGCCGACCGGTCGGCCATATGCATTGTTGATCTCGCCGAAGCCGTCGACGTCGAGCATTGCAATCGCAACCGGCGCAGCGCTGTCGCCGCCGATCAGTGACGTCAGGTCTTCATGGAAGGTCGTGCGGTTCGGCAGCCCGGTGAGACTGTCGACATGCGCAAGCTGCCATAGTCGCGCTTCGGCCTGCTTGCGCTCGGTAATGTCGCGCCCGATGAAATAATGCTTTTGCTCCGGCTCGGACCATACGCCGGACCATGACAACGGGATCACCGAACCGTTCTTGTGGACGTAACGGCACTCGAAATTGCGCGTGATGGTGCCACGCCGGGCCAGCCGCATTTCGTCGCGGGTCTTGTCGAGATCCTCCGGATAGATGAAGTCCGACCCGCAGCGGCCGATCATTTCTTCCGGCCGATAGCCAACGGTCGCCAGCGCGCTCGGGCTGATGCGGATATAGTTGCCGCGCTTGTCCGTGATCATGATCAGATCGAGCGAGGTTTCAAAAAGCCTGCGCCGCTCTTCCGACTCCAGCGTGAGCGCATCGCCCCGGCGCCGCAGATCGTCGTCCGCTCTTTGGCGTTCGCGTTCGGCCTGCGGCAGCCACCACTTCGCCAGCACGACCAGCACGACAATGGCGGCAACGACGTTGACGATCTTCGGCAGGATCAACAGGGTCGGGTTGCCCAGCACCTCGGAAACCGAGGCCGGCAGGACGCCATAGGTTGCACCCCAATACAGCCCGAAATAGACATTCTCGGCGATGTTGCGCGCGGTATCGAGCAGCAGGACGGCCAGCAGGATCCGGATTGCGCCGAAGATTTTCGGATTGCGGACATAGGCAACGCAAAGCGCTGCCAGCACCGCCAGCCATAAGGCTACGATCAGCCAGTAGATGAGGGCCGCCGCAAGGTCCACGCCGTTGCTCCATGCGCGCCCCCCCAATCGTGTGAATTCTAGGGAATTTTCGTTAACAAAGGTTGCAGGCGCGCCGGAGAATTCAACTAATGGTTTGCCGGTTGCGTACGGCTTTCATGGTGCCGCAGGGATGCGAACTCCCACGCCGCAACAACCGCCAGGATGGTGGCGGCGGCGGCGCAGAGCAGGGCCGGCGTCAGATATTCGGTTGCAAGCGTGCTCGCTGCAAGCACTGCCAGCCCGATCAGGTGCGACAATGGCGGCCGACCGCTGACCAGGCCCTTGATCCAGATATTGCCGATCAGAAACACCGCCGGGCCGCCCAGGATCGCCGCTGCTTCCTTCAACCTCGCCGGTTCCATCGGATGGGCCAGCGCGAATTCGGCTCCGACCGCCGTCAGGATGATGCCGACGACGATCGGGATGTGTCCGTAGGTGAAGATCGAGCGCCCGATCAGCCCAGCGCGTTCGCTGTGCTCGATCTCGCGATCCTCGACCATGTGGGTGATGCGGCTGTGGCCGAAGCGGAAATAGATCCACCACAGCATGCAGGTGGTGGTGAATACGGCGGCAAACGTCGCCAGGTTCACGGTCGGAATCCCCGCTTCCGATAGCGTGCGCCCGGATACCAGGATGGTCTCGCCGATGCAGATGATGATGAACAGGGCGCAGCGCTCGGCCATATGCGCTCCGGATATGTCCCACGCCCTGGTGTCGGAAGGTCCGTAGACGGGAACCCAGAAGCGCAGCGCCGGCGAAGCGTATTCGATCGCAAGCGCTGCGAGCCACAGCGTCAATCGCCAATCGTGGCCGGATAATCCGCCGGCGATCCAGAACAGACCGGACAAGGCAAGCCATGCGGTGATGCGCGCATGGTTCAGCGCATGCGGCCGGCTCGTTCCGGAAAACGCAATAGCCGAAAACAGGTTCTTCGATACCTGCAGCGACGCGAACAGGATGCCGAACCACAGGCCGCGATCGCCCCAGGCCTGCGGGATGGACGCCGACAGGATCACCCCGCCGAACATCATCCCGAACAGCAACAGGCGCACTGGCATGGTTTCCGGATCGAGCCAGTTGAGCGCCCAGGTCGTGAACATCCACAGCCACCAGATCGCCAGCATCAGGATCAATGCCTCGAGGATACCGAGCGGCGAAAAATGCGCCGCCAACGTGTGGCTGAGCTGAATGATGGTGAAGACGAAGATCAGGTCGAAGAACAGTTCGGCAAAGGTCACGCGCCCGTCGCGCTCGCCGCCTTTTTCGCGCAACCAGGATCGCCTTGCCATCGCCGGATCGAGCCGCCCCCTCCGCTATTCCACGGTGACCGTGATCCGCCCGGAAGCAACCGGCGGATCGTGCGGGATGTGGTCCTTGTCGCCAAGCACAAGCTGCAGCGTATGGCTGCCGGCCGGCAATACGATCACCGCTTCGGTCTGGCCCTTGCCGAAATGCGCATGGTTTTCGTCGGCGGGAATGTTCTCATCCAACTCGGCCATGCCGTCTGGCCCTTCGCCCAGTGCGGGCCGGTCGATGATCAGGTGATGATGGCCGGTGTTCTCCGCCTCCGCGCCGGCCGGCGCCACGCCCATGCCCGAAAGGCCGAAGATCACCTTGACCGGGCTTTTGACCTTGTCGCCATCCTTCAGGTTGACGAAATAGACGAGTGCGCCTGAAGGCGCGGGTGTTTCACCGGCATGGGCGGCCGAGGCGCATCCCGTAACGATGATTGGGCTGATGGTGGCCATCCGGAGCAACGCCCCCTCCCTTCGCGTGAATCGTTGGCGCCGTCCGACTGCGAGCGGCCCGCCATGCTAGCCCTGTGCCGCCGGTCCAAACAATCCGGACGGCGCAACGAAATTGCCAGCCGGCCTGTAAGCCGGGTTCTGTATGGCCTCTGCGGGTTGCCCCGCAAAAACGTGGCGGCCATTCCTCTGGAACGCCCGTCGCCGGACGCTTCAAGCGACCTACCCGGACAGCTGGCCCGGAAACCGGCCTGCGGCCGGCCCTTGCGGACCGGCCAACGCGCTGTCCCTATTCGGTCTTGCTCCCGACGGGGCTTGCCGTGCCGCGACCGTTGCCGGCCGCGCGGTGGGCTCTTACCCCACCCTTTCACCCTTGCCGCGCCTAAGCGGCAAAGCCGCGAAGGCGGGCGGTTTGCTTTCTGTGGCGCTATCCCTCGGGTTGGCGGCCCAACCTGTTGCCAGGAAGGCCCGTTTCCCCGGCCGGACGTTATCCGGCATCGTTTTTCCGTGGAGCCCGGACTTTCCTCTCCCGCCGCCTTTCGGCACTGGCAGGGAGCGGCCGCCCGACCGGCTGGCCTGCCCTAGGTAGGCGCGGCGTTGGCGGGGGTCAAGCAAGAGCGCGGTCCGCCGCCGCGGTGCGGCCAGGGCTTTCTTGGGCGGCGCGCCGAATTTCCGCCGCGCTGGCGACTATTTGATGCGCGCCTTGTGCTAGACCGGGGCGAATCGGCGTCGGCGGTTTCAAATTTCGCAAGGCGCGCGAGCAAGGCAAGGAGCAGCCATGATCGATCGACGCAAATTCCTGCTCGGCGGCGCCGGCGGGCTCGCCGGTTTCGCCGTCTACGTGCACGGAATTGGTTCCGCCGCGGCTGCTCCGGTCAAGAATGTCAGCTACGGCGCCAACCGGCTCGACGTTTATCCGGCCGCCAATCCGGACGCTCCGGTGCTGGCCTATGTGCATGGCGGCGCCTGGCGCCTGGGCGATCGCGGCACGGTCGGCTCGATGCCCGGTTATTTCAACCCGCTTGGCTATGCCTTTGTTTCGATCGGCTATTCGCTGAGTTCCGATGTCGGCAACCAGGCGCGCGAGGTGGCAAGCGCGGTCAACTGGATCAAATCGAACATCGGCCAATTTGGCGGCAATGGCGGCCGCGTGGCGCTGATGGGCCATTCGGCCGGATGCCATCTTTCCTGTCTTGCGACATTGTCGGACCTCACTTCGGTGCGCGCGCTCGTCGCCAATGACACGGCTGCCTACGATGTCGCCTACCTCGCCGAAATCAATCACGGCCGCCTGCCCTTCCTCTACGCGCAGCCGTTTTCCGACCGCAGCAAGTGGCGCCAGTGGTCGCCCTATAGCTACGCGTCGGGAGCGGGCGGAATGCCGGTGCTGGTGGCCTGGTCGGGCGGACAAAACCGCGACCGCATATCGAAGCGGTTCGCCGACGCGCTTGCCGCCGGTGGCCATCCGGTAACGCGGTTCGACGGCGGCCGTTATTCGCACCTGTCGATCCGCAATGCGGTCGGCAAGCGCGGCGATCCGCTGACCGCGCGGATCACCGATTTCCTGCGCGCCTATGTGTAAGGCGCGTATGTGTGAGAATTGTGAGAACCGGACCGGCGCAAAGCCGGTCCGGTTACCGCCCTGCCTGCCTTACGGCATGTTCATCGGGATCGGCTCGGGGATGCCCAGATATTTCTTGACCTTGGCACAATACTTTGCCGCGTTCGTGGTCATCTGCTTGGCGCCCAAACCCGCATTGTAGCGCAGCACGGTCTGGCAGAGGTCGCCGTCGGCCATGCGATAGGCCTTGGCCAGATATTTGACGCCGAGCTTGATGTTCACTTCCGGATCGTGCAGCCCTTCGACATTGCCGCGATAACCGAGACCCCGCGCGGTGGCCGGCATGATCTGCATCAGCCCGCGCTCGCCGGAACTGCCGATCGCCCGAGCCTTGTATTTGCTCTCGTGCCAGACGACCGCTTTTACCAGCTCGTATGGAACGCCATGCGATTTGGCGTGGCGAGCCATGATCATCTTGTAGGTGGCGAGCCCGCGCGGCGGCCGCATCTTGCGCATTTCCTTCATCGCAACTTTTGCCGCGTCGACATCGCCAATCTCGGAATCGGCTTGCGCCGGCGCCGCAAAGGCCAGACAGACCGCCAGCGTGGCCGCCGCGAGGCAGCCGCCCGTCGAAGTGCATTTCATTCGCAATTACCCCTTGGATTTGGCCTTGGCGCCCCCGGGAGGATTGGCCCGCCTTGGCGGACCCGGATGCGCCGGAAAGATCGCCGGACCCGACGCACTTCTTCCCGCAATGGGAAGCTGCGAAGCCGCGTAGCAATCATTGTGCCAAGCGGGAAAGTCCGTGCCGATCCACGCGGCCGTTAGGATTTTCGTTTTCTGGTTAACTCGTTTTGCTGCGTTGCAACATAGGCAGCAGTGTCCGGATTCGATAGGCGACAATGTGTCTTTCGGATCAAAACTCGTTACATTTTGTTGCAGTGCAAAACGAGGCGGCCGCGCGCGCTGTTGCGCCGCTATTGACGCGCGTTCGCGTGAGCAATCGCGCCTAGACGGATGTACTGCCTGCTTCGGCCCGGGCCAGTTCCGCCAGCACGCGGTCGAGAGTGTCGCGTGTCGAGGCATCGGCAATGCCGTCGACACGGGCGGGACGGAAATGACGCTGGAAGGCGGCAACGACCTTGCCGGTCGGTTCGTCGAACTTTCCGGATTGCGGGATGCCATAGCCATAAGCGGCCAATCCGCGCTGCAATCGTTTGACCTGTGCGCCCGGAGATCCGGGCGGCAAGCCCGGTCCGGATCGCTCGGGCGCCGGTTCGACGAACAGGCCGATGCCGGCCTCGTGCAATCTGCGCCAGGGAAACAATTCGCCCGGATCCTGCTTGCGCGCCGGTGCGATGTCGGAATGCGCGACGACGTTGCGCGCCGGGATCGTAAACCTCGTCACCACCGAAGCGCATAGCGCGACGACCGCCTCGACCTGTTCGGGCGGAAACGGACGGTAGCCGTGTTCGTGGCCCGGATTTGCGATCTCGATGCCGATGGATCGGGCGTTGATGTCGTTGTTGCCGCGCCAGTTCGATATCCCGGCATGCCAGGCGCGGCGATCTTCGGCCACCGACTGCACGATGCGTCCGTCCTCGAAGATGAAATAGTGGCTGGAAACGCGGCTTTCCGGTGAACATAGCCAGTCGAGTGCGCCGTCCGCGCTCGGCATCCCGGTATAGTGCAGCACCAGCATGTCGATTTCGGCGCCGCCGCGCTCGTCGCAATTGGATGATTCGCGCCATGCGACATCCGGGCTGGACGAAACGATGCGGCGGTTCATATGCCTCAAAGTCCGCGCTCGCTCCGGATCGAATCCCATGCCGCGTTGATCGCAGCCAGCCGGTCGTTCGCGATCGCGGTGAACGCGGCCGGCACGCCGCGCGCTGCGAGCAAGTCGGGATGATTTTCGCGGACCAGTTCGCGGTAGTGTCGCTTCAGGCGCTGGTCGTCCCATGACGGATCGGCGGCCAGCAACAGCCATGGGTCGGCGCCTTGTGCGCCGAGATGCCGCGCCTTGATACGACGATATCGCGTTCCGGTGATCCCGAAGATATCGGCGACCGTATCGAGAAATTGCAATTCGCGTTCATGAATCACGCCGTCGGCCTTGGCGATGTGAAACAGCCCGTCGAGCACATCTTTCCGAATGATGTCGCCCTCGGGGAACAGCTGCGCGATCTGGCGGGCGTAGCTTTCGTAGCCGGCGACATCCTGGCGGGCGAGATTGTAGAGGCGCGACACCTGTTCGGCCTGCTCGCCCTCGAATGCGAATATCTGGCGAAACGCTTCGATTTCGTCTTCGGTCACGACGCCGTCGGCCTTGGCCATTTTTGCCGAGAGCGCGATCATGGCGACCGAGAACGCGACCTGCCTGCGCGTCTTTGCGTCTCCGGCCAGCGCCGTGCGGATCTGCTCGACAAACGCCGTCAGCGCGTCCTGCGTCGCGTTCGAAAAGGATTGGCCGATTCGTTCCCACACGCTCATGCGGGTTTCTTACGCCAAGGCATCAACCGGCGAAACTGGTTGCGCAATCTGCGGAACGACTGGCTGCTGTGCGGGGATCGACGAAGAGGTGTGGTTCCGTTGCCTGGAACGGCAGGCTCGTCTCAGAGTGCACCGGCTGGGTCGCCTTCCGGCGCTTCCTGATCGACGAACATCGTCCCGCAGGCGGTCGAAGCCGCCAACGCGAACAGGACAATGGCCAAGAACAGCTTTTCCAAAGGGGCTCTCCCTAGATTTTTCTCGACGCCGATTCCGGTTCTGGCCGCGCACGCCCCGCGCGCCTTCCGCCATCGGCCGATTTCCGAAACTGCCCTATCGCGAAATCGTTGGACCAGTAGATGAGATCGGATTGTGTCGGAATTCGGGAGTGAAAAACGGCATTTTCCCGCGCCAATTCCGCTGTGTGACTTTCGTCACAGGCTCGCGGCACCCCTGGCCGCCTGGTCGTACTGGCCGGACAGCGCCCGCAGCAACCCGGCCAGCCGCGCGACTTCCGCCCCATCGAAGCCGAGCGCCGAAACGCCGCGAATCAGCAGCGCTTCGCGGATCTCGTGATAGCGCTGGCAAACCGCGGCGCCCTCATCGGTGATCGCCACCGTCTTTTCCTTGCCGCGTCGGCCGGCGCGGGCGAGCCCCAAGCCGGCCAACTTCTTGATCGCATAGTTGACCAGGTGCGTATCCTCGATGTTCAGCACCAGGCACAGATCGGCCAGCGTCTTGTCGCGCCCGCGATGGTTGACGTGATGCAGGATCTGGACATCGACCGGCGCCAGCCCGCCGACGCCCGCCGCCGCCATGCAACGCACCATCCATCGGTGGTAGGCGTTCGTCGCCACGTTCAGCGCGAATTCCAGTTCCGACAGCGCCGGCAGTTTTCCGCTCGCCAGGTGCGCCGCCGAAACGATTGGCCCGACCTGCGCCACCGGCCCGGCCGGTTGCGCGGTAGCGGATTGCGCCGCTGCTTTCGATCGCCCTGCCGTCGGATTCCTCATTGCGCGACCTCCAGTTTTGGAATTCAATATTGACATTTTATCGACAATTTGTAAATGAAAAATCATCGAGGCGCCACGGAGAACAGTCGGATGGCCGGCAGTTGGGATTTCTGGATCGACCGCGGCGGAACCTTCACCGATGTCATCGGGCGCGATCCGCAAGGAAAGCTGCATCCGCGCAAATTGCTGTCCGAAAATCCGGAAGCCTATCGCGACGCCGCCGTCCAGGGCATCCGCGACCTGCTCGGCGTGAAACCGGGCGAACCGGTGCCGCCGAGCCGCATCGGCGCCGTCAAGATGGGCACCACGGTTGCCACCAACGCGCTGCTGGAGCGCAAGGGCGAGCGCACCGCGCTGCTCATCACCAAAGGCTTCGGCGATGCGCTGGCGATTGGCTATCAGGCACGGCCCGACATTTTTGCCAAGGAGATCCTCAAGCCCGAATTGCTGTATTCGCGCGTCATCGAGATCGCCGAGCGCGTGCGCGCCGATGGGACCGTCGAGGCGCCTGCCGACGAACCGGAAATTCGTGCCGCGCTAACCGCGCTTCGCGACGACGGATTCGATTCGCTCGCCATCGTCTTCCTGCATGCCTGGAAATTTCCGGCGCACGAAAAGCTGGCCGCAAGGCTCGCGCGCGATGCAGGCTTCGCCCAAATCTCTGTCAGCCATGATGTATCGCCGCTGATCAAGATCGTCGGCCGCGGCGACACGACCGTCGTCGACGCCTACCTGTCGCCGATCCTCAGCCGCTATGTCGAGCAGGTCGCGGGAGAGTTGGGGATGGGCAAGGCAAGAGAGGGAACGGAAGCCGCCCCCCGCCTGCTCTTCATGATGTCGTCCGGCGGCCTGACCTCGGCAGACCTGTTCCAGGGCAAGGATGCGATCCTATCGGGTCCGGCCGGCGGTGTCGTTGGCGCCACCGAGACCGGAAGGCTCGCCGGCTTCGAGCGCATCATCGGCTTCGACATGGGCGGCACGTCCACCGATGTTTGCCATTTCGACGGCGAACTCGAACGCGCCTTCGAGACTGAAGTCGCCGGCGTCCGCATGCGCGCGCCGATGATGCGCATCCACACGGTCGCCGCCGGCGGCGGCTCGATCCTGCACTTGAAGGACCGCCGCTTCCAGGCCGGTCCCGATTCGGCCGGCGCCAATCCCGGTCCGGCCTGCTATCGCCGCGGCGGCCCGCTCGCGGTCACCGACGCCAATGTCATGGTCGGCAAGCTGCAGTCGGAATTCTTCCCGGCGATTTTCGGTCCCGCTCAGGACCAGGCACTCGACGCCGAAATCGTCCGCGAGAAATTTGCAGCACTGGCAAAGGCGACTGACCTGTCGCCGGAGGAGGCCGCCGACGGCTTTCTGAAAGTGGCGGTCGAAAACATGGCCAACGCGATCAAAAAAATCTCGGTCAGCCGCGGCTACGACATTACCCGCTACGTGCTCAACTGTTTCGGCGGCGCCGGCGGCCAGCATGCCTGCGCGGTTGCCGATGCGCTCGGCATGACCAGCGTTCTGATCCATCCGTTTTCCGGCATCCTCTCGGCCTACGGCATGGGCCTTGCCCGCATCCGCGCCCATCGCACCAGGGCGGTCGTCCGCAGGCTCGATGAATCATTGCATGAGGAACTCGCTATTCTTGAATCGGAGCTTCAGATTGAATCGGAATCGGAACTGCAGGACCAGGGCGTAACCGATTCGCAAATCACGTCTTTTTGCCGCATCCACATCCGCTATGACGGCACCGACACCCCCATCGCCGTGCCGTTCGATGAGGTAAAGGATATGGTTTCCGCGTTCGAAGCGGCACACCGCAAGCAGTTCGGTTTCGTCTTCGAAGGCAAGGGCCTGGTTGCAGAGGCGATCGAAGTCGAATCGGTCGGCGGCGGCGCGGTCGCCGATGAACCGGAGGCAGTTTTGGTCGCGCGCGAAGTTGTCCCGCATCGCGCAACCCGCTTCTTTTCTTCCGGCGCCTGGCGCGAAGCTGGGGTCCATCTGCGTAACGACCTGAAGCCCGGATATCGCGTCGCCGGTCCGGCACTGATCATCGAGCCGCACCAGACCATCGTGGTCGAGCCGGAATGGCGTGCCGACATCAACGCACGCAACCATGTCGTCCTGACGCGCGCCATTCCGATGCGGCGCGCAGCTGCAATCGGAACCGCCAAAAGCGGCCAGGGCGCCGATCCGATCCTGCTCGAGGTCTTCAACAATCTCTATATGTCGATCGCCGAACAGATGGGCGTGACACTGCAGAACACCGCCTACTCGGTCAACATCAAGGAGCGCCTCGACTTCTCCTGCGCGGTCTTCGCCGCCGATGGCTCGCTCGTCGCCAACGCGCCGCACATGCCGGTGCACTTGGGTTCGATGGATCGCTCCGTTGAAACCGTCATCAAGCTCAACGCCGGCAACATCCATCCCGGCGACGTCTTCGTTCTCAACGCCCCCTATAATGGCGGCACGCACCTGCCCGACATCACCGTGGTGACGCCGGTGTTTGAAAATCAAGCCGCTGGCAGGCCCCCTCGCCCTTCGAGGCTCGCTTCGCTCGCACCTCAGGATGAGGGGGCCGGTTCGGCGCTGGAACCGAACCCTCATCCTGAGGTGCCGCCGCAGGCGGCCTCGAAGGGCGAGGGTTCGGCCGATGCGTCGACGATTCTCTTCTGGGTCGCTTCGCGCGGCCATCATGCCGATATCGGCGGCATGGCGCCGGGCAGCGCCACGCCGCGCGCCACCCATGTCGATGAGGAAGGCGTGCTCATCGACAATTTCAAGCTCGTCGACGCCGGCCATCTGCGTGAAAATGAAATGCGCAGGATCCTGACCGACCATCCGTGGCCCGCGCGCAATCCCGACCAAAACCTCGCCGACATCCGCGCCCAGGTCGCGGCCAACGAGAAGGGCGTCGCCGAATTGCGCAAGATGGTCGCCCAGTTCGGCCTCGACACCGTCCAGGCCTATATGCGCCATGTTCAGGACAATGCCGAAGAGAGCGTGCGCCGCGTCATCGACGCCTTGTCGGACTGCGCCTGCGATTACCCGACCGACACCGGTCAGGTCATCAAGGTGAAGATCACCGTCGACAGGAAGAAGCGCGAGGCGACTGTCGATTTCATCGGCACGTCAAAGGCTGAGAAAAACAACTTCAATGCGCCCGAGCCGGTTACCCGCGCCGCCGTGCTCTATGTCTTCCGCCTGATGGTCGAGGCGCCGATCCCGATGAACGGCGGCTGCCTGAAACCGATCCGCATCATTGTGCCGGAAGGCTCGATGCTGAAGCCGGCTTATCCGAGCGCCGTCGTCGCCGGCAATACCGAGACCAGCCAGCATGTCACCAATTGCCTGTTGCAGGCGCTCGGTGCCCTCGCCAACGCGCAAGGCACGATGAACAACCTGACCTACGGCAATGCCCGCCACCAGAACTACGAGACGATCTGTTCCGGCGCCCCGGCCGGCCGCATGAACGATGGTCGCGGCTTTGCCGGCGCCGATGCCGTCCACACCCACATGACCAATACGCGCATGACCGATCCGGAAATCCTCGAAATGCGTTTTCCCGTGGTCCTCGAAGAATTCTCGATCCGGCGCGGGACCGGCGGCAAAGGGAAATTCCGTGGCGGCGATGGCACCAGGCGCGTGCTGCGCTTCCTCGAAGACATGGAATGCGCGATCCTGTCGTCCCACCGCAAGCGCGGCCCCTCGGGTCTGGCCGGCGGCGGCGACGGGCAAAAGGGCAAGACGGAAATCCGCCGCCTCGACGGCACAATCGAGGAACTCGCCCATGCCGACCAGACTTCCTGCCAGGCCGGCGAAGCCGTGATCGTTACGACGCCGACCGGAGGTGGATATTTGCCAGCCTGATCCGGCCGAACTCCACTACGGCGCTGCGATCATGCCGCTTAGCATGGCAGCGATGTCGCCGGGGTCGACGGGCTTGGAGAAGTGGAACCCCTGGATCTCGTCGCAGTCGTTTTCGCGCAGGAAAGCCACCTGCCCGTCCGTTTCCACGCCCTCGGCGATCACCTTCAGGTTGAGTTTGCGCCCGAGCGAGATGACGGCGCTGGTTACGGCCTGATCGTTTTCATCGGCGGCCAGATCGTTGATGAACGACTTGTCGATCTTGAGACGCGCGACCGGAAATACCTTCAGCGCGGCCAGGCTCGAATAGCCGGTGCCAAAATCGTCGATCGAGATTTGCACATCGAGGCTCTGCAGTTCGTTCATGATTTCGACTGCATGCGCGATATTCTGCATCACCAGACCCTCGGTGACTTCGAGCTCGAGATACTTGCCTTCGAGGCCGCTTTCGGAGAGCGCGCTTTTCACCCTGCTTAACAGGTTTCTGTCCTGAAACTGGCGCGGCGAGACATTTACGCAAACCGTGACCGGCGGAAGTCCGGCGTCTTGCCAGGCTTTGTTCTGGCGGCAAGCTTCGTGCAGCACCCAGCCGCCGATCGGGATGATCTGGCCACTCTCTTCGGCAAGGTCGATGAACTCGGCGGGCATCACCAAACCAACCTTCGGATGGTTCCAGCGCAACAGTGCTTCCACCGCGGTGACCTTGCCGCTGCGCAGGTCGAGCTGCGGCTGGTAGACAATGAAAAGCTGGTTTTCGGCGAGCGCGTGACGCAGCCCTTCGCGCAGCAAGAGCTTGTCTTCCAGGCGCGCGTTCAGTTCCGGATAATAGATCTGGAAATTGTCGCGGCCCAGTTCCTTTGCCCGGTACATCGCCGCGTCGGCGTTTGCCAGCAGCGTTTCCGCCGTCTCTCCGTCCTTCGGGTAATGCGCGGCGCCCATGCTCGCCGTCACCGTCAGTTGCTGGTCGCCAATCTGAACCGACGCGCCGATGGCGTTGCGAATCTTTTCCAGCGTCTCAGTCGCAACTTCGTCGCTATCCGGCATGTCGGAGAGAATGACGACGAACTCGTCGCCACCGAGTCGGATGACCGTGTCCGTCGCCCTGAGGCATTCGCTCATGCGCCGCGCCACCGTCTTCAGCAATTCGTCGCCCGCGTTGTGGCCAAGCGTGTCGTTGATGATCTTGAACTTGTCGAGATCGACGAAGGCAACCGACACCCGTCGTTGGTAGCGCTTTGCGTATAGCATCGCCTGCGTCAGTCGCTCCTCCAACAGCGCCCGGTTGGGCAATCCCGTGAGGTTGTCGTGTTTCGCCATGAAGCTGATCTGGTCAGCGGCGAGCTTGCGCTCCATCGCTATGCCGGCAATGTGCACCGTAAAATCGATCAGGCTCTGTTCGGAAGGTGTCGGCTCGCGCACCGTCATCGAATACATCGCAAATACGCCGAGTACGGCGCCGCCATGCGACATCACCGGCGTCGACCAGCACGAGCGGTAGCCGTAGGGTTCCACCAGATCACGAAAATCAGCCCAACGCGGATCGGTCATTATGTCGACGACGATCACCTGCTGCTTGCTGTAGGCTGCCGTGCCGCAGGAGCCAACGTCCGGCCCGATGGCGATGCCTTCGATGGCGTTCACATAATCTTCGGCCAGACTCGGTGCCGCGCCGTGGCGCAAGTGCACTCTGTCCTTGTCCATCAGCAACACCGAGCCGAGTATGCCGCTTAGCTGCGATTCCACCAGGCACATCAGGTTGTCGAGCACGTCCCCGAGCGGCGCGCCCATGGCGATCATTTCCATGATGCGCGCCTGACCGGCGCGCAGGACTTCGGATTTCTTGCGCGCGGTGATGTCGCGGGAAATGCCGACCAGGCCGACGCATTCGGCGTTTTCACCGAACAGCGGCAACTTCGTCGACGAGAACCATCTGCCGTTGCCATTCGGATCGACGACAAACTCCTCGGAATCGATTTTCGGCTTGCCGGCCGCCATGATCTCCCTTTCCGATTTCCGGAATTTCTGCGCCAGGCGCGGCCCATGCAGGTCGAAATCCGAAAGGCCGATCATCTCGCTCACATCGGAAAAGCCACTGTCAACGGCGATTGCCCTGTTGGCGATCCGGAAGCGGCTGTCGGCATCCTTGACCCACAGATAGTCGGGAACCACATCGATCATGGCCTGCAGCGAAATCGCTTCGCCATCGCCCGCTTTTGTCTTGACCGCAGCCGCTACTGGTTCGTGCACTTCCAGCCAACCGCCGACCGCCAAGGGCTGATAGCGGATTTCCATCGTCTGGCCGTCGGCCGCCGCGATGGTGGCGCCGGGTTGCGCGTCTGCGGCACCCGAACCGTTGTCGGCCGCTTCCGCAGACCCGGCGGTGGCGCGCAGATCGAGGATGTCGCGCCGCGCCATGCCCGATTGCAGCGATTCCGGGGGAATTCCGTAGATTTCCGCGTATTGCCGGTTGCAATAGATCAGGCGCTCATCGCGGCTGAACAGACAGACGCCCGGCGAGACCAACTCGAGTGCGGCTTCAAGAAACGACGCCTTCTGCTCGAGCGCGCCGGTCTGCTCGCGAAAGCTGCGCTCAAGATTCTCGTAGGTTTCCGCAGCAAGATTAGCCAGCGCGCTCAAGTTCGGCGATGGCGGTTGCGCGGCGGCATTCTCCAGCGGGATGGCGGTCGAGGGTCGAGCTTTCATTTGACTTGACGTCCACTTCGAAACCCCCCAAGCACAGGCAAATACGGGCTGCAATATCGCCGCGATATCCTAAAATTGGATGAAGGTTTCGCCGGCATCTACTTGCCGTTGCAGCGGCGACGATCTGGTGCCGTGCAGCGGCCGTGGTTGACGTTCACCTTCGGCGAGAGGGCCGCGGGTCGATGGAGCGCCGCAGGAAGCACGTCACCCGCCTGTCACACGCCATTGGTACCCGCCGCCAAACGGGCTTGACGGAGCGATTCGCCGATGACGCTGGCGCTGGAACAGGAACGCGGCCGCTCGATCCTCGAACGGGCGGTGCGGCGCAACCGGTTGTGGTCCGGCGACGGACTTTCCGAGAAACTCTTCGCCCATCTGTTCAAGGGGCTGGTCTACCCGCAAATCTGGGAAGACCCGGAAGTCGACATGGCGGCACTCGAGATCGGTCCTGAACAGACGGTCGTCGCGATTGCGTCCGGCGGCTGCAACGCGCTTTCCTATCTGGTTGCCGATCCTGCGCGCGTGGAAGCGGTCGATCTCAACGCCGCCCATGTCGCCTTCGGCCGACTCAAGCTCGCCGCGTTGCAACACCTGCCCGATTGGCGGGCGTTTCATCGCTTCTACGGCAAGGCCGATGACAAGGCGAATATCGCCGCCTACGAACGCTTCGTTCGTCCCCATCTCGATGCCGGCAGCATCGCCTACTGGGAGCGCCGCGACTGGTTCGGACGTCGGCGCATCGGCATCTTCTCGCGCGACCTCTATCGCTTCGGCCTGCTCGGCTGGTTCATCGGCATGGGCCATCGCGTCGCCCGCCTCTACGGCGTCGACCCGGCCGGATTGCTCAGCGCGCGCACACTGGAGGAGCAGCGCCACTGGTTCGATTCGGCAATCGCGCCGCTGTTCGACAAACGGCTGATCCGCTGGGCGACCCGCCGCAAAGCCTCGCTCTTCGGCCTCGGCATCCCGCCACAGCAATATGATGCCCTGTGTGGTGGCAACGAGATGGCGCTCGTGCTGCGCGGCCGGCTTGAACGGCTCGCCTGCGCCTTCCCGCTCTCTGAAAACTACTTCGCCTGGCAAGCCTTCGGTCGCGGCTACAGCGAAGACGAAACCGGACCGCTGCCGCCCTATCTGACGCGACAAAATTTCGAGACCGTGCGCGCCCGCGTCGATCGCGTGACCGTGGTGCAGGCTTCGATCACCGATCATCTCGCCGCGAAGCCGGACCAAAGCGTGGACCGCTTCGTACTGCTCGACGCCCAGGACTGGATGACCGACGCGCAACTGAACGCATTGTGGCGCCAGATCACGCGCACCGCGCGCCGAAGCGCCCGTGTCATCTTTCGCACGGCCGCCGAACCGACCTTGCTGCCGGGCCGCCTCGAGGAGGATGTCCTGTCGAAATGGAGCTATCGCGAAGCGCGTTCGGCCGAACTGCACCGGAACGATCGCTCCTCGATCTATGGCGGTTTCCACCTCTACGAGTTTAAGCCGCAATGACCGACATTGCCGCTTCCGACCATGCCGGCCTGATGGATCGCATCTACCGCCACCAAAGGTACTTCTACGATGCGACGCGTAAATACTACCTGCTCGGCCGCGACCGGCTGATCGCCGAAATGGAGCTCAAGCCCGGCGCCAAGGTGCTCGAGATCGGGTGCGGCACCGGACGCAATCTTGCCAGGATCGCGCGCCGTCACCCGGCCGCCGCCCTGCACGGTCTCGACATCTCCCGTCAGATGCTGGCAACCGCGCGCAGGGCGCTGGACCGCAGAAGACTCACCGCGGCGCTTGCGCAGGCAGACGCATCGGCGTTCGACGCCGAAAAATTGTTCGGCCGCAGGATGGACCGCGTGATCCTTTCCTATGCCCTGTCGATGATCCCCGACTGGCGAGCCGCAATCCGCTGTTCGCTGGCGGCCCTCGCTCTGGGCGGCAGCCTGCACGTCGTCGATTTTGGCTCGCAAGGCGGATTGCCGTCCTGGTTTCGGATACTTCTATTTGCCTGGCTCGGCCGCTTCGAGGTGACGCCGCGCGCCGAACTGGAAGCCGAATTGCGGCGCCAGGCCGCGAGGATCGGCGCGACCGTCGAATTCCGCGAGATCCTGCGCGGCTACTGCGTGCTGGCGAATATCCGCCGTTGAAGGTCGCGCTGGTCGCGACCCACTTTCCAATTCCGGCCGCGTTGGGCTATGGGGAGGCGAGACCCGCGACGAGGAGCCTCCATGTCTGCCAAATCCGCCCGCAAAGCCGCGATGCTCACCGCCGGCGGGCTCGCGCCATGCCTGTCGTCGGCGGTCGGCTCGCTGATCGAGCGCTACAGCGAGATCGATCCGGGCATCGAGCTGGTCTGTTACCGTTCCGGGTATCAGGGGCTGCTGCGCGGCGACAGCTTCACGGTGACGAGCGATCAACGCGAGAAGGCACCGCTCCTGCACAAGATCGGCGGCTCGCCGATCGGCAACAGCCGGGTGAAACTGACCAATGCCAAGGACTGCGTGAAGCGCGGCCTGGTCAAGGAGGGCGACCAGCCGCTCGAGATCGCGGCGCGCCAGCTTGCGGCCGACGGCATCTCCATCCTTCATACGATAGGCGGCGACGATACTTCGACCCAGGCGGCCGAACTTGCCGCATATCTCAAGGCCAACGGCCACGACCTCACGGTAGTCGGCCTGCCCAAGACCGTCGACAACGACATCAAGCCGGTGCGGCAATCGCTCGGCGCTTGGTCGGCGGCTGAAGCCGGCGCCCGGTTCTTCGATCATGTTTCGAACGAACAGAGTGCTGCCCCCAGAACCCTCGTCATTCACGAGGTCATGGGCCGCCATTCCGGCTGGTTGACGGCGGCGACCGCCCGCGCCTATGCCCCGATTGCCGCCGCCTGGCAGTTCCCCGACGGATTCCTGATGTGCCGTGCGCTGAAGGACATGGACGGCATTTATGTCCCGGAATTGGCGTTCGACCTCGACGGCGAGGCCGACCGCTTGCGCACACGCATCGACAAGACCGGCTTCGCCACGATCTTTGTGTCGGAGGGCGCCTGCCTCGACGCGATCGTCGCCGAGCGCGAAGCCGCCGGCGCCGAACTTGCCCGCGACGCCTTCGGCCATGTCAAGCTCGACACCGTCAATGTCGGCGACTGGTTCTCCGAGCAGTTTTCGAAGCGCATCGGCGCGCAGCGGACGCTCGTCCAGAAATCCGGCTACTACTCGCGTTCGGCGCCGGCCAACGCCGACGACCTGCGCCTGATCAAGGGCATGTCCGATTTCGCCGTCGAATCCGCGCTCGATGGAGTGTCAGGGCTGATCGGCCACGACGAGGAACAGGATGGGCGCCTGCGCGCCATCGAGTTCACGCGCGTCGCCGGAGGCAAGCCCTTCGATCCGGCGGTAAAATGGTTCCAGGATCTATTGGCCGCGACCGGGCAGCAGCAGGCTGGTTAGTAGGGCATAGGGGAACAGGGCAGCGAGGCAGTATGTGAACAGCCCCCCGCGCCAACGCACGCAGGCGAGCGTAGGGCCCGGCCTACTGCCTACTGCCTACTTCTTCCCCAGCGGATAGATCGTCTCCCCGCGTTTCAGCATGTCGACGAACTCCCCGATCTTCCTATTCCTGCCGGCCTCTGTCTTCATGTTGTGCACCCGGAAAGCCAACGCGAACCGGTTCTGCGCATTGAGTTTTTGGAGCATCTCCTTCGCCTTCGGCTCGGCGTCGATCGCCGCCTGGAGGTCGTCGGGAATCCGCATCGCCTTGCCGCTTTGATAGGCGCGGTCCCAGCGCCCGTCGGCCTTCGCCGCCTCGACATGCTTCAATCCATGCTCGGTCATCCGCCCTGCCGCGATCAGCCGGGCGACGTTGTCGACATTGATCCGGCTCCAGGTGCTTTTTCGTCCGCGCGGCGTGTAGCGCTGGAGAAAGCTCCTCTCATCGAAGCCCTTGCGGATCGCGTCGATCCAGCCCCAGCAGAGCGCGACATCGATCGCCTCGACAGGCGTGATCGATTTAAGCCCCGACCCCTTCTTGTGGATCTTGATCCATGCCTCGTCTTCGCTGTCGTGGTGGCGACCGAGCCACGCGTAAAATGCCTCGGCATCGTCGAACTCGCGCACTTTCGACGGATCGACCTTCACAGCTGGCATCGGAACTCCACTTCGATCATCGATCCGTCCCCTACCGCCCTACCGCCCTACTGGCCTACTGCCCTACCGCCCCACTGCCCTACTGCCCTACTGCCCTACCGCCCTACCGCCTTAACCCACCGTTAACCATATCGGCGCAGCCTCATCGCCAGATT
>Ga0214472_10000671_pt1 | contig 41506 bp, 28 predicted proteins | sample RVTome_6_FD_207662 | JGI IMG/M metagenome (GOLD analysis project Ga0214472, IMG submission 207662) | Soil microbial communities from uranium-contaminated site in the Upper Colorado River Basin, Wyoming, United States - RVT140D175 | ecosystem: Environmental > Terrestrial > Soil > Contaminated >...
ACCGCCGGTCTTGGCCGTCCCCGTCAGGCGAAAGTCGCGTCGCGTCTCGGACATGCGCGCATTCTACGTGCGCGCCGCCCCGCTCAGACGCCGGTCGCGCGCCGGATGTCGGCGACGATGCGCAGGTGGTGGTCGGTGTGGACGACGAGGAAACGCAGCGTCTGCGCCGGCGTCAGACCGGCGAAGTAAGGGTGCGGGAAGACGGGGTGCCGCCCGACGAGCGCCGGCCCGGCGCCGTCCACCGACGCGACGAGGACGCGAACGCGGGCGAGCGCGCCGCGCAGCTCGCTCTCCGGGCGCTCGACGCCGCGCACCGCGGACGGGGACTTGCCGATGCCGCGCGGCAGCCGTCCGACGGCGAGGAGCACGCGGCCGACGAGATTGATGCCGCGCCCGAGCCGCGGCGGGCCGGAGGCGAGCAGCGCGAGAGCGCGCTCGAGCACCTTGGTGAGATGGTCGAGCTGCTCGCAGACCGACCACGCCGAGACTCTCGGCGCCCGGCGGCCGAGCTTCTCGTCGCCCTCGTCGAGGAGCGCCTCGACGGATTGCAACTGGGCAGCGATCCTGCGGAGCTGCGGCTCAGGGTGCATCGGCACCGCCGAAGAGCTCGCCGAAGAAGCTGCCGGCCAGCCAGCGCGGGGGCTCGTCCGCGTTCGCTGCCGCGCGCGTCAGCTCGACGTGGACGGCGGCGAACCGGACGACGCCGTCCCAGTCGGTCGGCAGGGCGCCCTCGTCGCTCGGCCGGTGATAGTGCTCGCGGCGAAACGACTCGACGGCCGCGCCGCCGTTCTCGCCGGCGACGCGCGAGCCGTGTCCCGGACAGAGGTAGATGGCGGGGATCCCCTGGCGCACGAAGGAGTACTGGTCGCTGCGTACGAAGATCGACTCCTCCGGCTCGGGATCGGGGGTGAGCACGAAACCGTTCGCCTCGGCGGCGGCGCGGGCGAGCTCTCCGAGCGTCGTGTGCTCGGCGCCGAAGGCGACGAGATCGGCGACCGGATGCAGGAAGAGCGGCATGTCGACGTTCAGGTCGGCGACGACCCGAGCGCCGGCGAAGCTCGGATGCTGGGCGAAGAAATCGGAGCCGAGCAGGCCGCGCTCCTCGCCGGTGACGAGCACGAAGGCGACCGAGCGCGCCGGTCGCGGCGAGCGCGCCAGCGCCCGCGCCACCTCGAGCACGACGGCGCTCCCCATCGCGTTGTCGTAGTAGCCGTTGTAGATCGCGTCGCCGTCGACCTCGGCACCGACGCCGACGTGATCGAGATGGGCCGTGAAGACGACGATCTCGTCGCGGCGAGCGGGCTCCGCTCCGGTCAGTAGGGCCACGACGTTCGGGCTCTCGAGCTCGCGCAGCGTCGAGCGCACGGCGGCGCGTAGGGTGACGCCGAGCTCGCGCGAGCCGCGGCCGCCGGCTTCGCCGAGGTCGAGGAGCTCCTCGAGCGTCGCCGTCGCGCCGACGAGGAGCTTGCCCGCCCCCGCGTGGCTGAGGCCGGCCGTGACGCGCAGGCCGGGAGAGTCGTCGACGGGAGTTCCGTCGGGGTGCCGCCAGGTCATCGACGGGCGGTCGGCATTGAGGACGCTGCGCTCCCACGGGCTGCGCCGTTCGTCGTCGCGAGTCCTGAGGGTGACGAGCCCGACGGCTCCGCGGCGCGCCGCTTCGATCCGCTTCTGGCGGCTCGACGCGTAGTGCGCGCGCTGCTCGCTCGGGAAGTCCGCCGGCGCGCCGGTCAGCACCAGCACGATCTTGCCGGTGACGTCGACGCCGGCGTAATCGGCGCGTCCGGATTCCGGCGCGTCGATGCCGAAGCCGGCGAAGACGACCGGCGTCTCGATCTCCACCTGGGGGTGGCCGGCGCGTGCGGAGAGGACGTAGTCCTCCTTCCAGACGAGCGCGGTCGGCATGCCGCCGGAGACGATCTCGAGCGACGAAGAGTCGAGCTTCGATTCGGTCAGGGGTACCTGCTGGAAGTACGACTCGCCGTTGCCGGGCGCGAGCCCCGACTGGCGGAACTGCGCGGCGGCGTAGAGCGCCGCGATCTCGTACCCCCGCGTCCCCGTGTCCCGTCCCTCGAGCGCGTCGCTGGCCAGGAAGTCGAGATGCGAGCGGAGGGCGGCGAGGGAGACGGCGGATTCCGCCGCAGCCGCGGGCAGCGAGGAGGCGAGCAGGCAGGCGATGCAGACGCGGAGCAGAGAGCGCATCGAATCCTCGCTGTCGTCGCGCGCGACCGCAGGCTCGCCGGCGGAGCCGGGGACGACGAAAACGTGCTGGAGCCGACGGTCGGACTTGAACCGACGACCTGCTGATTACGAATCAGCTGCTCTACCACTGAGCTACGTCGGCGGGCTCCTGCGGCGCGGGAATTCTAGGGGAGCGGCGGCGGGCAGGCAAACCCGCGGCGCGCCCGGCTCACGCCGTCGCCGCCTCCGGGTGGACCTCCTCGAGCTGGACCTGGATGAGCTTCGAGACGCCGCGCTCCTCCATGGTCACGCCGTAGAGGCTGGCGGCGACCTCCATCGTCAGCTTGTTGTGGGTGATGACGATGCACTGCGTCTCGCGGGCGAGCTCGCGCAGCATGGCGACGAAGCGCAGCGTGTTGACGTCGTCGAGCGGGGCATCGACCTCGTCGAGGATGCAAAACGGCGACGGCTTGATGCGGAAGAGCGCGAAGAGCAGCGCGATCGCAGTCAGCGCCTTCTCGCCGCCCGAGAGCAGCATCAGGTTCTGGAGGCGCTTGCCCGGCGGGCGGGCGACGATTTCGATGCCGCTCTCCAGCAGGTCCTCCTCGTCCATCAGCCGCATCTCGGCCTCGCCGCCGCGGAAGAGCTCGACGAAGGTCTTGGCGAACTGCTCGTTGACGGCGGCGAAAGTCTCGCGGAACCGCGCGCTCGACGTCTGGTTGATCTCGCGGATCGTCTGGCGCAGCGACTCGATCGACTTGACGACGTCGGCGCGCTGCGCGGTGAGAAACTCGTGGCGCTCCTCCTCGCCGCCGAACTCCTCGGCGGCGAGGACGTTCACCGGACCGATCGCTTCGAGCTGCTGGGTGAGACGGGCGAGGTCGGCCTCCAGCTCGGGCAGGTTCGAGACCACCTCGCCCGGGACCTCGGGCGGCTCCTCGCGCAGGCGCTCGCGGAACTCGCCGGCGAGGTGGGACTGGTCGTGCTCGAGCCCGGCGAGGGCGACGCGCTGCCCCTCGAGCGCGTCGCGCGCCGCCTCGTGGCGCTGCCGCAGCGAGGCGAGCCGGCCTTCCGACTCGCGGACGCGCTCGCGGGCGGCGTCGAGCGCCTGCTCCTCGCCGCGCTGGCTCTCCTCGCCGGCGGCACGGCGCTCGAGCGCCGCCTGCAGGTCGTGCTCGGCCTGCCGTATGTCGTGCTCGATCGCGCGGCGCCGCTCGGCGATCGCCGCCGCTTCCTCGCGCCAGGCGGCGAGCTGGCCGCGCGACGACTCGGTCTCGCGCTCGAAGCGGCCGGCCTGCTCGTCGAGCGAGCGCAGCCGCTCGCGCAGCAGGTCGAGCCGTCCGCGGCGTCCGGTGCCGTCGGTGCGCAGCGCCTCGCGCGCACGGCGAGCCTGCTCGGCCTCCTCCTGCTGGGCGTCGAACGCCGACTCGCGCTCGGCGTGCGCCGCTTCCAAGCGGACGATCTCGGCGCCGAGGTCGCCGCGCGCGCGGCCGAGCCGACCGAGCTCCTCGGCGGCGCTGGCGTGCTCCTGGCGCAGGCGGGCGAGCGCCTCGTCGCCGCGCGCGCGCCGTTTCGCGAGCTCGTCGCGGCGCGATTGCAGAACGGCCTCCTCCTGGCGCAGCGCCGAGAGCTCGTTCTCCCGCCGGCGGATCTCCTCGGCGGTGCGGGCGCGGTCGCCGATGCGCCCTTCGATTTCGACGCCGGCGGCGGCGATCTCGACGTCGAGGCCGGGCAGCAGCTCGCCGAGCTCGGCGAGCTCGCTGGTGCGGGCGAGGTAGCCCGGCTGCGCCTCTTCGCCGTCGAGATGCAGCAGGCCGCCCTGCGCCCAGAGCGGTTCCTGGGCGAGGAAGGCGACCCCGGGGTGACGGCCGGCGAGGCGCAGTGCGTCGGCGGCGGAGCGGACGAGAAAGGCCGCGGGGAGCGCCGCGGCGAACGCCGCCTCGAGTCCCAACGCCTCGCCGAGAGGCACGACGATCGCCTCGTCCGCGAGCGGCGACGGCTCCGCCGCCGCCGAGCGCTCGACGGGCACGAGCAGGACGCCGGCGGCGGCGCCCTCGCGCGCCATCCGCTCGACGACGGCCGCCGCGGCGTCGCGGTCGGCGAGCACGAAGGCGTCGAGGACCTGGCCGAGGAAGTGATCCAGGCTGCGCTCCCAGCCGCGCAGCGCGCGCACGCGCTCGCGCAGCCGCTCGAGCGGACCGATGCCGGCGCCGGCGAGCCGCTCGGCGAGGGCATCGCGGCGCTCGCCGTCGGCACGGGCGAGATCGGCGAGCAGACGCTCCCGCTCGCTCGCGCCGGCGCGCCGGTTCTCGAGCGTGCGCAGCCGGGCGGTCGCCTCCTGCTCGCGGGCGAGCGCCGCCTGCAGCCGGTCGCGCGCCGCCTCGAGCCGGGCGCCGCTCTCCGCCGCTGCGGAGGAGATCTCGACGGCGCGGGCTTCGATCTCGGTGAGGGTGCGGCCGAGCTCGTCCACCTCGCTCGCGCGCTGCTCGAGCTCGTCGTGAAGGTGGCGTTCGCGCAGCGATCCCTTCTCGCTCTCGATCTGCTCGCGATGCACGCGCGCGCGGAATTCGTCGAGGCGGCCGAGCGAGGCGAGCAGCTCACCCCGGCGCTGCTCGAGCGCGGCCTCGGCGGCGGCGACACGCTCGTCGACGGCGCGCAGCGCCGCGCCGTCGGCGGCGACCGCGGCAGCGGCGGCGTCGTGCTCGGCGACGAGACGATCGCGGCCCTCGCCGAGCTCGCGCAGGGCATCGCCGTGGCGGGAGATCTGCTCCTCCAGCCGCTCGCTGAGAGCGAGGCCGGAGCGCTGCCGCGAGTCGAGCTCGGCGAGCGTCCTGCGGGAGCCGGCGAGGAACTCCTGACGGCCCTCGATCGTCGCGGCTAGCTCCGCCTGCACTCGGGCTCGCTCGGCGAGCGCCGCGGCGCAGCGCTCGGCGCTCTCGCGCAGCGCGGCGAGCTCGGCCTCGGCGCGGTGAATGGCGGCGGTGAGCTCGGACTCTCGGCTCTGCGCCGCGCCGAGCTCGCCGCGGCGGGCGGCGAGCGCGGCGGCGACGTCGGCCCAGCGCGCCGCCAGCACGCGGCGCTCGAGCGCCTGGTGCTCGCGCCGTTTCTCGTGGTAGCGGCGCGCCGCGCCCGCCTGCCGCTTGAGCGAGCGCAGGTTGCGCTCGATCTCGGAGACGATGTCGTCGAGCCGCAGCAAGTTGGCGGTCGCCTCTTCGAGCTTGACCTCGGCGATCCGCTTGCGCGCCTTGTAGCGCGTGATGCCGGCGGCCTCCTCGAGAAGTTTGCGCCGCTCCTGCGGCTTGCCGGAGAGGATGAGCCCGATCTTGCCCTGCTCGATCACGGAGTAGGCGCGCACGCCGAGCCCAGTGTCCATGAGCAGGTCGCGGATTTCCTTGAGGCGGGTCAGCTTGCCGTTGAGGCGGTACTGGCTCTCGCCGCTGCGGAAGACGCGGCGCGCGAGGGTGATCACGCCGTCCTCGGCGGCGGGGAAGCCGGGGGCGAGGAAGCGGACGGCGACCTCGCCCATGCCGAGCGGCTTGCGCTTCTCGGAGCCCGAAAAGATGACGTCCTCCATGGTGTCGCCGCGCAGCGACTTGGCGCTCTGCTCGCCGAGCACCCAGGTGATGGCATCGGCGAGGTTCGACTTGCCGCAGCCGTTCGGGCCGACGATGCCGGTGACGCCGCCGGCGAAACGCACCTCCACGGGATCGACGAAGGACTTGAAGCCCGAGAGCTCCAGCGCAGCGAGTTTCAGCATCCAGCCCTCACCTCTCGAAGTCGCCAACGCTATCACCCGGAAGCGGCGTGCCCACAAGATCTGGCGCTCGCCGGACGAGGCGCCCCAAGATGTGGGCGAATCGGGGTGCGGCGCTCAGTCGGGGGGCGGGGGGCCCGGGGCGCGCAGCGGGCGCTCGAGCAGGGTGCGGCCGGCGAGGGCGAGGAGCATCACCGTGCCGCCGAGCGCGGCGAGGCCGCTCGGCCGCTCGCCGTGCAGGAGCCACGTCCACAGCGGATTGAGCACCGGCTCGAGCAGGACGAGGAGCGAAGCCTCGAGCGCCGGCAGCACCTGGATGGCGCGCGTGAAGAGCCAGTAGGCGAAACCGATCTGGATCGTCCCCAGATAGACGATGGCGACGACGTCGCACCCGGTCCACGCCGCGACGGGCAGCGACCACGGCAGGCACAGGGCGAAGGCGAGCGCGTTGCCGAGCACGGTGGCGGGCAGCGCTCGCTCGCCTGCCGCGTCGCCGCGCGCGAGGCCGCGCAGCGCGAGCATCAGCAGGGCGTAGAAGAGACCCGAGGCGAGCGCCGCCGCGTTGCCGATGCCGGGTTGCGGCGCTGTCGCCGAAGCGTCGCGCGAGCCGAGGAAGACGAGGAGCAGGCCGGCCCCGGCGAGCGCGACGAGAGGCAGATCGCGACGGCGGATCTGCTCGCCGAGAAGGAGCGGGGCGAGCACCAGCACCCAGATGGGAGCCGTCGACTGCAGGAAGATCGCCGCCGCCGAAGTGGTGAGCTTGGTGGCGACGACGAAGCAGACGAGCGTGCCGGCATAGGCGAGCGCGGCGGGTGCCAGGGCGCGGGAGTAGCCGCGCCGAGCTCCCGGCAGCAGGGCGACGAGAGTGAGCGCGGCGACCGCGGAGCGGAAGCCGGCGACCTGGAAGGCGGTGAGCGTCGTGCCCTTGATCGCGGCGCCGCCGGTGGAAAAGAGCGCGGCGGCGCCCAGCACGGCGAGGCGAGCGCGGCCGAGGCTCCGAATCATGGCGCCGGATCCTAGCCCGTAGAATCCAGCTCCCGATGTTCCCGATCCGCGACGAGATCCCGAGCCGCCACGCGCCGCTGCTGACCTGGGCGATCGTCGCCGCCAATGTCGTCGTCTTCGCGTGGCAGCTGACACTCTCGGAGGCGCAGGCTCGCCAGCTCTTCTATCTGTTCGGCATCGTCCCGGCGCGCTTCAGCGACGCCGCGTGGGCGGCGCGGGTCGGCTTTCCGGGCGCCGGCGCGCTGGCCTTCCTGACCAGCATGTTCCTCCACGGCGGGCTCTTTCATCTCGCCTCGAACATGTGGTCGCTGTGGATCTTCGGCGACAACGTCGAGGACCGCATGGGGCGCCTGCGCTTTCTCGTCTTCTACCTGGTCTGCGGGCTCGTCGCGGGCGGACTGCACTGGTGGACGAATCCGACCTCGACAGTGCCAACCGTCGGCGCTTCGGGCGCCATCGCCGGTGTCCTCGGCGCCTATCTGCGTTGGTATCCGACTGCCAGGGTGCTGACCCTCGTCCCGATTTTCATCTACCCGCTCTTCCTCGACCTGCCGGCCATCGTCTTCCTCGGCTTCTGGTTCGTCAGCCAGCTGTTCAGCGGCGTCCTTTCGCTCGGCCTGCCTGCCGACGTCGGTGGCGTGGCGTGGTGGGCCCACATCGGCGGTTTCCTGGCTGGGATGCTCCTCAGCGGCCTCTTCGCTCGGCGCGGCCGCGAGCAGCTGCCCGGCCCGGTGCGCCACTATGTGCTGCCGCGCGCGCGGGCCCGGCGCTCGGAGGCTCGCGAGTGGCCGTGATCGGTGGCGCCGAGAGCGCGGCGCCGACGGCTGCGATCCACCTCGCCGGCGGCCGGCTCACGCTGCTTTGCTCCCTCTTCTTTCTCTCCGGTGCGGCGGGCCTGGTCGATCAGGTCGTCTGGCTGCGCCACCTGTCGCTCGTCTTCGGCAACACGACGCTGGCCACGGCGACGCTGCTGGCTGTTTTCCTCGGCGGCCTGGGCGGCGGCGCCTGGGCGTTCGGCCGCGTCGCCTCGCGCGCCAGTCGGCCGCTCGTTCTCTACGGCGTGGTCGAGCTCGGCGTCGCGGTCTGGGCGGTCGCCTCGCCGCGCCTGTTCGATCTCATCGATCTCGCCTACGTCGCGATCTATCGCGAGCTGGGCGCCGCTCCGGCCGCCTTCTCGGCGGCCCGCGTCCTGCTCGCCGTCGCGGCCCTCGGGCCGCCGACCGTGCTGATGGGCGGCTCGCTGCCGCTGGTGCTCTCGGCCGCGGCGCGCGCCGACGGCGAGCGGCAGGGCGGCCGCTGGGCGGCGATCCTCTACGGCGTCAACACCCTCGGCGCGGTGGCCGGCGTCGCCTTCGCCGGCTTCTTCGCCATCCGGACCATCGGACTGTGGGCGACGCTGCTCGTCGCGTCGACCGCCCAGGCGATCGTGGCGCTCGGCGCCGTGTCGATGTCGGGCTTTCGCGTGCCGTCGCCGGCGACGGCCTCCGCGCTCGCGCCGCCTCGGCTGCAGGCTGGCGAGGGCTTGCGCGGCCTGCACTTCGCCGCCTTCGCGATGGGCGCCTGCAGCTTGGCCGCCGAGGTGTTGTGGACGCGGATCCTCGTCTTCTACTTCGGCTCGAGCGTCTATGCCTACAGTCTGATGCTCGTGCTCTTTCTCGCCGGCGTCGGGATCGGCAGCGCGCTCGCCACGCCGTACATGGCGCGCTGGCGTCCGCTCGCGGCGCTGGCTTGGATCGAGACCGGGCTCGCGGCGCTCGCCGTTTTCTCGGTGCCGCTGTTCGGCTCGCTCGACGTGCGCCTGACGACGCTCTCGGAGGCGGTGCGCCCGACCGACTTCGGCTCCGGCGTGCTCGTCCAGCTGCTCGCGGCGCTGCCCATCGTCCTGCCGCCGACGCTGCTGATGGGCGCGAGCTTCCCGCTCGTGGTGGCGGCGGCGCTGCGCGTCGGGCGCGGGCTCGGACGCAGCGCCGGCACCGTCTACGCGGCGAATACCACGGGCTCGATCGTCGGCTCGCTCGCCGCCGGCTTCGTGATCGTGCCGCTCCTCGGCAGTCAGAACGGGTTGCTCGCCCTCGGCGCGGTCAACGGCGCGCTGGCGGCGTGGTTCGCCGCCCGGGCGAGCGGCGGCCGGAGCTGGCGCTGGGCGTGGCTCGCCGTGGCGCCGCTCGTCGCCGCGTCGCTCTTCGCCCCCGACCGCGTCATCCTCGCGGCCGGCGTCTTCCGCGCCGACCGGCCGGGCGACCTGCTCCACTTCCACGAAGACACGCAGGCGGCGGTCGCCGTGCGCCGCTCGCGCGAGGCGGCGGGAGAGTACCTCTCGCTCGAGCTCAACGGTGTCAACGTCGCGGGCACCAGCCGCGACCTCTACGCAGTGCAGCTCATGCAGGGTCACCTGCCGATGCTGCTCGGCGCGCCCGACGTCGAGCGCGTCGTCCACATCGGGTTCGGCAGCGGCGGCACGGCGCGCGCCGTCTCGTTGCATCCGGTGCGCGAGATCCGCATCGTCGAGATCAGCCCGGCGGTGCTCGCCGCCTCCGACCGTTGGTTCGCGCCGCTCAACCACGGCGTGCTCGACGACCCGCGGGTGCGCGTCGAGCTCAACGACGGGCGCAACTTCCTGCTCGCCACGCGCGAGCGCTTCGACGCCGTGCTCTCGGACTCCATCCATCCGCGCTACGCCGGCAACGGCGCGCTCTACTCGCGCGAGTACTTCGAGCTGCTGGCGGCGCGCCTCGAGCCCGGCGGCGTGGCCTCGATGTGGCTGCCCACCTACGCTCTGACGACGCGCAACTACGCCCAGATCGTGCGCGCCTTTCGCGACGTCTTTCCGGAGACGATGATCTGGTACGAAGCCTCGGTCCCCAACGCGTTCACCATCGTCACCGGCCGGCGCGCCGGCCGGCCGTGGAATCCGGCCGCCGCCGGCGCCGCGATGCGGGCGCCCGGCGTGCGCGAGGAGCTCGCCAGCCTCGGCATCTCCGGCCCCGCCGACGTCGTGGCCTGCTACCTCGCCGGGCCGCCCGAGCTCGATCGCTTCCTCGCCGGCGTGCCGGCGCACGTCGACGACTTGCCGACGGTGGAGTACGAGAGCGGCACGCTCTTCGTGCGCGACCGCACCTGGCTCGCCACGTTCTCGGCCCTGCTCGCGCTGCGGCCGGCGACGCCGCCGCCGGCCCTGCTCGACGGCCTCGACGACAACGAGAGGCGGCGCGCCGAGGCGCTGTGGGCGCAGCGCGGGGAGCGCCTGCTTCGCCACCGCGCCGAGATCGTTCGCCGGCTGGGCGCGCGCGCCCAGCCGGGCTCCTAGGTCCTGGGTTCCGCTCGCTCGCCGGCGCCGTCCGGCGCTACCAGCTCGGCGTAGAGGCGCGCGTCGACGTTGCCGCCGGAAACGACGCAGGCGACGCGGCGCCCGCGAAAGCGCTCGGGTGCGACGAGGAGCGCCGCGGCCGAGAGCGCGCCGGTCGGCTCGGCCTTGAGATTGGCGAGCGCGAAGAGCAGGCGCACCGCATCGCGGATCGCCGGCTCCGGGATCTCGACGATGCCGGCTAGCCCGTAGCGCAGGATCGGCCAGGTGTGCCGCCCGAGCGAGCCGGTGCGGGCGCCGTCGGCGAGCGTCGCGGGCTCGCCTTCGTTGCTCTCGATGCGGCCGGAGCGCAAGCTGCGCGCGGCGTCGTTGGCGAGCTCGGGCTCGGCGCCCCACACCTCGGCGCGCGCGCCGGCCTGGCGCAGGCCGGTGAGGACGCCGGCGGCGAGGCCACCGCCGCCCACGGGCACGACGACGGCGTCGAGGTCGGGAGCGAGCGCGGCGATCTCGCGGCCGAGCGAAGCGTTGCCGGCGATCACCAACGGATCGTCGTAGGGGCTCGCCACATAGGCGTCGGGGTGCTCGGCCGCGAGCTGCGCGAGACGCTCGCCGCGGGAGACGCGCGCGGTGTCGACGAGATCGATCTCGGCGCCCCAGGCGCGTACCGCGTCGATCTTCACCGCCGCCGACTGTACCGGCATGGCGACCAGCGCGCGCCGGCCGGCGAGCGCGGCGGCGCGCGCCAGCGCCTGGCCGAAGTTGCCGGAGGAGACGGTGACGTAGAGCGAGTGGGGCGTCGAGGCGACGACGTGCGCCGCGGCGCGGAACTTGAAGCTGCCCGTCTCCTGGAAGGTCTCGGAGACGAGCAGGACCTCGCTGCCGAACCGCTCGGCGAGGCGCGACGCGCGGATCGCTGTCGTCGGGCGGGGCTTCACGGAACCGCCGCGCCGGTGGCGAGCGGGGAGGGCGGATTTCGGCGCCGGCGCGTCACGCCGCGATCCTATCGGGAGCGCGCTGCTAGCATCGCGGCGGTGAAGCGAATCTTGGCCGTGCTGGCCGCCGCGGTGGGCGTCCTCGGCGGCGCTCTGGTGGTGAACGCGCTGCGCGCGAGCGGCGGCGAGCCGCCGCCGGCGGCGCCGGCGGCGCTCGCCGTCGACACCACGGCGGTGGCGGCTCGGCTCGCCGCCGCGATCGCCATCCCCACGGTGTCGACGGAGCGCGGCGGGCCGCCGGCTGGCGAGCTCGCCCGTCTGCGCGCCCACCTCGCCGCGTCCTACCCGAGGGCTTTCTCGAACCTCGTGCGCGAAGAGATCGCCGGCGGGACGCTGCTGCTCACCTGGCCCGGCCGTGACGCCGCGCTCGCGCCGGTCGTGTTGCTGGCGCACCAGGACGTCGTGCCGGTACCGCCCGAGGCGGCCGCGAGTTGGAGCCATCCGCCGTTCGCGGGTCGGCTCGCGGGCGGTTTCGTCTGGGGCCGCGGCGCGCTCGACGACAAGACGTCGTTGATCACCCTCCTCGAAGCCGTCGAGGCATTGCTCGCGCAGGGATTCCGGCCCGCGCGCTCGGTGCATCTCGTCTTCGGACACGACGAGGAAGTGGGCGGGTCGGGCGCCGCGGCGGCCGCCGAGCTGCTCGCCGCGCGCGGGGCGCGGCCGGCGCTGGTGCTCGACGAGGGACTGGCCATCACGAGCGGCATCGCGGCGGGAGTCGCCAGGCCGGTGGCGCTCATCGGCGTCGCCGAGAAGGGCTACGCCAGCTTCGAGCTCGTCGTCGAAGCCGCCGGCGGTCACTCGTCGATGCCGCCGCGCGAGACGGCGATCGGCATCCTCGCGGCGGCACTCGCGCGCGTGACGGCCGAACCGCTGCCGGCGCGCCGCGACGGGCCGGCTTTCGCGATGCTGGACGCGCTCGCCCCGGCGGCGCCGTTCGGCATCCGCATCGTGCTCGCCAACCGCTGGCTCTTCGACCCGCTGCTCGAGCGGCGGATGGCGGCGGCGCCCGCAACCGACGCGATGCTGCGCACGACGCTGGCGCCGACGATCGTCGAGGGCGGCGTCAAGGAGAACGTGCTGCCGCCGCGGGCGCGCGCGGTGGTCAACCTGCGGATCCTGCCGGGCGACAGCCTGTCCTGGCTGGAGGAGGAGCTCCGCCGCCGGATCGGCGACGGGCGCGTGCGGCTGACGCGCCTCGGCGCGGCCTCCGAGCCGTCGCCGGTGAGCGACGCCGGCGGCTGGGGATTCCGCGTCGTCGCCCGCAGCGTGCGGGAGATCGAGCGCGACGCGGTGGTGGCGCCGGGCCTGATGATCGGCGCCACCGACGCCCGCCACTTCACCGGCATCTCGGATCAGGTGCTGCGCTTCCAGCCGGTGCTGCTCGCGCCCGATGACTTGCCGCGTTTCCACGGCGTCGACGAGCGGATCTCGATCGAGAACCTCGAGCGCGCCGTGCGCATCTACGCCCGCCTGCTCGAGAACGCGGCGGGTTAGCGGACGACCTGCTTCGCGGGCCGTCGAACGGTCGCCGGCAATCGTCCGTGAGATCCTGGGACGGGAATTGCAGAGACCTCGCCGCGGCGGCGGAGTCGTCGGGCCGACCTGGACCTTGCGCGCCGCCGGCGAGAGGCCGCGACAGGCGACGTGAGGTGACCTCTGGACGAACCGCGCAGCTCCGAGATGGCCGCGCCGCTGCAGGACGAGCTCCTCAGCGTCGAAGGTCTCGAGGAGCGGGCCAAGGCGCTCGCCGCGGCTTTCATGCCGGCGTCCGCTGCCCGCGCCCGCGGTCGGCGCGCCTTGGCGCGTCTGCGAACGAACGTTCTCGCCCTGCAGGCCGCCTACCGCGCGCTCGCCGACGACGTGCATCGCGGTCTGACGCTGCCGCCGGCGGCCGAATGGCTGCTCGACAACTTCCACCTCCTGGAGTCCGAGGCCCGCGCGGTCCAGCACGATCTCCCCGTTCGCTACTACCGCAAGCTGCCGCGCGTCGCCGGCCGTGAGTTCGCCGGCCTCGCGCGCATCCACGCGCTGGCGATCGAGCTCGTCCGCCACGGCGACGGCCGGCTCGACCCGGAGCGGCTGACACGCTACGTCCTCGCTTTCCAGACCGTCGCGCCGTTGACGCTCGGCGAGCTCTGGGCGCTTCCCAGCATGCTGAAGCTGGCGCTGATCGAGAACCTGCGGCTGCTCGTCGACGGCATCCTCGCCGGGCGGGAGGCGCGCGGCGCCGCCGACGCGGCGCTGGCCCGCCTGGAGGCGGGGGATCTTCCCGGCGTGCTGCCCGATCCGCTGCCGAGCGCGTTCGTGGCGCAGCTCGGCCAGCGGATGCGCGAGTTCGACGCCCGCATCGCCCCGCTCGCGCTCGCCGTCGAGCAGGCACTGGCGGCGCGCGGCGCGACCCCCGAGGACGCGGTCCGCAGCGAAAACCAGCGCCACGCCACCGACCAGGTCTCGATCGGCAACACCGTGACCAGCCTGAGGTTCTGCTCCACCCTCGACTGGAGCCGCTTCGTCGAGCAGATCAGCGCGGTCGAGGAGGTCCTGCGGCGCGATCCGGCCGGCGCTTATCCTCGCATGGACTTCACCAGCCGCGACCGCTACCGGCACGCCGTCGAGGATCTCGCCGAGCCGACGGGCGAGGACCAGGTGCGCGTTGCCCTGCGCACCGTCGAGAGCGCGCGCCTCGCCGCGGAGCGGGAGGGCGTCGGCGAGCGCGCCGCACACGTCGGGTACTACCTGATCGGTCCGGGTCGCCGCCGGCTCGAGGGCGAGATCGAGTACCGCCCGCGTTGGGGCGCGCGTCTTCGCCGGCTGGCCCGCACCCACGCTACGGCGGTCTATCTGGGCGCCATCGGCGTGCTCACCGCGGGCGGCGTCTTCGCCGCCTACGGCTACGCCGGCCTCGGCGCCGCCGCCGGCGCCGGCGCGATGGCGACGTTCGCGGCGCTGCTCGCCCTGATCCCGGCGAGCGAGCTCGCGGTGAGCCTGGTGCAGCGCGTCGTCGCCGCGTGCGTGCCGCCGCGGCGGCTGCCGCGCCTCGAGTTCGACGACGGGATCCCCGAGAGAGCGCGCACGCTGGTCGTCGTCCCGGTGCTGTTCGCCAGCGTCGAGGAGGTCGACCGCCTCGTCGCTCACCTCGAGGTCCAAGCGCTCGGCAATCTCGATCCGCGCATCCACTTCGCGCTGCTCGGCGACTTCGTCGACGCGCCGACGCGCGACGTCGCGGGCGACGACGAGATCGTGGCGGCCGCGGTGTCCGGTGTCGAAGCGCTCAACCGCCGGCACGCGGCGCCGGGCAACGACCGCTTCCACCTCTTCCACCGCTACCGGCAGTGGAACCCCAAGCAGGGTGTCTTCATGGGCTGGGAGCGCAAGCGGGGCAAGCTCGAGGAGCTCAATCGCCTGCTGCGCGGCGCCACCGACACCGGATTCGCGGTGCGGGTCGGCGACGAATCGATCTTGCCGTCGGTGCGTTTCGTTCTCACGCTGGACGCCGACACGCGGCTGCCGCGAGGCGTTGCCAAGTCGCTGATCGGCATCCTCGCGCACCCGCTCAACCGGCCGGTCTTCGACGCCGCCCAGCGCAAAGTCGTCGCCGGCTACGGCATCCTGCAGCCGCGGGTGAGCGTCAATCTGACGAGCGCGGCCGGCTCGCTCTTCGCCCGCGTCTACTCCGGGCACACGGGCGTCGATCCGTACACGACGGCGGTCTCGGACACCTACCAGGATCTCTTCGGCGAAGGGATCTTCACCGGCAAGGGTCTCTACGACGTCGACGCGTTCCAGGCAACGGTCGGCTGGCGGGTGCCCGAGAACGCGCTGCTCTCGCACGATCTCTTCGAGGGCCTCTACGCGCGCACGGCGCTGGTCTCCGACGTCGAGGTGGTGGACGACTATCCCGCCAACGTCCTCGCCCACGCCCGGCGGCATCACCGCTGGGTGCGCGGCGACTGGCAGATCCTGGCCTGGCTCTTCCCCTGGGTGCCGACGCCGGATGGCTTCCGCAAGAATCGCTTGTCGCTCGTCAGCCAGTGGAAGATCCTCGACAACCTGCGGCGCAGCCTCGTCGCGCCCGCGCTGCTCGCCTTCTTCGCGGCGGCGTGGACCGTCCTGCCGGGGAGCCCGCTGATGTGGACCGCCGGCGGTCTCGCGGTCGTCGCGTTCCCGTTCGTCGCGTCCCTGTTCCAGCTCCTCGAGGCGCGCCCTTCGCGGGAGCCGGCCCGCCTCTACTGGCGGGGATTCGCCGGGGACCTCAGCACCGCCGCCGCGCAGTCGCTGCTGACCCTCGTCCTGCTCGCGTTCCACGCCTGGGAGATGGTGCACGCCATCGTCGTCACCCTCGTCCGCCTGGTCACCAGGCGCCGCCTGCTCGAATGGGAGACCGCCGCCACGCAACAGGCACGCGCCGCCGGCCACCTGCGGCGGGGAGCCCGCACCTTCTATCTCGAGATGGCCGCCAGCCCGGCCGCCGCGCTGGCGCTGCTCGCGCTGGTCGGCGTCGCGCGTCGCGGGGCGATCGCCGTCGCGCTGCCGTTCGCTCTCGCCTGGGCGGCGGCGCCTGCCTGCGCCTGGTGGCTGAGCCGGTCGACGGCGCCGCGTCCGCGCGAGCTGACGGTGGAGGACCGCGAGCTCCTGATGCGCGTGGCGCGGCGTACCTGGCTCTACTTCGAGACGCTGGCCGGCGCCGACGACCATTGGCTGCCACCGGACAACTTCCAGGACGATCGCGATCCCAAGGTGGCCCATCGCACTTCGCCGACCAACATCGGCATGGGCCTGCTCGCCGCGTTGGCGGCGCACGATCTCGGCCTGGTGTCGACGCAGGCGCTGGTCGAGCGGCTCGAGGGCGCGCTCGACACCGTCGAGGCGCTCGAGCGCTACGAGGGGCACCTGCTCAACTGGTACGACACGCAGAGCCTGGCGCCGCTCGCGCCGCGCTACGTCTCGACGGTGGACAGCGGCAATCTCGCGGGGGCGCTGCTCGCCCTGGCGGCAGGCTGTCGCCAGGTCGCCGCGGACGAGCTGGGCGCGGCAGCCGAGCTTTCATCGCGCCTGAACGCGGTCGCCCGGCGCGCCCGGGCGCTGGTGGAGGAGATGAGCTTCGCCTTTCTCTTCGATGCCGACCGTCGACTCTTCACCATCGGCCATCGCCTGGCCGACGCCGGCGGCCCCGGACAGCCGGACCGTTCCTTCTACGACCTGCTCGCTTCGGAGGCGCGCCTGGCGAGTTTCGTTGCCATCGCCAAGGGCGAAGTGCCGCAGAGCCATTGGTTCCACCTCGGGCGACTCGTCGTCAGCGTCGGCGGTGTCCCGACGCTGGTGTCGTGGAGCGCGTCGATGTTCGAGTACCTGATGCCGCTGCTGCTGATGCGCTCGTATCCGGGGACGCTGCTCGACCTGAGCTGCCGTCGCGTCGTCGGCAGGCAAATCCAGTACGGCCGCGAGCGGCAGGTCCCCTGGGGGATCTCGGAGTCGGCCTACGACCTCGTCGACCGGCGCGGCAACTACCAGTACAAGGAGTTCGGCGTTCCTGGCCTCGGCCTGAAGCGCGGCCTGGGCGACGAGCTCGTGGTGGCGCCCTACGCCTCGGTCCTGGCGGCGCTCCTCGAGCCGGGCGAGGCGACCGCCAACCTGCGGCGCTTGACGGCGGAGGGCGCCGAGGGGCCGCTCGGTTTCTACGACGCCGTCGACTACACCGGTCGGCGGCCGGACGACGACGGCGAGCCGGTCGCGGTGCGCGCCGGCGCCGGCGTCGTCGTCGCGACCCACATGGCGCACCACCAGGGGATGACGCTGGTCGCCATTGCCAACGTCCTGCTGGGCGACGTGATGGTCGAGCGCTTCCACGCCGATCCGCGCGTGCAGGCGACGGAGCTCCTGCTGCAGGAGCGCATCCCGCGCCAGGCGCCCGTCATCGAGCCGCATCCGGCCGAGGGGACGCGCGCCGAGCCGCCTTCGCTCTCTCGCGCGCCGCGGCGCCTGCGTTCGCCCCACACGCCCTACCCGCGGGCGCAGATCCTGTCGAACGGCAGCTACGTCGCGATCGTCACCAACGGCGGCGGCGGCACCAGCTTCTGCCGTGGCCGCGCCGTGACCCGCTGGCGCGAGGACCGCACGCGCGATCCCGGCAGCCAGTTCGTCTACCTGCGCGACGTCCACTCGGGTGCCGTCTGGTCCGCGGCCTACCAGCCGACGGCGGAGGAGCCCGAGAGCTACATCGTCGAGTTCCTCGCCGAGAAGGCCACGTTCGAGCGCCTCGACCACGGCATCGCGACGCGACTCGAAGTCGTCGTCTCGCCCGGCGACGATGCCGAGGTCCGGCGCGTTTCGCTCACCAACCGCAGCGACCGGCCGCGCGAGATCGAGGTGACGAGCTACGTCGAGCTGGGGCTGGGGTCGATCGCCGAGGACGTCGCCAACCCGGCCTTCGGCAGGCTCTTCGTCGAGACCGAGTGGATCGGCGAGAACACCGCGCTGCTGGCGAAGCGCCGGCCGCGCGCGGCGGACGACCCGGCGCCCGTCACCTTTCACGTCCTCTCCCTGCAGGGGCCGACACAGGCGCAGGTCGAATGGGAGACCGATCGCATGCGTTTCCTCGGCCGCGGGCGCGGCCCCGACCGAGCGCAGGCGATGGACGGGCGCGCGCTCTCCGGCGTCACCGGCGCGGTTCTCGATCCGATCCTCAGCCTGCGCACCCGCCTGCGGCTCGCCCCGGGCGGCTTCGCGCGCGTCTCGTTCACCACCGGCGTCGCCGCCGACGAGCCTGCCGCGCGCGCCGGTGCGCAGAAGTACCACGATCACGGTGTCGCCGCCCGCGCCTTCGCGCTCGCCTACACGCAGGCGCAGGTGGCGATGCGGCACCTCGGCATGTCGGCCGAGGAGGCCCGGCTCTCCGAGCGCCTCGCTTCACGCGTCTTCTACACCGATGCCTCGCTGCGCGCCGACGCGGCGACCGTGGCGAGCAACACGCTGGGCCAGGAGAGCCTCTGGCGGTTCGGCATTTCGGGCGATCTGCCGATCGTCCTCGTGCGCGTGCAGGAGCTCGACGACGCCCGGCTGGTGCGCCAGCTGATGCAGGCGCACGAGCATTGGCGCCTGAAAGGGCTGGCGGCGGACGCCGTGATCCTCAACGAGCATGCGGCGAGCTACCGCGACGACCTCCACGAGCAGCTCGTGCGCCTGCTCGCGGAGGGCCCGTGGAGCGCCTGGAGCGAGCGCGCGAGCGGAGTCTTCATCCTCCGCGCCGAGACGCTGTCGAAAGAAGAGCGGGTCCTGTTGAGCGCCGTCGCCCGCGCGGTGCTCTCCGGCGACCGCGGCACGATGGAGGAGCAGCTCGACCGCGCGGAGGGGGAGCCGCCGCTGCCGCTGTCGCGCGCGCCGGCCGACGAGCCCGCGCCCGGGGGCGATGCCGACTGGCGCGCGGAGGCGATCCAGCCGCCGCCGCTGCGGCTCGACAACGGGCTCGGCGGCTTCTCGCGCGACGGCCGCGAGTACGTCGTCGTCCTCGACGGCGCGCGCGAGACGCCGCTGCCGTGGGTCAACGTCCTCGCCAACTCGCGTTTCGGGAGCGTCGTCACGACTTCGGGCGCGGCGCACAGCTGGGCCGAGAACAGCCGCGAGCACCGGCTGACGCCGTTCGCCATCGACCCGGTCAGCGATCCGACCTCGGAGGCGATCGTGCTGCGCGACGAGGAGAGCGGCGCCCTGTGGGGCGCCACGCCGGGGCCGGTGCGGCGCACGCGCCGCTCGCCGCGCTGGCTGGTGCGCCATGCGGCGGGCGTGAGCCGCTTCGCCCGCACGGCCGACGGCATCGCGCAGGAGCTCGCGGTCTTCGTGGCGCGCGATGCGCCGGTGAAGCTGTCGCTGCTGACGCTGGCCAATCGCTCCGCGCGAAAGCGCCGGCTCGCCCTGTTCGCTTACAACGAATGGTCGCTTCGCCCGCTCGCCGCGGGGCGCCCGCGCTTCGTCGTCTCCGAGCTCAACGGCGCGACCGGCGCCGTGCTGGCGCGCAATCTCTACGGCCAGGCGGAGGGGCGCGTCGCCTTCGCCGCCAGCAGCGAGCCGCTCGTCGCCGCCACCGGCGATCGTCGCGAGTTCCTCGGCCGCAACGGCTCGCTGCAGCGCGCCTCCGCGCTCGGCCGGCCGCTGTTGGCGAACCGGTTCGGCGCCGGCCTCGATCCGTGCGCGGCGCTGCAGGTCGTCGTCGACCTCGAGCCGGGCGCGTCGCGACAGGTCGCCTTCGCGCTCGGCGAGGGACGCGACGAAACGGAGGCGCGCGCGCTGTTACAGCGATACGCGGGTCGAGACGGCGCGGCTGCGGCTGCGGCCGAGCTCGCCGCCGTCGAAGCGTTCTGGGACGAGACGCTGGGCGCCGTGCGGATCACCACCCCCGACGACTCGTTCGACCTGCTGTTCAACCGCTGGCTCGTCTACCAGACCTTGGCGTGCCGCGTGTGGGCGCGCTCCGGATACTCTCAATCCGGCGGTGCCTACGGCTTCCGCGACCAGCTGCAGGATGTGCTGGCGCTGGTGTCGACGCGGCCGGACCTCACGCGCGAGCATCTGCTGCGCGCGGCGGCTCGGCAGTTCGTGGAGGGCGACGTCCAGCACTGGTGGAACCCGAGCGGCGGCCAAGGCCTTCGCACGCGCTGCTCGGATGATCTGCTTTGGCTGCCGTACGCCACCGCCGAGTACGTGCGGCAGACCGGGGACCTCGCCGTGCTCGACGAGCCGGCGCCGTTCCTCGGCGGCCCTGCCCTCGGGCCCGAGGAGAGGGAGGCCTACGGCACCGCGACGCTCGCGAGTGCGACAGGGACGCTCTTCGAACACTGTCTGCGTGCCGTGGATCGCGGGCTCACCGTCGGGGCGCACGGGCTGCCGCTCATCGGCAGCTGCGACTGGAACGACGGCTTCGACAACGTCGGCCCGGCCGGCCGCGGAGAGAGCATCTTCGTCGGCTGGCTGCTTCACGCCGTCCTGGGAGCGATCGCGCCGTGGTGCGACGCGCGGGGCGAGGCGCCGCGCGCCGCGCGCTACCGCGCCGAGCGCGCCCGGCTGGGCAGGATGCTCGAGCAGAGCTGGGACGGCGAGTGGTACCGCCGCGCTTACTTCGACGACGGCACGCCGCTCGGCTCGGCGCAGAACGACGAGGGAAAGATCGACTCGGTGGCGCAGAGCTGGGCCGTGCTCTCGGGCGCGGCACCGAGAGAGCGCGCCGAGCGCGCCCTCGGCGCCGTGCGCGCACGACTCGTGCGGCGCGGCTCGGGCGTGGTCCTGCTGCTCGCGCCGCCGTTCGATCGCACGGCGCTCGAGCCGGGGTACGTCAAGGGCTACCTCCCGGGTGTGCGCGAGAACGGCGGGCAGTACACGCACGCGGCGGCGTGGGTGGTGCTGGCGCTGGCACGCCTCGGCAGCGGCGACGAAGCGGTGGAGCTCTTCCACATGCTGAACCCCATCAACCACACGCGGACGGCGGGCCAGGTCGAGCGCTACAAGACCGAGCCCTACGTGGTGGCGGGCGACGTCTACGACCACCCGGCTCACCGGGGCCGCGGCGGCTGGACGTGGTACACCGGCGCGGCGGGGTGGATGTACCGTGTGGCCCTGGAGGGCATCCTCGGCCTCGAGCGCCGCGGTGCCTGCTTCACGATCGACCCGTGCATCCCGTCGTCGTGGCCGACCTACTCCATCGAGTGGCGCTTCGGCAAGACGCTCTACACGATCGTGGTGGACAACCCCGAGCGGCGCTGTCGCGGCGTGGCGAGCGCGGAGCTCGACGGATCGCCGGTCGACCCGGCGGCGATTCCGCTCACCGACGACGGCCGGCCGCGCCGCGTGCACGTCGTGCTCGGCGCGCATCGCGACGAGGCGTCGCGCTCGCCCGATCGCTCCTCGAGCGCGTCCAGCTCCCACTCGCCGTGAATCGAATCGCCGGGCGATCGAGCCCGAGCTGGCGCGCTGCCGCGTAGTTCCTACCTACTCTTCGATTCGCCGCGCGCGTAGAAATCGCGCTTCACGGCGGTCGCGCGGCGCGCTACGTTGGCGGCGTGTCACGCGAGGACCAGTTCCACTCGCCGGAGTCGCAGGATTCATCCCTCCGCGTGGTCGTGACGCGACGCCTCCTGGGCCGCGTCAGGATCGCACTCGTGGTCGGCGCGGCCGTCCTCGCAGGCAGCTTGGTGGCGGGCGGTCTCGAGTGGCTGAAAGTCCGCGGCATGCTCGTCGCGGCCGAGGCCGAGCAGCGCGCGCTCGGCGCTCGCCACGAGGCCCTGCGCGAGCGTCTCGCTCAGTTCAGCGGGCGCAGCCAACGCGACGAGAGCGGAGATCCTGCGGCGGAAGGGCGCAGCGGCGGGGGCGCTGATTCGATCCCGCCCCTGGCGAGCCGGGGGGCCGCAGAGGTGCACCCTTGAAGCGGACGCCCCCCCCGGCGCGATCGAAGCTCTCGGGCAGACATCTCGTTTGCCCGTTGCCGTGGATCCGGAGTCGATCCGCTCACCCGAAGGGAGCCGTCGAGTGAAACCGAGACCTGTTTTCGCCGGTATCGCGCTATTCCTGATCGCGTCGCTGCCTCTCGCTGCGGCGGAGGCTTCCGCCGCTGCGAGCGACTTTCGAGCCGACATGCGGAAGCTGTGGGAGGACCACGTCACCTGGACGCGCGTCTACATCATCAGCGCCGCGGCCGACCTCGGAGATCAAAAAGTGGCGGCGGACCGTCTGCTCCGCAATCAAGTCGACCTCGGGGACGCGATCAAGCCGTTCTACGGCGAGGCCGCGGGGGCGAAGCTGACGACGCTGCTCGAAGAGCACATCACGATCGCCACCGAGCTGATCGCCGCCGCGAAGGCGGGAGAGGACGCCAAGAAGGATGCCGCCGCCGCGCGTTGGAGGCGCAACGCAGACGACATCTCCTCGTTCCTCTCTGCCGCCAACCCCGAGCACTGGCCGCTCGCCGAGATGAAGAAGATGATGCAGGAGCACCTCGACTTGACCACCGAGGAGGTGACCGCGCGGCTGACCAAGAACTGGGCCGCCGACGTGGCCGCCTACGACAAGGTGCACGCCGCCATCCTCGCGATGGCCGACATGCTGAGCGCGGGCATCATCGCCCAGCACCCGAAGAAGTTCTGAGCTCCCACGGTACCCGTCGAAGGAAGAGATCGGGCGCCGGAAGCGCTGGCTCGGCGCAATCGGCGCGGTAATGGCGAGGAGCGGACTTGAGCGCGCGTCGGCGCGAGGACGCAGAGCGACGAAAGGCGAGGGCGTGGACGACACGAGCGGAGAGACGCGGGCCGATTCGGGACGAGCTCGACCGCCCGACGCGGAGACCGCCCGCCTGCGGGCTCGCGCGGCGATGCGGGGCGTCGCCCGGGCCATCGCGGCGGCGCGGAAGATGGCGCGCCGGCGCCGCGCCTGGATCGTCGCCGTAGTCCTCTCGTCTCTGACGCCGCTCGCGTTTCTCGCGGTCTGGCTGACGCACCACGTCTACTTCGATCGCACCGAGGTGCCCGACCTCGACGCCTTCGTCCGTTTCGAGCCGCCCACCACCGGCGTCGTGCGCGACAGCCACGGCACGGTGATGATCGAGCTGGCGCGCGAATACCGCCGTGTGGTGTCCTACGACGAGGTGCCGCTCGTCCTGCGCCAGGCGATCCTCGCCGCGGAGGACAAGCGCTTCTTCACCCATTCCGGAGTGGACTACCGCACCTTCCCGCGCGTCGTCCACAAGGCGGTGCGGCGCTCGCTGGTCGAATGGCGCAAGGGCGGGCAGAAGCTCCGCCTGATGCTGCCGCAGGGAGGCTCGACGCTCACGCAGCAGCTCGTCCGCGGCTACTTCCTGCAATACCTGACCAGCCGGGCGGACGAGAGTGCGATGTTCCACGCCGGCCTGGCTCCTCCCCGGCTGCTCGCTGCCGTCCTGGGGGCCTCGGCGGCGAACAAGCTCCTGCGGAAGCTGGAGGAGGTGCGCCTGACTCTCTGGCTCGAGCAGGAGATGCTCGCGCGCTACGGGTCCAAGGAGCAGGCCAAGCGCGAGATCTTCGCCCGCTACGTCAATTTCATCTATCTGGGCAGCGGCCGCTACGGCTTCGCCGCCGCCTCGGAGTACTACTTCGGAAAGCCGCTCGCGACCTACGGTCCGGCCGACGCGGCCGACGCGGCATTGCTCGCCGCGATCGGCAAGTCGCCGCAGAACTACGCTCCGGCGCCGGACAACTTGCGTCTGCTCGCGCGCCGCAATCAGATCCTCGCGCTGATGGTACGCAACGGATTTCTCGATGCGAGCTCGGCGCGGCGCTGCCAGCGCCAGCCGATCCGCCTCGCGGCGCGTGATCCGGTCAAGACCGCCGCGCCCGCCGCGATCGCGCACGTGCTCGACGAGGTGACCCGGCACGGCGGCAGCCGCTTCGGGGTCGCGGACCTCGTCGAGGGCCGGATCGCGGTCGAGGCCACGGTCGACGCTCGCGTGCAGAAGATCGTCAACGAAGCCCTCGAAAGCGGGCTCGCGCTCTACGAGGAACGCCACCCGCGGGCGCGGGGGCTCATCCAGGGCTCGGTCGTCGTGCTCCGCAATGCCGACGCGGCGATCCTGGCAGAGGCCGGGGGAAGGCGCAACTACGAGCAGCGCGAGGTCCGTTACTCGGACCTCAACCGCGTCACGGGCTCGCTGCGTCAGCCGGGTTCGGCGATGAAGCCGCTCGTCTACCTGGCCGCCTTCGCGGCGGGCATGGGCCTCGACACCGAGGTCCCCGACGAACCGATTGCCGTGCCGACGGGAGCCGACGGCGAGCTCAAGTGGATCGCCAACTACGACCTGGAGTTCAAGGGCCTGCTGCCGATGCGCCAGGCGCTGGCCGAGTCGCGCAATGCCGTGGCCGTCTGGCTGACGCGCGAGGTGGGTGTCGACCGCGTCATCCAGGCCGCGCGAGAGATGGGGATCCACACGCCGCTCCAACCCTTCCTCTCGACGGCGCTCGGAGCGTCGGAAGTGCGCCTGCTCGAGCTGGCCGACGCTTATCGTGCGATCGCATCGGGAATTCTGGCGAGACCGCACGTGATCGCCAGCGTGACCGACGGCGGCGGCGAGCGGCTCTACGAGGCGCCGCGGGGCGGGCGGGCGATCCGGTCGCCGGCGCTGCTGGCGATTCAGGAGGGGCTGCGAGGCGTGGTGCGCCTGCCCGGCGGCACCGCCCACCGGCTCGCGGCGAACGACTTTCCGATTCCCGTGATGGGGAAGACCGGCACGACGAGCGACTACCGCGACGCCCTGTTCATCGGCTCGACCTACGGCGCCGGTGGGATCACCGTCGCGGTGCGCATCGGCTTCGACGACAACCGCTCCCTGGGCAATCGGGAGACCGGCTCGCGCGCGGCCCTGCCCGTCTTTCGCGACATCATGCTGCGCGTCTACGCGGACGGGCTCGTCGGGCAGGCGCCGGAGTTCCCGCGCGAGATCGAGGACGGCATCGACCTCTACCTGGCGATGCAGGCGATGCGGCAGCTGTCGGAGCCCCTCCTTGCCGAGCGCGCGACGCCGGGCCGCGAAACCCCGCTCGAGAAAGGAACGTTCGGCGGCGCCGCGATTCCGACCGAGCGCCATTGAGCGAGCCGCGAAGCCAGCTGGCAGCGCCGCGCCGAGAGTCGTGGCTGCAGCGTGTTTTCTACCTACGCCTTGCGTAGAAAGTGCTCTTCTTGCTGCGGCATCGGGGGACTACGCTCGAGGAGCGTCCGGAGTCCGGACGCGACGCTTCGGAACGAAGGTTGCCTCGCCGGCACAGTCGGTCGCCGACGCCGCGAGACGGGAGAACGACGATGCTGTGGACGATCCTGGTCATTCTGGTCGTGCTGTGGCTCCTCGGCCTGGTCACTTCGTACACCCTGGGCGGCTTCATCCACGTCCTGCTCGTGGTGGCGGTGATCATCCTCGCGGTTCGCCTCCTCAGCGGACGCCGCGTCATCTGATCCGTACCGCCGGCGAGGGTGGCGCCGGGTGGGAGAGGACCGTAGACTGCGGGCGGACGACGACGCGCCCCGAGCCGGCGGGCTCGGTGCCCGCGCGCCGATCCGGGAGGGGTCCATGGTTCGATTCCCCAAGATCCTGCTCGTCTATCCGCGATTCCCGCCCTCTTACTGGGGCTTCCAGTACGCCCTCGAGCTGATCGGCAAGCGCGCCTCGATGCCGCCGCTCGGCCTGCTCACCGTGGCGGCGATGTTCCCCGCTCACTACCGGCTGCGCCTGGTCGACATGAACGTCGCGCCGCTCGGCGACGAGGACCTGGATTGGGCCGACCTCGTGATGACCTCGACGATGGTCGTCCAGCAGCGCTCGCTGCGCGAGGTCATCGCGCGCGCGAAGGCGCGCCGCCGGCCGGTGGCCGTCGGCGGGCCACACCCGACGTCCTTCTCCGACGAGATCGCGGGCGCCGACCATTTCGTGCTCGACGAGGTGGAAGAGACGCTGCCGCGCTTCCTCGCCGACTGGGAGGCGGGCCGCGCGGCGCGCATCTACCGCCCGGAGCGCAAGCCGGCGATCACCGCCACGCCGCTGCCACGCTTCGAGCTGCTCGATCTCGGCGCCTACGCCTCGATGGCGCTCCAGTTCTCGCGCGGCTGTCCCTTCGACTGCGAGTTCTGCGACATCACCAAGCTCTTCGGCCGCGTGCCGCGCACGAAATCGAACGCGCAGATGCTCGCCGAGCTCGACCGCCTCCACGTGCTCGGCTGGCGGGGGCCGGTCTTCCTCGTCGACGACAATTTCATCGGCAACAAGAAAGAAGCTCTCCGTCTGCTTCCTGCGGTCGCCGACTGGCAGCGCGCGCACGGCTACCCGTTCGACCTCTACACCGAGGCGAGCGTCAACCTCGCGAAGCTCGAGCCGCTGCTCGACGCCATGGTCGCGGCCGGCTTCACGATGGCCTTCCTCGGCATCGAGAGCCCCAACCCCGAGGCGCTGCGCAAGACGAACAAGCTACAGAACACGAGCCGTGGCGACGACCGGCATCTCCTCCACGCCGTCACCGCCATCCAGCGCAAGGGCATCGAGGTCACCGGCGGCTTCATCCTCGGCCTCGACGGCGACGGGCCGGAGGTGTTCGACGCGCAGGTCGAGTTCATCCAGGAGGCGGGCATCCCGACGGCGATGGTCGGCCTGCTCACCGCCCTGCGCGGCACCGACCTGTACGCCCGTCTCGAGCGCGAAGGACGGCTGCTCGCCGAGTCGAGCGGCAACAACGTCGAGATCACCCTCAACTTCCGCTCCGAGCTCGAGCGCGACGTGCTGATCTCCGGTTACCGGCGGGTGCTCTCGACGCTCTACGACGAGGGCCTGACGAGCTACTTCGAGCGCTGCTGGACGCTGCTCTCCCGCCTCGGCGAGCGCCCGCGCCCCCGGCGCGCGGTGGGCGCCGCCGAATGGCTCGCCCTGGCGCGCTCGCTGCGGCGCCAGCTCTTTTCGCGGCAGGGGCCGGCGTACTTGAAGTTCCTCGTCCGCACGCTGCTGCACCGGCCCGCCCTCCTCGACCAAGCGGTGCGCCTGGCGATCAAGGGGCTGCACTTCCGAGAATTCACGGTGCAGACGTTGGCCGCGCACGAATTCCGCGCCGCCGCTCTCGCCGGCTACCGCGAGGTGGAGGAGTTGGCGGACAGCGCCGCCGCCGGCGGCCTGGGCGAGGCGCTGGCGAGAGGTGCGGCGCGGGCGCGCCACCGGATCCGGCGAGTGCACCGGCGACTGCGTCCCGAGTTCCGGCACGGCCTGCAGCCGGACCGCGCCGGCGTCGAGCGCGCGATCGAGGATTGCGTGCGCGAGGTCCCCGATCTGGAATTGCTGCGGCACTGGTCGCCACGAGTCCGCCGCTGGTTCGCGGAGGCGCCCTGGAGAAGCACGCTGCTCGCGCACGGCTATGCGCCGGCCGCCCGGCGCTGGGAGATCGACTCGCGACCGACGGTGACGGTCGCTCCGGTGGTCGAGGCGGCACGGCTGAGGCGCGTTCTCGAGCTCTATCTGCGCGAGCTGGGAATGAGAGTGGTGGGCGCGACCGAGCAGCTCGCGGCGCTCGGCCGCGAACGGCTCGAGAGCCTGCACCGCGGCGCCGACCCGGCGGCGGCCCTGCTCTCCTACCTGCGCGAGCTCCGCCGGCGGCACGACGCCGTCGTGGTGCCGGTCAGCGCCGAGCTGGGCGAAGGCGGAGAGCGGCTGCAGTGGCTCTCGCCCGCGGCGGCGGCGCTGCCGACGGTGATCACTCTGCCGCTCGCGGCGGGCCCGCGCCGGCTGCGCGCCGGCGTCGTCGCGCTCGGCGAGCTGCTGACCGGCGATGCCGGCCGCGCCGAGCTCGCCTTCGAGCGCGCCTTCGCGCTGGCCTAAAGGGAGCGCCATGACCGACGCCGAGTGGCCGCGGGCGGAGTCGCTGCCGCGCGTGCCGCGAGCGGCGGCCAGGAGCTGGCGCTGGCTCGCGCTCGGCGCTTCGATCGGCGGGCCATCGGCGCTGCGCGAGCTGCTCGCCGAGCTGCCGTCGCCGTTGCCGGTGCGTGTCGTGATCGTGCAGCACATCGCGCACGGCCTCGAGCGCTCGCTCGCCGACTGGCTGGCCGACGAGCTCGGCCTCGACGTGCGCTCGGCAGCGGACGACGAGCGGCCGCCGCCCGGCGCCGTGCGCCTGGCGCCGGCGGGCGCGCACCTGCGAGCCACAGCCGACGGCCTGCTGGTGCTCGATGTCGAGACCCCGTCACGGAGCGGTCACCTGCCGTCGATCGACGAGCTCTTCCTGTCGCTCGCGGCCGCCTGCCCGCGGCAGACGGCTGCGGCGCTGCTGAGCGGCACGGGCGACGACGGCGCCGAGGGCCTCCTGGCATTGCGACGCGGCGGCGCGTTCTGCCTGGCGCAGGAGGAGGCCAGCTCGGCGGCGTCCGGCATGCCGCGTGCCGCCCTCGCGCTCGGCGCGGCCGAGCTCGCGCTCTCGCCCCGCGGGCTGGGGCGCGAGCTCGCGGCCCGCATGACCGAGCACGCCTGAGCGCTGGGAGCCGCGGCGCCCGGTGGTGGGTGCCGTCCGAATGGTGATTTCTACCTAATCTGCGGTCGCCGCGCCGGGTAGAAAGTGCGCTTCCGGGCGGCGAGGGCGCCGACTAGTCTCGAGGCATGTTCGAGAAAGGACGAAAGCTCATGCGACCACTTCGACTGGCTTGTATCGCCCTCCTGCTGGGGGTGCTGACCAATTGCGTCGCCTATGGCCAGCCTCCCGGCTACTCCTCGCCGCAGCCGCCGCAGCAGAGCGACCCCTACGGCCGCGGCTACGACGACGACCGCTACTACGGTGCTCCCGCGCCGCGCGTCGAGGTCGGCTTCTTCTACGACGAGCTTTCGCCGTACGGCGACTGGGTGCGCAGCCGCGACTACGGCTGGGCCTGGTTCCCGCGCGACGTGCATCCCGCGTGGCGCCCTTACAGTGACGGCCGCTGGGTGAACACGAGCTACGGCTGGACCTGGGCGTCGTACGAGCCGTTCGGTTGGGCGACCTACCACTACGGACGCTGGGCCTGGGACCCGCGCTTCGGTTGGCTCTGGATCCCGGGCACGACCTGGGCTCCGGCGTGGGTCTCCTGGCAGTACGGCAACGGCTACATCGGCTGGGCGCCGCTTCCGCCGACGGTCGGATTCTCGATCAGCGTCGGCCTGCAGCTCGGCGGGCTCGACCTCCGTTTCGGCATCCGGCCCGACGCTTACAGCTTCGTGCCCGAGCGCTCGTTCCTCGAGCCCCGCCTGTCGGGCTACTACCTGCCGGCGGCGCGCAACGTCACCATCATCAACAACACCACCAACATCACGAACTACACCTACATCGACAACCGGATCATCAACCGCGGCGTCGAGGTTCAGCGCATCGAGCGAGCGACCGGCAAGCGCGTGCAGGCGATGCGTGTCGCCGAATCGACGACCAAGGTGCGCAGCGAGATCTCCTCGAACGAGGTGAGGATCTACCGGCCCGCGAAGCAGAAGCTCGACTCGGTGCGCGGCAAGGAGCGCGCGGAGAAGGAGCAGAAGGAACGCGCGTCCCGAGCTCCGGCGACCCGCGAGCGTCCGCAGCCCACGGCGGAGCGTCGCGCAGCACCCGAGGTCATCGTCGCGCCGCGAGTCGATCGCGCGCCGCGCGTCGACACTCGCAAGATCGAGCAGCAGGAGCGGCGCGAGAAGCAGGAGCTCGATCGCTATCTCGCCGACGAGAAGAAGAAGGTCGAGAGGCTCCATCAGCAGGAGAAGGCCGAGGCGCGGGCGGAGGCGGAACGCAGCCAGATCGAGAAGCGTCATCAGGCCGAGCGCCAGGCGCTGCAGCAAGAGGAGCGTGAAGCCGCGCAGCAGCTCGCCGCGCGCCAGAAGGCCAAGCGCGAGGCCGCACTGACTGCGGCGCCGGCCAAGGGAAAGCCGCTGACGGCGAAGGAGAAGGCCGCGGCCGCGAAGAAGGAGAAGGACGACAAGAAGAAGGGGAAGGGTCAAGAGCGCAAGCCCGAGCCGCCGCCGCCGGCGTGACGCGTCGACATTTGCAGCCGAAACCGAATCGAGCTCCATTCAGACAAGGGAGATGCAGATGAAACTCAAGACACTTACGAAGATCGCGCTGGTCGGCGTGTTACTGATCGGCAGTAGCGCGGCGATCGCTTCGGACGACACCGCGGACTGGACGACGACGCTGAAGGTCAAGCTCGTCCTGCTCGAGAAGCTGGGCGCCGACAGCCTCCACGTGGAGGTCAATTCCGCCGCCGGGGCCGTCACGCTCGAGGGCACGGTCGACAAGCGGGAGACCCGCGAGCTCGCCGAGACCGTCGCCAAGTCGGTCGAGAGCGTGAAGAGCGTCAAGAACGACATTCGCCTCGAGGCCAGCGTCGCGAATCCCAGCAAGACGAGTGTCGCCGCCGGCGAGGCCGAAGCCGAAGTCAAGGACGCGATGCTCTCGACCAAGATCCGGCTCGCGCTCGCCGACAAGATGGGCTCGGACGGCTTCAAGATCGGCACCGAGGTCGCCAACGGCGTCGTGACGCTCGAGTTCGAGCGCGATTTCGCCGCCGCACGGCGCCGTGAAGCGAAGGAGATCGTCGAGGGCGTCGGTGGCGTGACCAAGGTTCTCTCCGTCGACAAGACGTAACAGCCCACCGTCGACGTGCAGGCCATAAGGCCCGCCCTGGGCAACCCGGGCGGGCCGTACTTCTTCCAGCCGGGCGGATCGTTCTCGAAGGCGGGGGACGAGCCTCGGACGCGAGCTCCCTCGGCGGCGCCGGGACGCGTCACGGGATCCGCTCGTCTTCTCGCGAGCGCTCTCGCAGCCGCGCGGTTCGTGCGATGCGAAGGGGCTTGGCTCGCCGGCTTCCCCTTCGCGAGCCGACGGCGACTGCGCGTCGGACTGGCGAGCGCGACGAGGATCGGGGCCGGTTTGCGGTGCGCGAACCAGCGGCTCGAATCGACGCGATCGGCTCCGGCGGCAGGCGCCTGCGTCGATCGAGCGCGGGGGCTTACTCGCCGCTCGGGTGCGCGTGGTACCTGCGCAGCCGGCAGCGCAGCGCTTTGGTGCTGATCCCGAGCAGCGCCGCCGCGCGCGCGCGGTTGCCGCCGGTGCGGGCGAGCGTGGCGAGCACGAAGGCGCGCTCGGCGTCGGCGAGCGGAATGCCCGGCTCGAGGACGACGGCACCGGCGGCGGGAGGATCGAGGACGGGTGTTCCGTTGCGCCGCAGCGGCAGGTCGACGAGCTCGGCGGGGCCGATCTCGGCGTCGGCGAGGATGAACGCGCGTTCGAGGAGGTGCTTGAGCTCGCGGATGTTTCCCGGCCAGTGGTAGGCCTGGAGGAGGTCGAGGGCCGCCGGTCGCAGGCGCTTGGCCACCGCCGCCCCGCGGTTGAGCTCGGCGAGGAAGTGCTCGACGAGGAGCGTCACGTCGCCGCACCGCTCGCGCAGCGGCGGCAGGCGGATCGGAACGACCTCGAGGCGATAGAGCAGGTCGGCCCGAAAGCGGCCCTCCGCGACGGCGCGCTCCAGGTGCGGCTTCGCCGCCGCGACGATGCGAACGCTGGCGACGACCGGCCGTTCGCCGCCGACGCGAAAGAAGCTCCCCGACTCGAGCACGCGCAGCAGCTTGACCTGCAGCTCGCAGGGCATCTCGCCGATCTCGTCGAGGAACAGGGTGCCGCCGTCGGCGCGCTCGAAATGCCCGCGGTGGACCTTGCCGGCGCCGGTGAAGCTGCCCCGCTCGTGGCCGAAGAGCTCGCTCTCGATGAGCGTCGCCGAGATGGCGCCGCAGTTGATCGCGATCATCGGCTTGCCGCGGCGGCGGCTGAGCGCGTGGACGGCCTCGGCCGCCAGCTCCTTGCCCGTGCCGCTCTCGCCGACGATGAGCACCGCCGCGTCGGTCGGGGCGACGCGAGCGATCCGGTCGAAAGCCTCCCGCATGCGCGGCGAAGCGCCGACCATGGCGCCGAAGCGGGCGCGGTCGTCCTGGCGAGCCGGCGCGGCAGCGAGGAGAGTCGTCGACCAGGCGGTCTTGCCGCCTGCGGAACGCGCCTGCCCGACACCGTCGGCGAGCCCGCTCCGGGCGTCGGGGGAATCGTCGTCGAAGGCGGGCGGGCGGGGATCTGCCGAGGCGGGCTCGGCGGTCCGGGTCTGCGGCCCGGGCAGCATGCGCGAGGTCGCGGCAGCGAGGCTCACGGCGGCTCAGGCGCTCTGCAGGAGCGGTGTGCCCTGGGTGCCGCCCATCCCGACGAGCGCCCGCGAGCGCGGCTGTGCCCCGTGTACCGGCACGACGCCGCGCAGCGGGCCGCCGGGCGCGGGTCGGTTGAGCGCGCGGCCGAGGGGATAGGAGACCTGGCTGCCGCAAGCAGGGCACCGGTTGGCGTTGGAATAGAGGAGCTCGCAGTCGATGCAGAGTACGGCCTCTCGGAGCTTCATCGCATGTCCTCCCGTGTCAGGCCGCCGGCTGGCTCGTCGGGAGCTGCGCCGGTGGTGAGCACCGGCCGGTCCGCACTATCGCCGGGAAAGCGATCGGTGTGGACCGGCCGGCTCGGCACGATCGCCTCAGAATCGGTACGAGAGGCCGATCGTCACCAGCAAAGGGTCGACGCGGAGGGTGCCCGCGTCGGTGTCCTGTGACAGCTCGATGTAGCGCAACCCGCCGTGGAACCCCCACGGCCCGTCGCCGAAAGGAGCGTCGAGCCCGAGCTGGGCGCCCCAGACGAAGTCGCCGTCGAAGCTCGCCCCGAAGTGGTGGTCGAATGCCCAGTAGTTGGGATCCGCGAAGCCCCCGTAGCCGACGAACGGCCCGAGGTAGAGGTCGGTGCCGCCACAGCCGAGGAGATGGAAGTTCGGTCCCAGCGTGAAGGCGTAGAACGTCGTCGAATGCGAGTCCGATTCGGTCGCGGCGCCGTTGTCGATCTCGTACTCGGAGTCGCCCTTGCCCACCATCACGGCGGCTTCGAGACCGAACACCGGGCCCATCCGCTTCTCGACCGCGATGCCGAGACCGTAGCCCTGTTCGAGCTCGAAGCTCTCGCGCGCCGGCCCGGTGAAGGGCAGCACGATGTCGCGCTCCTGGTCGTCGCCGGTCGGGAAGAAGCCGAAGAGGAACGGCCGTACCACCCAGCCCGCCTCGCAGAGGTCGGCCTCGGGAGCGGGCTCGACGGAGGGCGGGGGCTCGGCCGCCGCCGCGCAGCGGCCGACGCGCACGCTCTGCTCGCAGGTGGCCGGAGCGCCGGCGGGCGCGAGGGTCCGGCTCGCCGCCTCGCCGAGATAGACGAGATTGCCGCAGATCTTCGGCATCAGGAAGCGGAAGACGCGCGCCGTGCGCGCCGGAGCGGCCGGACCCTCCGCCCGCACGGTGAAAGTGGCCTCGAGATCGTACGGTCCCGGGTCGGCGACGGTCAGCCTCTCTCCCGCTCCGGAGAGCGGAACCTCGGGCCGAGCGCCGGCGGCCATGCTCACGCGCGAGCCCGGGCTCGAGCCGCGCAGATCGACCGTGATGGCCGGGTTCGCGGCCGCGCAGTCGCGCACCGCGGAGACGGCGCAAGTCGGCGTCGCCGCGCGCGGCGACGGCTCGGGGATCTCGACGGTGATCGCGAAGGCGTCGTAGCTGCGCTTTAGGCGCAGACAGGCGGGTGAGATCGTCTCGATCTGGCCTGGGCGGGGTTGGTAGGCCATCCAGCGGACAGCCTCGTCGGCCTGCATCGGTCGCTCCGTGATGCCGGCGCCGTCCCGAATCGCCGCGATCAGGCCATCGGCCACCACGGGCCCGAGCGTGGGATCGCCGGTGACGACGGCGCGGATGCCGGCCTCCAGCTCGGGCAGGCGCCGGCGCAGGTCGGCCACGTCGTCGATCGGCACCCGGGTGACGGCGTGCGGGCCGGCGAGACTCTGCACCCAGGGGCCCGTGCACGGGGCGGCCTGGGCTTCCGCGGCCGGTGGCGAGAAGAGAACGACGGCGGCGCAGAGGAGAACGGCGAGGGCAAGGGGAAGTGCGGCGGCGCAGCGCGAGCTCGTGCCGCGACCGTGCGAGCCCGTCTCAGCAACGAATGTCGGTTTCATGGGTGGCAGTCCTTTCTGGAACGTGCAGAAAACTTAGCGGCTCGTCGGCTCCCCGAAAAGCGCAATTTGTACTCGGAAGTGGCGCGCGAGGTAGGTAGAAAATGCGCTTCTGGTGTGCGGAGTCGAGGACTAGGGTGGGGGTGCGTTCAGGAAAGGAGGGCATTCCGTGAAGAAACCGAATCTCGCAATCGTGACCGTCGCGGTCACCGGCTGCGCTTCAACGAGCTCCTGGTCGGCAAAGTCGGGCGCCAGATGAGCCCGCTCAAGATCGTGGCGATCCTGTTGATCGCCGCCGGCATCGTGGGGCTGGTCTACGGCGGCATCACGTACACCAAGTCGACGCACGAAGCCAGGATGGGTCCGCTGCATTTCTCGGTCGAGGACAAGGAGACGGTCAACATTCCGGTCTGGGCCGGTGTCGGCGCCATCGTCGTCGGCGGCGCGCTCCTCTTCGCGCGCCGCAAGGACTGAGCTGCCTGCGGGCGGGGGAGCCGCTTCGGCGCCGCGCCGCACGGCCGCGAGGCGAGCGCCTCCGGGTCCGGCGCCATCCGAGGGAGGGGCGCGACCGATGCGTGGAATCAACCGGCAAATCACCCTCGCGGTGCGACCCGTGGGATTCCCGCGCATTTCCGATTTCAATCTGAGCTATTCGCCGCTGCGCTCCCTCGTGGCGGGCGAAGTGCTGGTGCGCTCGGTCTACCTGTCGCTCGACCCGTACATGCGGCTGCGGATGAACGCGGTGTGCGCCGGTGCGCAGCCGATCGCCCTCGGCGAAGTGATGGTCGGCGGCGCCGTCGCCGTCGTCGTCGAGTCCGCGGATCCGGGCCTGCGCGCCGGGGATACGGTCGAAGGCATGCTGGGTTGGCAGGAGCACGCGCTCGTCCGCGGGCGGACGCTCAGGAAGCTCGATCTGCGCGTGGCACCGATGTCGACGGCGCTCGGCCTCCTGGGAATGCCCGGGCTGACGGCGTACTTCGGCCTGCTGGACGCCGGCGAGCCGAGCCGCGGGGAGACCGTGGTGGTCTCCGGTGCGGCGGGAGCGGTCGGCATGGTCGCCGGACAGATCGCGCGCATCGAGGGCTGCCGAGTGGTGGGAGTGGCGGGCTCGGAGATCGACGTCTCGTGGTTGCACACCGAGCTCGGCTTCGACGACGCGCTCAGCTACGAGAGCGCGGCGGACATCGACCGCCAGCTCGCAGCCTCCTGCCCGGACGGCATCGACGTCTACTTCGACACCGTCGGCGGGGCGTTGACCGACGCGGTGCTGCGGCAGCTCAACCCCGGGGCGCGGGTCGTCGTCTGCGCGCAGACCTCGCAGTACAACCTCGAGCGCGCGGAGACGGGGCCGCGCTGGCTGGTCGCGCTCGTCGACAAGCGGGCCAAGCTCGAGGGCTTCGAGGTCTCGCGCTGCGCGGCGCGCTTCCCCGCCGCGCGCCGGAAGCTCGGCCGATGGCTGCGGCAGGGGAGGCTGAAGTACCGGGAGGAGGTCGCCCACGGCCTCGAAGCCGCGCCGCAGGCCTTCATCCACATGCTCGAGGGAAAGAACCAGGGCAAGCAGCTGGTGCGCCTCTCCGAGTCGCTCGGAGCGGCGGCGTAGCGGCAGCGAGCAACGGCGGTCAGCCGTGGCGAGCGCTGTCCTCGGGACCGCACGCAGGGCGAACACGCAATCCACCAACACGAGAGGAAACAACGCATGAACGAAAAGATCGAACGAACGAAAGAGGGCATGAGCTCGCTGATCGACCGCACGCGCGACGCCGTCGTCGGCGTCTCGGAGAGCGCCGAGCGCCGGGTCGAGACGGCGGCGGGCCGCGCTGTGGAGCGGACCCATGCGGCCGGTGAGCGGGTCCGCGCCGGAGCCGATACGGCGTCGAGCGGCGCCCACCGCAGCCTCGAGAGCGCCGCTCAGGCGCTCGACGCCGGCATGGCGCGGGCGCGCAACGATCTGTCGCGGGCGGCGACCGCGACGACCGACTACGTCACGGCGAACCCCGGCAAGGCCGTGCTGATCGCGGCCTCGGCCGGCTTCGTGCTCGGCGTTCTGGCGCGCGGGCGCCGGCCGTCGGCCTGAGGCCCGGACCGCGGCGGCTCGCGGCCGGGCGCGCCCCGGAGTCCGGGCTCAGAAGAGCGATTGGGTGGTGATCTGAAAGACGGGATCGCCGCCGCGATCGGGGAGGGCGATCTCGAAGCGGAGGATGCGCACGACGGAGGCGCGAGTGATCTCGAGGAGGAGACCGGCGCCGACGTCGCCACGCCAGCCCTCGGTGGACGGCCCGACCCTGGCGCCCCACGTCTTGCCGCCGTCGGCGAAGGCGGTGACGCCGAGCACCGCCACGTGCAGGAATTCGCGCGTGAGGCGGTGCCGCCACTCGATGTTGGCCACGAGACGCGAGGTGCCGTCGAAGGTGTCGGGGTCGTAGCCGCGCAGGCCGCTGTCGGCGCCGAGGGTGAGCTGGCGGTCGCCGTCGAGCTCGTGGCCGAGGTCGGCCGCGGCGCGCAGCCGGAAGCCCGCCTTGCCGATCGTGGCGCCTCCGCACTCGAGGTGAGAGACGGCGTTGACGATCTCGCCGCTCTCGACGCGCCCGGAGAGGTCGGCGCGCGTCCACATGTAGGTGCGCTCCCGCCAGCGGCCCACGTCGAGCTCGGCGCCGTAGCGCACGCGGGTGCGGTCGCCGCCCAGGGCGGGCAGCGAGACCGCCGTCGTGACGCGCCAGTTGGGCCCCAGCGGCAGGTCCTCCTGCCGCTGCCAGGAGCGGAAGCCCTGCACCACTTTCCAGTTGAACGTCTGGTGCTCCCAGCCCACTTCGATGCCCATCAGGTCGCGATCCGCCGGCCGCGGGTAGGGCGAGCCGTCGCTCCGCGTCCATTCGCCGAACTCGGCCATCTCGCCGAAGACGCCGAAGAGGAGCCGATCGGTGCGAATTCCGGCGCGTCGGAGGCGCAGCCCGAACCAAGCCTCGAAGTCGCGGCGCTCGGCCTCGCCGGTGACGCTACGCTCCGCCTCCGACCAGAGGTGATCCTCGAGCGTCTTCTGCCGGAGCTCCACGCCGCCGGCCCACGGCGTCGTCAGGGAGAAGAACGGATAGCGCACCCGGCCGAAGTACTCGGAGCCGTCGCTCGAGAGGGTGCTCTGGAGGTCGATCTGCCAGCGGCCGCCGCGAAAGGCGCGATCCTTGTAGCCGACCATCGTGCTGCTGCGCTCCTCGTCGGACTCGATCTCGAGCTGGACGCTCTTGCCGGTGCCGAGAAAGTTGTCGTCCTCGACGCCGAAGCCGGACTCGGAGTTGCCGCCCGAGACGTCGTAGCTGGCGTCGACGCCGATCGACCACTGGTCTCGCGTTTCGACGACGACCTCGGCGCCGTCCGGCACCGGGTGCGCGGAGATGGTCACCGGATTGAGGAAGCCGGTGGCGCGCAGGAGCAGCTCGCTCTCCGCCAGGCGCAGGGGGTCGAGTGGGTCGCCGACCCGGAAGAGCAGGAGCGAGCGCACGAAGCCCTCGCTCGTCAGGACGTGCAGCTTGTTGACCCAGCGGTACGCCGCGCGCGACGTCTCGGGGTCGTCGAGGTCGAAGACGTCGTGGCGCACGATGCGCACCGCCACGATGGGCGTGCCCGCAGGCACCTCGCTCGCCGCCGGTCCCGTGTCGAGAGCGGCGAGCGCGAGCGCCGCGCCGGCGAGCCATCGCCCGCGCCCTCTCCTGCGAGTTTCACCCGCGGGATGCGATCGGAGCGACGCCACGGCGCGGCACCGGAGGATCGATCGGGGTTGTCTTTTCGCCTCAGCGCCCGCGCCGGCTCCAGTAGTAGCCGCCGCCGCCGCCGAACAGCAGAACGAGGATGACGATCAACAGGATAGTGGACATGGTCTCTCCTTTTCCTTCGATGCGAGATCCAGATTAGTCCGGCGACCGGTAGTCGGAAAGAGCAGTTTCTACCGGGAGCGCCAGAGCTCCCTAGGTAGAAACTGCGCTTCACCGAGCGCGGAGCGAGATCTAGATTGCGGCAGGAGGATCGACCATGACCATGTCGCTGACGTCTATTCTGATCCTGCTGGTGATCGCGGCGGTGTGCGGCGCGATCGGCAAGGCCATTGCCGGCAGCGCGCGCGGCGGGCTGATCGTCTCGATCGTGCTCGGCTTCATCGGCGCGCTGCTCGGTCCCTGGGTGGCCGGGAAGCTCGACCTCCCGGAGCCCTTCATGGTCAACATCGGCGGGCAGCCCTTCCCGGTGCTGTGGTCGATCATCGGCGCCGCGCTCTTCGTGGCCATCGTTCACCTCTTCTCGCGACGCTGAGGATGGCGGGAGGAGCTTCCTTCGACTGCGCAGCGAAAGGTGAGGACGAAATGTCGATCGCCAAGGTATCCGAGATCAGCGCCACGTCCGGCGAGAGCTTCGAGGACGCTCTCGCGCAGGGCATCGCCCGCGCCCACAAGACCCTCCGCAACGTGCGCAGCGCCTGGATCAAGGAGCAGCACGTGCGCATCCGCGCGGGCGCCATCGAGGAGTACCAGGTCAACATGATGATCACGTTCGTGATCGACGACTAGGCGGAGGCGGGCGGGCACGCCCGCGCCTCAGAGCAGGCGGTGCTCTTCGGCGTAGCTCACGAGCTCGACCCGGCTCGACAGCCCGAGCTTGCCCTGCAGGTTGGCGCGGTGGTTCTCGACCGTGCGCATCGAGAGGCCGAGCAGCTCGGCGATCTGGCGGTTCGTGTTGCCCCTGGCGAGCAGCCGCAGGACGTCGACCTCGCGCGGGGTGAGCGCTTCGACCGAGGGACCGCGCCGGCTGTCCATCGTCGCCGGCTGGCTGAGCAGGGCGCGGGTCATCGCGGGGTGAACGTAGATGTCGCCGCGCATCGCGACGTGGATCGCCTGCAAGATCTCGGACTCCTCGGCCCGCTTGATGACGTAGCCGGCGGCGCCCGCACGCAGGGCCTCGTGCATCAGAGCCTCGTCCTCGTGCATGGTGAGGAAGAGCACGGTCAGCTTGGGATCGGCCTCCTTGAGCCGCCGCGCGATCGCGATGCCGGACCCGGGCGGCATGCTGATGTCGAGGAGCACGAGGTCGGGATGGAGGGTGGCGGCGAGGCGCAGGGTCTCCTCGCCGTCGCCCGCCTCGCCCACGAACTCGAGCTCGGGATCGCCCGCCAGCAGGGCGCGCACGCCGCTGCGGACGACGGCGTGATCGTCAGCGATCAGGATTCGGATCGGCACTCGACACCTCCGCCACGATCGTCGTCCCACTGCTCGGCGAGCTTTCGACCAGGAGGCTTCCGTCCAGCGCCTCGACGCGCTCTTTCATCCCGAGCAGACCGAAATGGCTGCCGCGGTCGACCTGGCCGGGCGCGAAGCCGACGCCGTCGTCCTCGATCATCACGCGGACGCGGTCGCCCCGCCGCTCGGCGAGCACGTCGACCTGGCGGGCGCGGGAGTGGCGCACGACGTTGGTCACCGCTTCCTGGACGATGCGATAGAGCGCCGTCTCCACCGCCGCGGGGAGCCGCTCGCCGGTGAATCCTCGCGCCTTGAAGTGGACCGCCAGGCCGAACTCGGCCGCCGCCGACTGCGCGTACTGCCGCAGCGCCGCCTCGAGACCGAGATGATCGAGGCTCGCCGGCCGCAAGTGGGCGGCCAGCCGCTGCAGGCCTTCGATGACGGAATCGGTGCGCTGCAGGAGCTCCGCCACGCGCGCGGTGACGTCGCCGCCGAGGTCGACCTCGCGCTCGAGCAGGCGGAGGCCGTAACGCAGCGAGGCCAGCGCCTGTCCCGCCTCGTCGTGCAGCTCGCGGGCGATCTGGCGGCGCTCGCTCTCCTGCACCTCGACGAGGCGGCGGGAGAGCGACCGCATGCGGCTCGCCGAGGCCTGCATCTGCTCGAAGAGGACCGCGTTCTCGACCGCCACCGAAGCCTGCGACGACATCGCCTCGGCCAGCCGGACGTGGTCCTGATTGAAGTAGCCGGGCTCGCGCTTGGAGAGCGCGAAGAGCCCGGCGACGGTGCCCCGCGTGAACAGCGGGACACCCATCCAGCTCGCCTCCGACGCGCGATCCGCCGGCAGGCTCCAGTCGGGTACCTCGCGGATGTCGGGGATCAGCACCGGCGTGCCGCTGGTGAGGATGTCGCGCACGACCGGATGCTCGTTGCCGTCGAACTGCGCACGCGCTTCGGGTGCCAGCGGCACGACGCGAGCGCCGTCGAAGACGGCGCGCACGGAGACGCGCAGCGCCTCCTCGAGCAGCATGACGCTGCCGCGGTCGAACGGGACGATCGGCCGCAGGCGGTCGAGGAGCGTGGTCAGCACCGTCTCACGGTCGAAGCTGCGGGTGAGCGCGACGGTCGCTTCGCGCAGGGCGTCGGCGACGCTGCGAGCTCGCCGCTCCGCCTCGTGTGCGTGCCAGCGGTCGGTGACGTCGCGGGCGACACTGAGGACGGACGACACGCCTTCCTCGGACCCGCTCTCCGGGACCAGCCGGGTCTCGAAGTGCCGCGTGCCGTCGCGTGTCGCGACCGCGGATTCGAAGCTCTCGGGCCGGCCGCTCGAGAAGACGCGCCGCAGCGCCGCGTCGTAGGCCGCGACGACCTCCGCCGAGATACCGAGCTCCAGGTTCGACCTGCCCACCAGCTCGCGCGCCGGCCGGCCGGTGAGGCGCTCGGCCGCGGCGCTGACGTAGACGAGCCGCAGGTCGGAGTCGTAGCGTGCGACCACGTCGGGCAGATTTTCGACCAGCGCCTGGAAGGATTCCTCGGCCTGCTTCCGCCGCCCGGTGGAGGCGCGCAGCTCGCCGGCGAGGGCGCTGCGAGCCCGCTCGAGGCCGTTGAGAGCGCGCCGCTCGAGCATCGCCACCGCGGTCATCTCGGCGAAGACCTCGGCGAGGCGGAGATCGGACGAGGAGAATCCGCCGAGCTTGTCGAGAAATCCGAGCAGGCCGGCGATCTCGTCGCCGAGGACGATCGACGCGAGCAGCGCGTTGCTCGCGACGGGGTGACCTGCGCGCGCTCGCGGCCCGGCCGTGCGCCCGTCGAGATCGTTGTCGAAGCCGGCGCCGGCCGCGCAGACGTGCACGACGAGCTGCTCGAGCCGAGCCGGCAGGCCGCGGCGCGTCTCGAGCTCGCCGCCGGCGGGATCGGCCACGGCGACCTCGAACGCGCCGCCGCTCGACGGTCGCACCGCGACGAAGCCCGCTTCGGCCGCCAGGAGCGACTTGCAGGCGCCCAGGATCGCGCCCGCCGCTTCGCCGAAGACCCGCTTCTCATGCACCGCGTGCGCGGCCTCCAGAAGCGCGGCCACCTCGCGACTCCGGCGAATCGTCGTAGCTTGTGGTTCCCGCGTCTTCTTCATCCGGGCCTTCTCTCGCTGCGTGTCGCGGCGCCGGGCTGTCGAACCTGCGACGGGCCCTCGGCCAGCGAGACGCGCAGCTGCTCGGAATCTGCGCTTCGCGGGCAAATTTAGCACGGAAAACGGGGAGCAAGCAACGCGGCGGGCGGCTCGCCGCCCGCCCTTCGCCGCCCGCTACTCGCCGCCGAGCAGCGGCAGGTAGACCTGCTCGCAGTAGTCGCGCGCCATGCGGTCGCTCGAAAAGCGCGGCGAAATGGTGGCGATGGCCTCCTTCATCTTGCGGATCCAGCGCAGCGGCAGGCCGCGCTCGTCGCGCTCGTAGTAGGCGGGGACGATCTCCTCCTCGAGCAGGTGGTAGAGGGCGAGCGAATCCTCGCGGTCCTGCGCCGCCTCGTC
>Ga0214472_10000672_pt1 | contig 41483 bp, 33 predicted proteins | sample RVTome_6_FD_207662 | JGI IMG/M metagenome (GOLD analysis project Ga0214472, IMG submission 207662) | Soil microbial communities from uranium-contaminated site in the Upper Colorado River Basin, Wyoming, United States - RVT140D175 | ecosystem: Environmental > Terrestrial > Soil > Contaminated >...
GGTAAGACACGCAATTGGGAACCGGTGGCTGTCGTCACCCTGAATCCGGAGCGTAAGGACGACTTGGCGGCGATCAAAATGGCTGCTTAGAAATCGGACGAGGCGACAACTACCTTGACAGTTACCGACCTCGATCAATTGCGCCCGCACAGGTTCGACCTCGTCGGCAGCGACCTCGAGTCGTGCAAGCGTCTCCAACAGCGCATCGCGCTCCTTCTGCAGCGCTTCGAATGCGCGCCAGTCATCCTAGCCGGTGAGGGGGATCAACTTGCGAGTTTGTTGAACTAGAGCGGACGCAAGTTCAATGCCGGTCATTTCGAAGCCTCGACCCTACTGGAAGGTGGTATCCGCGGGTAGCCAAGCTCAATGTCCAAAAACGCGAATCAACCATCACCGTACGCGCGCTGCATCTGCCGCCCCTTGTCGAGGGTGCGCTTCTGCTTGAGCAGATCGGCCGCCTTGTCATCTGCAAGCTCGGTCAGTTGTTGGTTCAACTCCCGCACCTCGATCAATAGCGCCCGCACGGGTTCGACCTCGTCGGCAGCGACCTCGAGTCGTGCAATAGCGTCCATCAGCGCGTCGCGTTCCTTCTGCAGCGCTTCGAATGCGCTCCAGTCATCCTGGCCGGCGAGGGCGATCAGGTTGCGGGTTTGTTGAACTAGAGCGGACGCAAGTTCAATGCTGGTCATATCGAAGTCCCCAATTCGCTGTTTTCGTCAGATAAGCTACTTAGGCATGGCCTCATTTGTTGTGATACTTTCTCGTGATTGGATGGAGTTCAGTCAGCCAATCTTTTTAAAGCTGAAGACTGGAATCTTATTTTATTCGGTCAGGTCCGGCGCTATATGAAATATATTTTATTAATTTTGGCTGGTTTTAATTGTTTTGATAACTATTTTTTCGGGGTTGAAACAAGCGACAGGGTTTCTGGATCTAATAAGTTTGATTCTAAAAGTTTATCCACGAATAAAGGGTTGTAATAGGCCAGTCTATCAATAACCTCGACTTCTTCTTCTATAAAAATTATATCGTTGATGGGTCTTTTTGTTGGATTTGGATTATGATGTTGGCGAGACGATTGTAAGTGCTTGGCTCTGGAGTTTTGGATCGTTTTAAGGCCGAAATTCGTTCCCATCTCTTTTACTTTTTCATAGTCGTTCAATTCTTTTGCTGTTATCCAGAAGAAATTATTATTTCCAGATTTTTTGTATATTTCTTCAGCGTCAAGCTGTCTCTTGTAAGAGTCAAGCACACCCCAAAAACACATTTGGTAATCGGAAAGTGTGTCTGAAGAAAATATGTCAAGAGATCCAGGCTTTGTTGGGTCCGCCGAATAATGTATACCCATCTGAGTTCTGCCAGGAGTGCTGCCTCTTTGGAAAAGACTGGTTGCTACCTTTCTGAACTCTCTATTCAGGAATATCAGGTTTGGATACATACCCATGCGCAACATAGGGATCAGGAAGGCTTTGCCAAATACATTGCTTGTTTCAACGTAATTCCTTTCTTTTATTTGGTTTATATGATTGAATTTTTCTTTTAAAAAATCAATTGACTTTCTTGGGTCATCTTTTACATGGGGATGAATTGATGCATAATTTGGGGCCGGCTCATGCTCTGGCTTGGTATCTTTGAATATGCTGAAGATATCAGTTAGTAGCGTTGTACCTGTGCGGCCGTGAGTCACTGTGAAAATAACGTTCTTATTGCAATTAATCATAGAGGAGTTCCGTCAATTTTCTTAATCGGTTTGGCGGGTGAACCTGCAACAATCGTATTTGCAGGCACATCTTTTGTGACTAGACTGCCCGCTGCTACGACTGCATTCTCTCCAATAGTGCAGGGGCCGAGTACGGTCACACCTGTTCCTAACCAGGCTCCTCGTTCAACTACAATATCCCGCCCACTGTCTGGTACTGCTTTCAACCTTTCCATGCCGAGGGATGAGTAGTCATGAGTTCCTGTAAGCAGCATGCAACGATGGCCAAAGAAGCAGTCTTCCTTAATCGTGACGTGGCCAGAGCGCGTATTAACAAGCAGGTCATTTATAGCTATTGTTGCGTTGTCAAGATGCAATCGGTTCCGATCCCCCCATACTCTTGGTTGAATCATGTCTTCTTGTGCAATATAGGGAGCCAAAATCTTGGCGAACGCGGCCAGCTCTGACTTCTTGGCTGTACGGATAATTGAAAGAAACTCGCTTTCAGAAGAGTTTTTTGTCATGGGTTTATCTTCATGATTTGTGCGGAAATTTTTAGTGCGTTGATTAAGTATATTTATCATGTTTATGATTTTTAATAGCCTAGTATTTTGTCGAGGTCGCTTGATATTGTGTCGTCTTCGTGGCTTTGTTGATGTTCTTGATTTTTTTCACCTTCAATGTTTTTTGCTGGTTCGATACCGATCGCGATAAGATAGGATTGAGCTAATTTTTTATCTATTTTGCTCAATAGTTTATAGCTGATGTCATAAAGTTTGTACACCGTGCCAAGTATGAAAGATAGCTTTTTTAGACAGTCTTTATCTAAGCTATTCAAGCGCTTATTTGTTGGAATGAATATGGCATTTGCTGTTACAAGCTCTGAGCTGATTTTTTTTTCATGATTTTCTGCTGTTGGAAAGTGGCTTAAGAATGACATTTCATCGAAACAATAGAATCTGAACTCATGCTTTTGCGCCCATTTTTCCACGTCAGCGAAATTTGGCTGTTGTTCATGAGTGAGTTGAAATGAGACCTTTGCATGAATAAGAAGGGTGTCTGATAGAGAGCGTTCTCCATTTTCAAGAATAGAGGTGCAGTTGTTAAGGTTATCAAGAACAAGCCAGTCTATAGAGGGTAGCTCGTTCACATGGTCCAGTGCGACAGTTCCTATCGGAAGTTCGGCAATGATCTGGAGTCTCTTCCGATCTTCTGCCGAAAGCTCTGCGTGCTGTGCAGGTTTAAGAGTTCCGGTCAGTTTTTCTTCCTGACAGGCATATAGAGTCCCAGGTTCGCCGTTACCCAATGCCATATTAGGGTAGTAATGACACCCGGCATGGCTCCGTAAGGGGTGTTTGGTACGATTGCCGGCGGGGTCGAAGACCACCAGTTCCAGCGTGCCCAGCTCCAGCATCTGCTTGATGACGGGCGTATCCATCAGTTGACCGCCATGGTCTATGGCGATGACCTTGCCTTCCAATTCCCAGCGGAAAGTACTGTCTTCTTTCTCCGGTGGTGCCTCGGGGTGATGTAGCTCGACGGGAGACTCTTCGCCTTCAAACAATACCTGTCCGCTTTCATTAAAGCTCAAGGCCGCAGGTGGTTTGCCTTCGGTGTACCGCTGCCAGATGCCACGTAACGCATTGTCCAGATGACCGGCAAAGATATCGGCATTGCAAGCAGGGGATTGCAACAAAACAGTGCGCAGATGTGACCGGATGGTGGCGAGGCTGTTCAGGTCGGACACGAGATCGAGTACTCGCGCCCTGTACTCTTCCCAGTTGTTTGTCACCAGTTCCGGTAGGCCTGCATTGACAAGGTGTGAGGCCGAGTGGCGACCGGCGAAGGTCGGGCCGGGCATGGTAACGGCAGGTACGCCCATCAGTAGCGCTTCGCAGGTTGTCAGGCCGCCGGAGTATGGCCAGGGATCAAGCGCGATATCGACCCGGTTGTAGGCTTTCAGTAGTTCGGGATGAGGCGAGGCGCCTTCGAAAATAAGGCGCGAGCGCTCGATTCCATGCTCTGCAAGCCAACCGGCCACCTTGTCGCACAGCGCAGCGCTGTTGTACTGAAAACTCTTCAGAAAAAGCTTGGACGCCGGTAGTTGTTTCAACAGTTCAGCCCACTCCCGAATCAGATCGGGATTGATCTTCAGCGGGTTGTTGAAGCAGCCAAAGGTTATAAAGCCGTTACCAAGCGCCGGTAGTTCGTTGACCGGGGGGGCGTATTCGGGTGGGTCGTAACAGATGTAGTCATCCGGCATGCGAATCAGCTTCTCCGTATAATATCCGTCCACCCCTTCGGGCGTTTCGATACGGTCGCTGATCAAATAGTCGATCGCGCTGACCCCGGTGGTATTGATCAGCCCCCCTACCCATTTGATGATGACGGGCGCCGGTTTCATCGCCAATGCCGGCATGCGAGAGCCTTTGTGGTGTCCGGCAAGATCTATCAGTATATCGATTTCGTCTTCACGGATTTTGTCTCTCAGGCGTTCGCCATGTGTCTGCGGGATCGGGATCCATTTAGTGAATATCTTTTGCAGGCGTTGAGTAATCGTATCGACAACGTTGTTGGTCGTGTATGCATAGAATTCGTAATGACCCGACGGCATCTTCTCCAATGCGGAGGTAATCATCAGGCCAACCGGATTCTTCCGGAATCCGTCCGATATAAAGCCGATACGCAGGGGTCTGGATGGCGACAGATCTTGCGGGCGAGGTGGAGTGGAGTTCACTTGCGGAGCGTACTTTTTATCCCATTCCAGACAGGCCTGGAAAATTTCGTCCCGCGTCTTGCGCGGGTGATAGTGCAACGATGTCAGGTGGTTCGAGTAAGCGGTCGCGTCTTTATGGTTTAACCCTTTGGCTTTTTCATAACAGCGCAGGGCTTCCTCTATGTCACCCAGGTCATGGCTAAGGTTGCCGAGGTCGATCCACAGCGTAAACACGTCAGGATTCTCCTCCACGAGGGTCTTATACACGCTGTAGGATTCGTCGAGACGGTGCAGAGCTCTTAATGCAGCGCCTTTTATATCCATCAAATGCAGGTTCTTTGTTTCAAGCGCCAATCCTTTCTCGACCTCTTGCAGCGCCAATTCATGCTGGCCTCTGCGATGGAATATGGTGGCAAGATCGTGGTGGGGGCGAGGGTTGTTCGGGGACAGCTCGATGACTTGGCGAAACAGCTTGATCGCCAATTCGATATTACCCTCGTTGTACTCGACAGCCGCCCGCATGCTGAGCACTTCAGGATCGTTCGGCAACAGTTCGGCGGCGCGTCTGGCAGGCCTGACGGCCACCTCCAGCTCGTTTTGTTCAAGACAGATGCGTGCCAACTCTTTCCAGGCCTTGCTGTCATCGGGGTTGAGGCCTATTCGCTGACGCAGTGCGTCGAGTTGTGTCAAAACGTTGTTTGTACTTTTTGTACTTGTCGGAGCTGCGCTTCCGTTGTGTTTGTTCCGGTTTTTGCGCTTCGACTCTCGTTTGCTCATCTGTTTGTCCATCAGTCCGGGTCTGTCCGCCTTAGACTAACCAAAAGCGCCTTTGCATGGAAACGTTAAAGGTATGCTTAAAGTTCGTCGGTCCTTCGCCGATAACTGTCTCCAGATGGCGATGGCTGAGCGAAAGTCAGCGACAAAAATCGCTAAAGGTCCCAAGGATCGGGCCGATAAAAATGTTCATCAACCGGGCGGCAGCCCAGGCTCACGAAGCGTGAGTTCGTTGACGAACGGAACTACAGCCGGTCAGGCCGGGCTGCTTTCACTCTGAGGAGATATACAATATGGCACTGGTAATCAACTCCAACATCTCGTCGCTGAATGCACAGAATCAGCTGACCAAGAGCAACAGCGACCTCCAGACCTCCATGGAGCGCTTGACCAGCGGTAAGCGCATCAACTCCGCCGGCGACGATGCCGCGGGTCTGGCTATCGCCAACCGCATGACGTCACAGATCCGTGGTCTGGACCAGGCGGTTCGTAACGCCAACGACGGCATTTCGCTGATTCAGACGGCAGAGGGTGCACTGGACGAGTCCACCAACATTCTGCAGCGTATGCGTGAACTGTCCATTCAGTCCGCCAACGGTACCTACGACTCCGGCAACCGCGCGACACTGAACGCCGAAGTTACCCAGTTGAAGCAGGAATTGACCCGTATCGCCGAGACCACCTCCTTCAACGGTCAGAACATTCTGGACGGAACACTGGGCAAGGTGTCTCTGCAGGTCGGTTCCGATGCCAACCAGACCATCAGTTTCAGCATCGGTGCTCTGGATTCCGAGAACCTCGGTGTATCCGACTCGGCCGGTGTGGGTTCCATCAGCGAAACGAGTTCGGCTGCTACGTCAACTGCAGCCGCTAGCGCGTTGAAGACCTTGGGTACCGGTGACCTCGTCATTAATGGCGTAGCCATCGAGGCAGCCGATGCATCGGCCGATACCGCCTCCTCCATTGCCAAGTCCGCCAGTGCTATCTCCACGGCAGCTGCCATCAATGAAAAGTCGGATCAGACCGGGGTGACCGCCGTGGTCGGTGATACCACCGTGGGTGGTTCGGCGATGACAGCAGGGGCTGCAGCGAGCGGCACCATTACCATCAACGGCGTGGATATCGCTGTGCAGACCACGGCCAACGACAATGTCGCGACCCGTGCCGCCATTACCGATGCGATCAATGCCGAGAGCGAGCGCACCGGTGTTCGGGCCATCAATACCGGAGAGGATTCCGGCGGTATTACGTTGGTCGCGGACGATGGCCGCAATATCGAACTGTCGATGGCAACCGTAACGGCGGCTGCAACAGGTATCGGTTTCGAAGGCGGGGACGGTGAGACCGATATCACCACCGGTACCGTGACACTGGTATCCGAAAGTGGCGATGATATCGAGATCACTTCCGGAGCTACGGGTAGCGCGTCGGATGCAGGCTTCCAGGAAGGTACATACAGCGGTGCCGCATCACAGCTCTCCTCCGCTCTGAATGACACAACAGCAGCCATGGCGGCCGGCGACGTGATCATCAATGGTGTGTCCATCGGAGCCTCTTCGGCTAGTTACGATACGGCGTCCAGCACCGAAAAGGCAGCCAGTGCCATTGCCAAGGCCGCCGCGATCAATGAAGTGTCCGATCAGACCGGCGTTACTGCGGTCGTCAATGAAAATGTCGTGACCAACACTACTGCTCAAGTAGGGACAAGTGGTGAGACTGTGGCGGCAACCATCAACGGCGTTGATATCGCGGGCTTCACTACTACCGGCGACACTAGTGTTGATCGCCAAGCGTTTGTTAGCGCCGTCAATGCGATTGCCGACCAGACCGGGGTTCGTGCGATCGACACCGGTGAGGACGGTACGACGGATGGCGGTGGTATCCAACTGATTGCCGCAGATGGTCGCAATATCGACCTTCAGGGTATCTCTGCTACCGAGAGTGCCGCGCTTGGTGTCGCGGGGACTGATACCTATATCGGAGAATTTACGCTTAAGTCCGATAGCGAGATCACGATCAATAACGGTTCGACCGGCAATATCGCCAATTCCGGGCTGAAGGTGGGTAGTTACGGTGGCGGTGAAAACGGCTCCTCTATCGCCAACGTCGACATCAGCACGGTTGCGGGCGCGCAGAAGGCGATCGGTGCCATCGACAACGCGCTGGACAAGATCAACGAAGTACGTGGCGATCTGGGTGCCGCCCAGAACCGTCTGGACTTCACGATCAACAACCTGTCCAGCATCTCGCAGAACGTGACCGCCGCACGGTCTCAGATCGAAGATGCCGACTTCGCCAAGGAATCGGCCAACCTGTCTCGCTCGCAGGTTCTGCAGCAGGCCGGTACGGCGATGCTGGCTCAGGCCAATGCGCAGCCGCAGCAGGTACTGTCGCTGCTGCAGTAACAGTCGGGCAACGCCTGATATAGATGGACCACCCCGCAAGGGGTGGTCTTACTGAGTTTAGAGGTAAGGATATGAGTATCGAAACCTCCGGCCTGTCCCAGCAGGCGCCAATATCGAACCCTGGTGTTTCTTCTCAACCGTCGACGGGTGCAGCGCCCGCTGCTCAGCCCACTTCCAAAACGGCACAGAACAGTGAACCGGCCATTCAGGGCGGTCAGAGTACCGAGCTGTCCGTGGAGAAGCTGCAGGAAGCGGTCGAGAAGATGAACGAGCTGATGCAGGGGGGGAACCGAAGCCTGAACTTTTCGGTCGACGACTCAACCGAAAAAGTGGTCGTGAAGGTGATGGACACGGATACGAAAGAGATCGTCCGCCAGATCCCGAGCGAAGAAACATTGAAGTTCGCCGAACACTTGGAGGGGATGCTGGGTCTTCTTTTCGACGATAAAGCCTGACCCGTTCCCGCCGGTCTTTGCTAGAATCAGGTACGCGCAATCCTGAAATGCACCTGTTAGACGTGCGAGGCCACATCTATGGCAAACAACATCATATCCTCCCTGGGTGGGGGGTCCGGTATCGACACTACCAGTTTGGTGTCGGGCTTGGTGGCAGCCGAGCGTGCGCCGAAAGAGAGCGTGCTCGACAACCGCGAAGAGAAACTCAATGCCCAGATATCGGCCTACGGTACGCTGAAAAGTTCATTGTCCGATCTCCGGAGCGCTCTGTCGCCCTTGGCCAACAAGGATACCTTCAGCGCGCGTGCGGTGGCATTTCCGGACACCGATCTGATCACCCCGAACTCCCTTGCCGCCGGCGCGCAGACCGGCAGCTATCAAATTGAAGTCCTTGAAGTTGCCCAGTCTCAGACCCTCGTATCGGGCACCACGACGGACAGCAAGGAAGCCCTCGGTGCGACCGGCAATCTGGATATCCAGTTCGGTGCCTGGACCTATGACGGCTCCAATAATCCCTCGTCCTTTGCGGTGAACGATGACAAGGCGGCATTGAGTATTGCCGTCGATGCGTCCGATTCCCTGACCACTATCGCCGCAAAGATCAACGACAGCGATGCCGGTATCCAGGCCAACATCATCGAGGTCGACGGTCAGTACCAGTTGATGATCACCGCGCCATCGGGCGCCGATAATGCGTTGCAGATCACCGGCAGCGATGCCTCGCTCTCGGATTTTGAGTTCAATGCGTCGAACCACGCGTCGGTAACCGAGACTCAGCAAGCCAGTGACGCCAGTATCAAGGTCAATGGACTGGAGGTGACACGCCAGACCAACGAGATCGATGACGTTATCAAGGGTTTTAACTTCACGTTAAACAAGGCCAGTGTCGGCGAAAAGGTCAACTTTTCGGTAGAAGAGGACTCGGCTGTTGCCGAACAGGCCGTGCGCGATTTCGTGGCTGCCTATAACACCTTTTATGAAACCGCTCAAAGTCTTGTGGGCCTTTCCAAGGATGAGGATAACAATACCGTTCAGGGCGATTTGGCCACCGACGGCTCCGCCAAAGCCATGCTGCGCCAACTGAGAACCGTGCTGGGAGATCAGGTAAGCGGCATCGATTCCGGTTATACCGCGTTGACCAATCTCGGTATTCGCACCGAGCGGGACGGCACGTTAACGATCGACGAGGATGATTTCAGCACCGCCTTCAACGAGAACTTCGATCTGGTCGGCAAGCTGTTCGCGCACAGTGCCGAGTCGGGCAGCAACTATGTCGATGTCGATTCGAGCCGACGTACCTCGTCGACTCAGCCCGGAAATTATACGGTCGAGATCACACAGGATCCGTCCAAAGGCTATGTCGTCGGCAACGCGATTGCCGGAACCCTGTTCGATACCCCGCTCGATACGAGTGCGGGCGATTACAGTTTTCAGATCAGCGTCAACGGGACCGAGTCCGCTACCATTGCGTTGACCGGCACGTACAACTCCGCAGAAGAGGTGCGTGCCGACCTCCAGTCTCTGATCAATGGAGATGAGGCGCTGAAAGCGGCGTTTGCCGAAGTGGATGTGAGTTACGACAGCGGCGCGGGTACCTTTACCTTCACCTCGCGTGATTACGGCAGTAACTCGGCGATCTCCTTTTCCGCGGCCGGCGCCGATATGGCCAATCTTGGGATAGAAACGTCGTTGGTCGGTGTTCAGGGGCAGGATGTTGTGGGCACCATCGATGGTGAAGAAGCATTCGGCTCCGGCAATATACTGTTGCCGGCGATCTCGAGCGACGCCTATGGCCTGAACCTGACGGTGCGCGCGGGAGCCACTGCGGGGGGGGCTTTCGATATCAGCTTCTCTCATGGTCTGGGGGGGGAACTGGATCGATTGGTCGGCAGGTTCCTGGGATCCAGCGGCGCGATAGCGAGTCGAGAGAAAAGTCTTGATAATCAATTGGACGATGTCACGGACGACAGGGAGTCACTTGATCGACGCATGGAAAAATATGAGGCTCGGATCAGTGCGCAGTTCCTGGCAATGGAGCAGATAATCTCCACTCTCAACTCCACCAGTGATTCGTTGGACGGCATTCTGGATCGTCTGCCGTTTACGGCTTCGAATGATTAACGGGATGTAGTCTATTTCAATTACAGAGAGAGCCAAATGAGCATCAATGCATTAAAGCAATACCAGAACGTCAACCTTCATGCGGCAGTAGAGGGGGCTACGCCCCATGAGCTGATCTCGATGCTGTTCAAGGGGGCGCTGGAAGCGCTGGCGAAGGCCGGCGGTGCCATCGAACGCAAGGATATCTCGTTGCGCACGCAACAGATCAACAAGGCGTCCGAGATTATCGTGAACCTCAAAGGCACGCTGAACCTTGAGGCCGGCGGTGAGATTGCCGGCAACCTCGATGCCCTCTACGACTACATGCTGCGTGTGTTGATGCAGGCCAACCGCGAGAACAGTGCCGAGAAGGTAACCGAAGTCGCCGGACTGCTGTCCGAGGTGTTTCAGGGCTGGGCCGAGATTCCGGCAAGCGAGCACAAGACGACCTCGGTAAAAGAGTAATCGTATAGCGTTTCCTGAGCGGTGACCGGCCGATTTTCGGTCACCGCTCGTCAATCTCTTGACATATCTCTCCTGTCCAGTACCTTTGTCAGAATACTGACGCATACTGGATCCTACCCATGCATCTAAGCGGATTGCATATCCTCATCATTGACGATGATGCCGAGCGCCGAGCCGAGCTTCACCGGTGTTGCCGGTTTCTGGAGCTGGAGTGTCATGTTTTTGACTTCGTGACCTGGCTGCAGCAGGGCAAGGGCATCGAACTCGGCGGCATGGTCGGTGTGCTGCTGGGCGAGAGCAGTCTGCCGATCTCGCTGGACAAGCTGATCGCCGATTTCGACTCCCATGGCCGTATCCTGCCCAAGATGCTTGTCTGTGACTGGCATGAACTCTCGCCCGAGCGGTTCGCCCAGGCCGGCATCCTCGGTCGGCTTGCCCCCCCCTTTACCTATAGCGAGATGCTGGATCTGCTGCACCGCTGCTATGTCTTCGGTGGCGCCGTACCGGGGGAGGAGGTGGCCGGACTGGACGAGTTGGTCGGGCAAAGTGCCTCCATTCGGGAGGTGAAGCGCCTGATCGTCCAGGTCGCGCCGCGTGATATCAATGTGATGATCACCGGCGAGTCCGGTACCGGCAAGGAGGTGGTGGCGCGCTGTCTGCACCAGCAGTCCGAACGCTGCGGCGGTCCGTTCGTGCCGGTGAACTGCGGGGCGATTCCGGGCGAGCTGCTGGAGAGCGAGCTGTTCGGTCACGAGAAGGGCGCCTTCACCGGAGCCATCTCCAGTCGGGCCGGGCGCTTCGAGTTGGCGCGCGGCGGCACGCTGTTTCTCGATGAGATCGGCGATATGCCGCTGCCGATGCAGGTCAAGCTGCTGCGGGTACTGCAGGAGCGCACCTTCGAGCGGGTGGGCGGCACGCGCACGATCGACGCCGATGTCCGGGTGATCGCGGCGACCCACAAGAATCTCGAGGCGATGATCGAGGCGGGGACGTTCCGCGAGGATCTGTACTATCGACTCAACGTTTTTCCGATCGAGATGCCGCCGTTGCGGGAGAGGCTGGATGACCTGCCGCTGCTGGTCAGCGCGTTGGTCGAACGGCTGAAGGCGCAGGGGGTGGGCAGCTATCGCTTTCATCCCTCGGCGATGGAGTCGCTGCTGCGACACTCCTGGGCCGGCAACGTGCGTGAACTGGCCAATCTGCTCGAGCGCCTGGCGATCATCTACCCGGGTGGTGTGGTCGGGGTATCGGAGCTGCCGCCCAAGTTTCGGCATCTGGAGGAGCCCGACCCTTCACGTTACGAAGCGTTGGAGGGGGCGCAGGCTGCGGGCGGCGTTCCGGCGGCCGGCGCCCCGGCGCTGAGCGCCGGTGGCGGCGATGTAGTGCTGCCGGAGCAGGGGATAGAGCTTAAGGCGTTTCTTGAGAAACTGGAGCAGTCGTTGATCAATCAGGCGCTGGAGCGGTGCGGCAATGTGGTCGCCCGGGCCGCCGATGAGTTGGGTATCCGGCGCACGACACTGGTCGAGAAGATGCGCAAATACGGGATTGCACGCCAATGAGCGACGCGACACGTATCGCCGAGCTGGAGCGCGAGCTGGCGCAGCTGAGAGAGGAGCGGCACGCGGCACGGCGTCTGCGCAGGCTGATCGATCAGATGCCGAGCGGGGTGTTGGTGATCGATAATCGCGGCCTGGTCACCGAGTGCAATCCGGCGGCCGAGGCTCTGCTCGGTGTCGATCTCTACAACCGCCGCTGGGTCGATGTGATCGACGCCTGCTTTGCCCCCCGTCCCGATGACGGTCACGAAGTCTCGCTGAAAAACGGCAAGCGGGTCAGCCTCGCGACCCGGGCGCTGGAGGGGGAGCCGGGGCAGTTGGTGTTCGTCTCCGATCAGACCGATACCCGCCTGCTGCAACAGAAGCTACACCACTACCAACGCCTGTCCGAGATGGGGCGGATGATGGCATCGCTGGCGCACCAGGTGCGCACGCCGTTGAGTGCCGCGCTGCTCTACGCCGGCCACCTGACCGCGCCGACGCTGAGCGACGAGCAGCGGATCCGCTTTGCCGGCAAGGTCAAGTCGCGCCTGATCCATCTGGAGCAGCAGGTCCGCGATATGCTGATCTTCGCCCGCGGCGAAACCCGGCTGGAAAATCGGGTGACGGCGGCACAGTTGGTCTCGCGCATCGACGATCTGCTGGATATGCCGCTGGCGGGCGCCGATGCCGATTGCAGCTTCACCAACGAAGTACCCGAGTTGACCATTCAGTGCAATCTCGAGGCGCTGCTCGGTGCGATCCTGAATCTGGTCAACAACGCGCTGCAGGCCTGTGGCCAGGGGGCGGAGCTGCAGATTCGGCTCGCCCGCGAGGCGCAGTGGCTGCGCCTTGATGTGATCGACAACGGCCCGGGCATGGTGGCCGAGCAGCTCAAGCAGGCGCTGGAGCCCTTCTACACCACCAAATCCCACGGCACCGGCCTCGGCCTGGCGGTCGCCCAGGTCGTCGCCCGCGCTCACCACGGTGAGTTTCGACTCGGTTCCACGCCCGGCGCCGGCACCTGCGCTACCTTTCTGCTACCCACTGTTGACGAGATGGATGACCCACTATGAGCCCCTGTGTACTGATCGTGGAAGATGACCTGGAGCTGCGCGAAGCCCTGGCCGACACCCTGGAGCTGGCCGGTATCGGCTATCTGCAGTCCGGCAGCGGCGAGGAGGCGCTGGCGCTGCTCAAGCGGCAGAGCGTCGACATGGTGGTATCCGATGTCAACATGCCGGGCATGGACGGACATGCGCTGTTGAAGCAGCTGCGCCAGTCTCATCCGGGGGTGCCGGTGGCGCTGATCACCGCCTTCGGACAGGTGGAGAGAGCGGTCGATGCGATCCGTAACGGCGCGGTCGACTATCTGATGAAGCCGTTCGAGCCTGAACAGCTGATCGAGCTGGTACGCAATCATGCCGGCGGTCCGGCGGTCCCGAGTCGGCGTGAGGCGCCGGTGGCCGAGTCGCCGGGCAGCTGCCAACTGTTGCAGCTTGCCCAGCGTGTGGCGCAGACCGACTCCACGGTGTTGATCACCGGCGAGTCCGGCACAGGCAAGGAGGTTCTGGCGCGCTATATCCATGATCACTCCGGTCGTGCCGATCAACCCTTCGTTGCCATCAACTGTGCGGCGATACCGGAAAACATGCTCGAGGCGACCCTGTTCGGTCACGAGAAGGGGGCGTTCACCGGCGCCTATACCAGTGCGCCCGGCAAGTTCGAACAGGCCAACGGCGGCACCCTGCTGCTGGACGAGATCAGCGAGATGGAACCGGGGCTGCAGGCCAAGCTGCTGCGCGTGCTGCAGGAGCAGGAGGTGGAGCGCATCGGCGGGCGCAAGACCATAGCGCTTGACGTTCGGGTACTGGCGACCAGTAACCGCAAGCTGGAGGCGTATGTCGCCGAAGGGCGTTTCCGCGAGGATCTCTACTATCGACTCAACGTGTTCCCGCTGCAGTGGCAACCCCTGCGTGAGCGGCGCGAGGATATAGTGCCGTTGGCACGGCGCATACTGCAGCGGCACTGCAACAAGATGAAGCGGCCCCGTGCGGAACTGGCCGTCTCGGCGGAAGCGGCGCTGCGCGAGCACGATTGGCCGGGCAACGTGCGGGAACTCGATAACGCCATTCAGCGCGCGTTGATTCTGCAGTCGTCCAACCTGATCGATGCGGCCGACCTGCACCTGGCCGGAGGCGCGATCCCGTTGGGAGCGGCGGCACAGCCTGCGGTACACAGCGAAGAATCCGTGCAGGAGGAGACCGGCAGTGTGCTGGGGCAGGACCTGCGGCAGCGCGAATACCAATTGATACTGGATGCGCTGAAGGCCTGCGGCGGCAGCCGCAAGGATGCCGCCGAGAAGCTGGGTGTCAGTCCCCGTACGCTCCGCTACAAGCTCGCCCGGATGCGGGATGAGGGGATCGAGCTGTAGCTCGTATTGAAACCCCGACTATACTGCTGTGGGTTGCGCAACGGATCGTTTATGTTTGTAAGTGGTTACTAACTTGCTGTGTCACTGTTCTTTAGTCTAACTGTCGATAGACCAATGTCTAATTCAGGGATGAAGCACCGCTCAAGTATAACTCTATATAGTTTAAGACTATTCGCGCGGCTGCTTTTCAGAACAATGACGACAGGCCGTTCCGCACATCGTATAACAACAAGTTTCCAAGGCTAGGGGCATCACAATGAGTGAAGAGAAAGTCTACCCGGCAGATCCGGCGTTCACTGCCAACGCGCATATCGACAGCGAAAAATATGCCGCGATGTACGAGCAGTCGGTCAACGACCCGGACACCTTCTGGGGCGAGCAGGGCAAACGACTGGACTGGTTCACGCCGTACACCAGGGTCAAGAACACCTCCTTCGATCCGCACAACGTCTCCATCAAGTGGTACGAAGACGGCACGCTGAACGCGTCCTACAACTGTCTCGACCGTCATCTCGAGACCCGTGGCGACCAGGTCGCGATCATCTGGGAGGGCGACGACCCCAGCGAAGACGAGAAGATCACCTACCGCGATCTGCACGCGCGGGTCTGCCGTTTCGCCAATGTGCTCAAGGCGCAGGGGATCGAGAAGGGCGACGTGGTCACCCTCTACCTGCCGATGATTCCGGAAGCGGCGGTGGCGATGCTGGCCTGTGCCCGCATCGGCGCCGTGCACTCGATCGTGTTCGGCGGCTTCTCGCCGGAAGCGCTGGCCGCCCGTATCGAGGGCGCCAACTCCAAGCTGGTGATCACCTCCAACTACTCGCTGCGCGGCGGCAAGGTGGTGCCGCTGAAGGAGAACGTCGACAAGGCGTTGAAGCACCCGGGTGCCGCGGCCTGTGCCGAGAAGGTGATCGTCGTCAAGCGGGTGGAGAAGGACGTGGCCTGGGATGCCGGCCGCGACCTCTGGTACGAGGAGGCGGTTGCGGCGGCTTCGACCGATTGTCCGGCCGAGGAGATGGAAGCGGAAGCGCCGCTGTTCATCCTCTACACCTCCGGCTCCACCGGCGCGCCGAAGGGGCTCAAGCACACCACCGGCGGCTACCTGGTCTACGCGTCGATGACCCACGAGTACGTGTTCGACTACCACGACGGCGATATCTACTGGTGCACCGCCGACGTCGGCTGGGTCACCGGCCACAGCTACATCGTCTACGGCCCGCTGGCCAACGGCGCCACCACGCTGATGTTCGAAGGCGTGCCGAGCTACCCGGACAACAGCCGTTTCGGCCGCGTGATCGAGAAACACAAGGTCAACCAGTTCTACACCGCACCGACCGCGATCCGCGCGCTGATGCAGCAGGGCGAAGGTGTGCTCGGCGATGCCGACCTCTCCAGCCTGAAGCTGCTCGGCTCGGTCGGCGAGCCGATCAACCCGGAAGCCTGGGAGTGGTACAACCGCGTCGTCGGCAAGGGCAAGTGTCCGATCGTCGACACCTGGTGGCAGACCGAAACCGGCGGCATCATGATCGTGCCGCTGCCGGGCGCGACGCCGACCAAGCCGGGCTCCGCCACCCGTCCCTTCTTCGGCGTGCAGCCGGCGCTGGTCGACAACGAGGGCAAGGAACTGGAGGGCGCCACCGAGGGCAACCTGGTGATCAAGGACTCCTGGCCGGGCCAGAGCCGCTCGATCTGGGGCGATCACGAACGCTTCGTGCAGACCTACTTCTCCAGCTTCAAGGGCGTCTACACCACCGGCGACGGCGCTCGCCGCGATGCCGACGGCTACTACTGGATCACCGGTCGCGTCGATGACGTGATCAACGTCTCCGGTCACCGCATGGGCACCGCCGAGGTGGAATCCGCCCTGGTCGCGCACCCGGCGGTTGCCGAAGCGGCCGTGGTCGGCTACCCGCACGACCTCAAGGGTCAGGGGATCTACGTCTACGTCACCCTGCAGACCGGCTTCGAGCCGTCGGACGAACTGATGAAGGAGCTGCGCAACTGGGTGCGCGCCGAGATCGGCCCGATCGCCTCGCCGGACCTGATCCAGTTCGCGCCGGGGATGCCGAAGACCCGCTCCGGCAAGATCATGCGCCGCATCCTGCGCAAGATCGCCGAGGATGACTTCGGTGCGCTGGGCGATACCTCCACCCTGGCCGATCCGAGCGTGGTCGACGATCTGATCGAGCACCGCATGAACCGCAAAAAAGGCTGATCGCCGACGCGCCACGCGCGTCAGTTCCTGAAAAAGCCCTGCCGCCCACGGGCCGCAGGGTTTTTTATGTACAGGACGTACGGTATGCCGCGGGCGCATGGATGCGCAGGAGCGGATTATGATGTCCTTAAAGCCGCCGTTCCTGCTATGATTTCGGCCTGTCGGGATATATAAACTGTCAACGGATTGCGGGTACCAAGTGGGGGAGTAACACATGCAACTGGCCCAGAAGATCGTCATTGCCGATGATCATCCACTGTTTCGCGCCGCCTTGAAGCAGGCGGTCACACAGGCCGTCCCCGGTGTCGCCATTCTCGAGGCCGATACCCTGGCGGCAGTGCAGGAAAGGGTGGAGGCTCACGACGATGCCGATCTTGTGCTGCTCGATATTCACATGCCCGGTGCCCAGGGGTTCTCCGGTCTGGTATTCCTGCGAGGGCAGTACCCCGGAATCCCGGTGGTCGTGGTGTCCGGCAGCGAGGAGCCTCAGGTGATGAAACGGGCCATCGACTACGGTGCTTCCGGATTTATTCCCAAGTCGGCGCCGCTGGAGGTGATATCGGGCGCGATAGTGGCGGTGCTTCAGGGCGAGGAGTGGTTGCCGCAGGAGATCTCCGACAGTCTGGACGATCTGGTGACCGAGGAGGATCAGAAGTTTGCCGCAGCGCTGGCATCGCTGACACCACAGCAGTTCCGCGTGCTGACCATGCTGACCGAGGGGTTGCTCAACAAGCAGATCGCCTACGAGTTGAACGTGTCTGAGGCGACGATCAAGGCCCACGTAACCGCTATCCTGCGCAAGCTGGGCGTCCATAGTCGCACCCAGGCGGTCATCGCGGCACAGCGACTGGGTGTGGAACTGCCCAAGCCCGCCGTTTAATCCTTGCTTGCGCCCGATAGGATCAGGCGCGCGCGGTGGCGATCAGCTTGTTGATCAGGGCGCGTAGCGCCGCCGGTTTGATCGGCTTGTTCAGCAGTTGGGCGCCCGACTCCCGGATCTCGTGGGTGACTTCGTCGGTTCGGTCGGCGGTGATGACGATGGCGGGCACCGGCTTGCTCCAACCGGGGGCAAGCTGTGCCAGCGCCATCAGCCCGGTCTCGGTCTCGCCGAGATGGTAGTCCGCCAGCACGATGTCCGGTACCCAGTTGCCGCTCTTCTCCAGCGCCTGCACGCCCGAAAGGGCGGTCTGTACCTCGCACGACCAGCCCTGCAGCAGCGCCGACATCCCCTCCAGAATCTTCGGTTCGTTGTCGATCACCAGCACGCGGATGCCGTTGAGCCCCTTGCTGCGGATCCAGCCGCGCTGTTCCGGTTTCGGTCGTTCCGCCCTGCTTGCGTCGCCCAGCGGCACGGTGATGCCGAACACCGTACCCTGGCCCGGCCAGGAGCGCACGCTGAGGTGGTGGCCGAGCATGCGGGCGATACGGTCGGTGATTGCCAGCCCCAGTCCGAGTCCCTTCACTTCGCTGTGCTTCGGGTTGTCGATGCGGCGGAACTCCTCGAACACCTCGCCGAGCCGGCTCTCCGGGATGCCGACCCCGGTATCCCAGACCTCTAGGCGTAGACTCTCGCCCAGGTGACGGGCGCCCAGCAGCACCTTGCCGTTTGCGGTATAGCGGATGGCGTTGGAGAGGAAATTCTGCAGTATGCGCCGCAGCAGCGCCTGGTCCGAGTGCACCACCTGCTTGCAACTGACATGGTGGAAGGCGAGCCCTTTCTCCTTGGCCACGGCGGTGAACTCGGCGGTCAGATGCTGGAACAGGGCATCCAGCGCGAAGTGGCTGAAGTTGGGCTCCAGCGCGCCGGCATCCAGCTTGGAGATATCGAGGATGGCGGTAATCAGCTCCTCGGCCGCATGCAGGGCGTTGTCCAGGTTCTCCACCAGTTGATTGGTCTCCGGCCGGTGGGTCTGCTGGGCCAGGGCCGAGGTGAACAGTCGCGCGGCGTTCAACGGTTGCAGCAGGTCGTGGCTGGCCGCGGCGAGGAAGCGGGTCTTGCCCAGGTTGGCCGCTTCGGCGTCGGACTTGGCCTGGCGCAGCTCGTCCTCCATCAGCGCGCGGATGGTGTTCTCCTTGCGCAGCTCCTTGTTGACCACCGAGAGGGCATGGGTACGCTCCCGCACGCGCTGCTCCAGGTTCTCGTTGGTCTCCTGCAGCGCGAGTTCGGCCTTGCGCCGCTCGGTGATATCCTGGTACAGCGTGAAGTAGCCCAGCACATCGCCATACTCGCCGATATGGGGGATGTAGGTGACCTCTGCATAACGCACCGAACCGTCCCGGGTCGGCATCCGCGTCTCGAAACGCTGGCGCTCGCCGGAAAGCACCCTGCGGATGTAGTGCTGACGCTGTTCGTGCTCCTCCTTCGGCAGAATCTTGTGCGACGGCGTGCCGGCGATGGTGTGCCGGTCGATGCCGAACGCATCGGCATAGGCCTTGTTGACGAACAGGAAGTTGCGGTCCGGGTCCAGATAGGCGATCAGGACCGGCACGTTGTCGGTATAGATGCGTACGTTCTGCTCGCTCTCCCGCAGCGCCTCCTCGGTGCGCTTGTGCTGGGTGATGTCCATGTAGGTGTTGACGTAGCCGCCGTTCGGCATCGGGTTGCCGCGCACCTCGAGCACGGTGCCGTCGGGGCGGTAGCGCTCGAAGGCGTGCGGTTGCCCGGCACTGATCAGCGACAGCCGCTCCTCCACCTGCTCGTCGATGCCGCCGCTGCTCAGGCCGTATTCGCCGCGCACGGCGTTGTAGCGGAACACCTCCTCGATCGGACGGCCGACGCAGATCAACCCCTCGGGGTAGTTGAACATATCGATATAGCGCTGGTTCCAGGCCACCAGGCGCATGCGCTGATCGACCACGCTGATCCCCAGACTGATGTTCTCGATCGTGGATTGCAGCAGCGAGCGGTTGAAGCGCAGCGCCTGCGAGGCCTCGTCGACGATGGCGACCACATCGCCGATCTCCATCCCCTTGCCGCGCAGGGTCGAGTCCATGACGATACGGGCCGAGGAGGCGCCTATCGCCCCCGCCAGCAACCGCTCGGTGTACTGGATCAGTTCGGGTGTCGCCTTGCTGCCGGGCAGCGCCGGCTCCTCGCCGCGCTGCAGTTGGAAGCCGGTAAAGGCGTGCTGGGTGCGGCTGATGCCGAGGAAGCGCTCGGTGAGCATCTGCAGGTCGCCGACGGTGACCTGGCTGGTCAGTCGGCCGGGTTCCGAGAAGCCCTTGGCGTGAACGTTGGTGAAGGCGCCGGCCTGGATGCGGTCCACCAGCCGCTGGTTGGTCAGCGCCGACACCAGCACATAGAGCAGGGTGTTCAAGCTCAGACTCCAGAGCACGCCATGGGTCAGCGGGTCGAGGAAGCCGAGGCCGAACAGGCCGGTCGGCGCGAGCCAGCCCGGTGTTATCCAACCGCCTTCGAGCAGGTCGGCGGGTATCAGATGGGCCGTCTGCATCGAGGGCAGCACCAGGGTGTATACCCAGAGCAGAAAGCCGACGCTCAGCCCCGCCAGCACGCCCTGGCGGTTGCCGCGTTTCCAGTAGATGCCGCCCAGGATCGCCGGCAGGAACTGGATCGCGGCGACAAAGGAGAGCAGGCCGAAGGAGGCCAGCGAGCCCTGTTCGCCGAGGATGCGGTAGTAGAAGTAGCCCAGCAGCAGCAGCGTGATGATGGTGATGCGACGCACTCTGAGCAGCAGTGCGCCCAGGTCGGCCGACTCCGACAGATGCAACTGCGGTATGCGCAGCAGCACCGGTATCACGATGTCGTTGCAGACCATGGTGGCCAGCGTGATGCTGGCGACGATCACCATGCTGGTGGCCGCCGAGAGGCCGCCGATAAAGGCGAAGGTGGCCAGGTACTCCCGTCCTTCGGCCAGGGGCAGCATCAGCACGAAGGTGTCGGCGTCGACGCCGCTCTGGCCGAAGTAGGTCAGCCCGCCGGTGGCGATCGGCAGCACGAACAGCGACAGCAGGAGGAGATAGAGCGGAAACACCCAGCGCGCGGTACGCAGGTTGCGGCTGTGTGTGTTCTCGACGATGGTGACATGAAATTGACGAGGGAGGCAGATGGCGGCGCCACAGGCGAGCAGCACCTCCGTCAAAAAACTGCCGCCGAACAGTGAGCCGAAGTTCGCGTTGTCGCGCAACTGCAGTTGAATGTTGTCGACCAGTCCGTCGACACCGCCGAACAGGCCGAAGGTGACGAACAGGCCAACGGCAAAGAACGCCGCCAGCTTGATGATCGACTCGAAGGCGACCGCCAGTACCAGACCCTCATGATGCTCGGTGGCGTCGATATGGCGGGTGCCGAACAGGATGCCGAACACCGCCATCGCCAGAGCGACGAACAGGGCGGTATCGCTGCCCTTGCTCAACGCTTCGGTGGCGGCCGGAGCGAGGGCGTTGTAGCTGATCGCCACCGCTTTCAGTTGCAGCGCGATGTAGGGGATGGTGCCGAGCACGGCGATGACGGTGACCAGCACCGCCAGGCTCTGACTCTTGCCGTAGCGCGAGGAGATGAAATCGGAGATCGAGGTGATGTTCTGCTGCTTGCTGATCAGGATGATCTTCTCGATCACCCGCCAGGCGAACAGGAACACCAGGGCCGGTCCCAGGTAGGTGGCCATGAACTCCCAGCCGGTCGAGGCGGCCCGACCCACCGCGCCATAGAATGTCCAGGAGGAGCAGTACACCGCCAGCGACAGCGAGTAGACCCAGGGGTTGCTCGCCCACTGCTTGCCGGAACTGCTCTTGTCGCCGTAATAGGCCAGTGCGAACAGCAGGCAGAGGTAGGCGAGGGAGATCAGAATGATGGTCCAGCCCGATAACATGTCGACACTTTCCGCTTATCAAAGAAATTTCATATTGCCAGTGTAACCTGCCCGGGCTGCGCAAGGGAGTCGGGCCGGGCAGTGCCCGGAAAACCTGTAGATAAAACCCTAAGACCTTGGTCTAGGTTGTTTTTCCCCTGCTTGCCGCACTATTGTGAGGCGGACGCTACCAGCATGGGCGTTGCAGCGCCGAGGGGCGGATTGTAGACAGTATGAGTCAGACTAAAGTCGGGGATTTTATCTCGCGGCGCCTTTGCTAGATTCAGTCTGTCTGCTTCCATGTCTTGAAATAACAACAAATAGTAAGGATGGTGCCATGTCTAGCAATAGCAGTGCGCAGGCCTACTGGAAAGAGAACCTGCGTATCATCATGACCTACCTCGCGATCTGGTTTGTCGTCTCCTACGGGTGCGGCATCCTGTTCGTCGATGCCCTGGACAAGATCCAGTTCTTCGGGTTCCCGCTCGGGTTCTGGTTCGCACAACAGGGTTCAATCTACGTCTTCCTCGGGCTGATCTGGGCATACGTGTTCAGCATGAACAAGCTCGACGAGAAGTATGACGTTCACGAATAACTATAAGTACGAAGGACGCTCATCATGAGTCTTGATCTGCTCACATACCTGTTCATCGGGGGGTCGTTCGCACTCTATATCGGTATTGCGATATGGGCGCGCGCGGGCTCCACCAAAGAGTTCTACGTGGCGGGTGGCGGTGTACCGCCGATCGCCAACGGTATGGCGACCGCGGCCGACTGGATGTCCGCGGCATCGTTTATCTCCCTGGCCGGTATCGTCTCCTTCATCGGTCGCGACGGTACCGCCTATCTGATGGGTTGGACCGGCGGTTACGTGCTGCTGGCGATGCTGCTGGCGCCCTACCTGCGCAAGTTCGGCAAGTTCACCGTGCCCGACTTCATCGGTGACCGCTACTACTCCAACACCGCGCGTACCATCGCCGTTATCTGCACCATCGTCATCTCCTTCACCTATGTGGCGGGCCAGATGCGCGGTGTCGGTATCGTGTTCTCCCGTTACCTGCACGTGGATATCAACACCGGTGTCATCATCGGTATGGCGATCGTGTTCTTCTACGCCGTACTCGGCGGCATGAAAGGGATCACCTACACCCAGGTGGCGCAGTACTGCGTGCTGATCCTGGCGTTCATGGTGCCGGCGATCTTCCTGTCGATGCAGGTAACCGGTCACTTCCTGCCGCAGACCGGTCTGGGCGCGACCCTGGAAAACGGCAAGTCCGTATTGACCACGCTGAACGAACTGTCCGTGGAGCTGGGCTTCGCCGAGTACACCGCCGGTAAGAAATCGACCATCGATATCTTCTTCCTGACCGCCGCGCTGATGTGCGGTACCGCGGGTCTGCCGCACGTTATCGTGCGTTTCTTCACCGTGCCGCGAGTCAAGGATGCCCGTCTCTCCGCCGGTTGGGCGCTGATCTTCATCGCGATTCTGTATACCACCGTTCCGGCGGTTGCAGGCTTCGGTCGCGTGAACCTGATCCAGACCATGAACGGTCAGGATAATGCAGGTGTTGCCTACTCCGAGATGCCGTCCTGGTTCAAGAACTGGGAGAATGCCGGCCTGATCGCGTGGACCGACAAGAACGGCGACGGCAAGGTGCACTACTCCGCCGGCGATGCGTTCAAGGGCAAGCCTGCGTTTACCGAGGAGCGTGGTGCCAGCGGCGAGCGTGCGACCAGCAACCCGTCCGACAGCGTGAACGAGATCTACGTCGATCGCGACATCATGGTACTGGCCAACCCGGAGATCGCGCAGTTGCCGAACTGGGTTATCGCTCTGGTAGCGGCCGGTGCGGTGGCGGCGGCACTGTCCACCGCGGCAGGTCTGCTGCTGGTTATCTCCACCTCGATCTCGCATGACCTGATGAAGAAGACGCTGAAGCCGGATATCACCGACAAGCAGGAGCTGATGTACGCCCGTATGGCGGCCGTCGTCGCGATCCTGATCGCCGGTTACTTCGGCATCAACCCGCCGGGCTTCGTGGCCCAGGTGGTGGCGTTGGCCTTCGGTCTGGCGGCATCCTCCGTGTTCCCGGCCATCATCATGGGTATCTTCAATGCTCGCATGAATACCCAGGGTGCGGTATCCGGTATGCTGGTGGGTCTGGTCAGCACCATGTCCTACATCATCTACTTCAAGTTCATGGGCGGTACTGCCGACCAGTGGTTCCTGGGCATCTCTCCGGAGGGCTTCGGCACCGTCGGCATGATCCTGAACCTGGTGGTGGCGACCGCGGTGTCCATGGTGACCGCTCCGCCGCCGGCCGAGATCCAGCACATCGTCGAGGATATCCGTATCCCGCGCGGTGCCGGTGCAGCTCATGCGCACTGATCACTGAATCGGTCGCGACATAAGGGAGGGGCACGCCGGCGAAGGTTGGCGTGCCCCTTTGCTTTTGAGTTTCGATAATTCAGCCCTGACAACAGACTGTCGGCGGGGCCGGAGGAGAACATGCCCGATTCGTTCAAGATGGATAACATTCCGTTCAGCCTGCTGAACGACGGCGAACAGGCGCTGGTGCGCGCCAATCTGGACCTTGCCTACTTCCAGCAGGGCGAAAAGATCATCGCGGCCGGCGATGTGCCGGAAGGGGTGCACGTTATCCTCAAGGGGCGCGTGCGCGAGAGCGAAGCCGGGGAGGATCAGCGGCATGTATTTGTCCATTACGAAAACGAGGACTATTTCGGCGGCTGGTCGGCGCTGCGAGGTCGTGCAATCCATGACTTTATCGCGGAAGAGGAGACCATCTGCCATATTCTGCCGACCCGGATACTGCTCGAGCTGATGCAGAGCAATGCGCTGTTCGCCGATTACTTCCAGCAGGACTTCACCGCGAAAAGCGAGATCGCGGCTCAGCATGGCAAGGGACAGGATATGGCCGAGTTCATGCTGTCGAGGATCACCAGCACCACCATACGCGAACCGCTTATCGTCGAGCAGGGCACCAGTATTCGCGAAGCCACGCGGCTGATGCGCGAGTCCAAGGCGGACTGCCTGCTGGCGCGCAAGGGCGGACGTTACGGCATGGTGACCGGCACCGATCTGCTGGATGCGGTGGTGCTCAAGGAGCTGCCGTTGGATGGCGACGTATCCGATATCGCCTCCTATCGCCTGGTCACGGCCGATCCCGATGATTACCTGTTCAATGTCCTGATCATGATGACCCAGCAGCAGATCGAGCGTGTGGTGGTGATGAGCGGGCAGGAGATGGTCGGCGTGGTGGAGCTGACCGATGTGCTCAGCTACTTCTCCAGCCACTCCCACGTGATCGGCATTCGCATCGAGCGTGCCTCGTCGATCGACGACCTGCGCGAGGCGGCCCAGGGGCTGAACGATCTGATCAAGGCGCTGATCTCCACCGGCGTCAAGATACGTTTCACCATGGACCTGCTGGCGGCGATGAACGGGCGCATTATCGCCAAGCTGTTCGATCTGGTGATCCCGGCCGACATGCAGCCTCACGTCTGCCTGATCGTCATGGGCTCGGAGGGGCGTGGCGAGCAGATCATGAAGACCGACCAGGACAATGCGCTGATCTATCGCGACGGACTCTCCTGGCAGGCGATGCAGCAGGCGATGAACGGCTTCAGCGAACAGCTGATCTCGTTCGGCTTCCCGCCATGCCCCGGCAACATCATGGTGTCCAATCCCGACTGGGTAAACTCGGTGGGCGACTGGACGCAGAAGCTGAGCGACTGGGCCGAGACCTGTGAAGGCGAGGCGCAGATGAAGCTGGCCATTGCCGTGGACGCCAAGCCGGTGGCCGGCAATCAGGCGCTGTTCAAGGTGGCGCGCAACTGGTTCCTGCGCCACTTGCGCAACAACGACGTATTCTTCTCTCACTTTGCGCGGGCGGCGATCGAGTTCAATACCCCGCTGACCTTTTTCGGCAACCTCAAGGACAAGGCCGAACTGGATATCAAGAAGGGCGGCATCTTTCCGATCGTGCATGGCGTCCGTACGCTGGCACTTGAACACCGCATACTGGCGACCAACACTTATAAGCGTATCGAGGCGTTGATCGAAGCGGGGCAGATGCGGGACAAGGACGGCAAGGAGATCGCCGAAGCGTTGTCGCTGTTCGTGCAGCTCCGCCTGCGGCAGCAGATACGGCGGGCCGAGGAGAGCGAAGATGGCTTCGATCCGACCCCCAACCTGATCGAAATACAGCGCTTGAACAGGATGGAGCGCGACCTATTGCGCGATGCACTGCAGGTGGTGAAAGGCTTCAAGAAGCATCTGACCTCGCGCTATCACCTGGGAGGCTGACGATGATCATTCCAAGAACGATACGGCGTCTGCAGGATCGCCGTGCACACAGGAACGGCCCCTGGGCGAGTCTGTTCGAGTCCTATGATGGCGACGAGGTGGTATCTCTGGACTGTGAAACCACCAGCCTCGATGTCAATCAGGCCGAGATTCTGTCGATCGGTGCCGTCCGTATCCAGGGCAGAAGAGTCAAGACCAGCGATCGACTGGACCTGCGGCTCAAACCGCCTCACAGCCTTTCCGGCGAGTCGATCAAGGTGCACAAGATCCGCGTCAGCGACCTGAGCGACGGGATAGAACTCGAGGATGCGCTCGAGCAACTGCTGCATTTCATCGGCAACCGGCCGATCCTCGGCTATTACGTCAACTACGATATCCGCGTGATCGACAGGTTTCTGCGTCCGCGCTACGGCTTTGGCTTGCCGAACCGGGCGATCGAGCTGTCGCATGTCTATCACGACATCATCAAGTGGAAGCATGTGGGCGGCGATGTCGACCTGCGTTTCGATACCATCGCCGGCAAACTCGATATCCCGATCATAGAGCGCCATACGGCGCTGGGCGACGCGATCACCGTGGCGCTGATGTATGTACGGCTGAAGCACGGCCAGTCACCCACCCATACACACTGATAGCCTGCAGCTGTCGATTTTCTCTGGCGTCAAATTCCCCTTCTGCGGCATGACCGCCATGGATGGCGGAAATCCTGTCTTTGCAGGAGCAAAAGACAGGGACCGTACATCCTGTACATAAATAAACGGGCTTATGGCCCGTTTTTTGCATTTTTCTGCTGAGCATTACGAATAAAAACAAATTCGACGAAAAATTGTCGCTTTTGACGTCGTAAAAGGTTGAAGCTCGGCGGTTGAAATCTATAATGTCAAAATATTGCCGCATCGGTCGAGCTCCGGGTTTCATGTGTAGAGGTATAGCATGATCGAACGTGCCGATATCAATGGTGTTCTTGCCCAGATGCGCGAGCTTAAGGCGCAGGCTCAGCAGGGCGTGCGCCAGATCGAGATGCCGCAGCCGGTCGTGGCCGGGCAGAAGGCGGAAGAGGTTCGGAAGGGGAACTTCGGTGATCTGCTGAAGATGGCGGTCGATGAGGTCAACGCGCAGCAGACGGAAGCCAAAAAATTGGCGACGGCGTATGAGCTGGGCGACCCCAGTGTCGATCTGCCGCAGGTGATGATCCAGGCGCAGAAGGCGTCAGTCTCCTTCCAGGCCATGACTCAGGTGCGCAATCGTCTGGTCAGTGCGTATGAAGATATAATGAACATGTCGATCTGATCGCTGTTCGAATCCGATGACTGTTTGAATGGGCGTTTTGAGGCTGCATGGATAATACGGCTGGACAAATCGGAGCGAAGGGGAACTGGATGTCGGGCTTTAACAGCCTGGGGATCCTGCGTCAGCTCGGTCTGATGGTGGGTTTGGCTGCCAGCATCGCCATCGGTTTCGCCGTTGTGCTCTGGTCTCAGGCACCGGACTACCGTGTACTCTTCTCCAATCTGACCTTCGCCGATGCCAATGACGTTATCGAGCAGCTCGAGCAGTTGCAGATCCCCTATGAGTTCGATGCCGGCGGGCGTGCGATTCTGGTGCCGCAGGATCAGGTGCATCAGGCCCGTCTAAGGTTGGCGGCCGATGGTTTTACCGACGACAAGACGGTCGGTTTCGAACTGCTCGACCGGGATCAGGGGCTGGGCACCAGTCAGTTCATGGAGACGGCTCGTTACCGCCGAGGCCTGGAGGGGGAGTTGGCGCGCACTATCTCCAGCATGCTGGCCATTCGCAGTGCGCGGGTGCATCTGGCGATTCCCAAGGAGTCGGTGTTTATCCGCGATTCCCGCAAGCCGCGCGCCTCGGTTTTTGTCGAGCTGTTTTCCGGTCGCACGCTGGAGCGGAACCAGGTTGCGGCGATCGCCAACCTGGTGGCCTCGAGTATTCCGGAGCTGGATGTCGATGATGTTACCGTCGTCGATCAGAAGGGGCGCCTGCTCAATACGCGTGATGCCGATGTCGATGTGGTGCTGGCCGCCAAGCAGCTCGAGTACACCCGTCGCGTCGAAGATACCCTGCTTAATCGCGTGAACAGCATCCTGCAGCCGGTGCTCGGGCTGGGGAACTTCCGCGCCGAGGTATCCGCCGAGATCGACTTCACCCAGATCGAACAGGCGGACGAGATGTACAACCCGGATCTGCCTGCCCTGCGCAGCGAAAAGACGCTGGAGGAGAATCGGGCCGCGGGTGTCGACGTGGGCGGTGTGCCCGGGGCGCTGTCCAATCAACCGCCGGGGCCGAGCAGCGTGCCGGAGCAGGTCGCCGCCAACGGCGAGGGCGCGCCCGTCGCCGGCACCGCCAGTGGCTCGAGCCGGGAGCAGGCGGTGCGAAACTATGAGCTGGATCGTTCTGTCAGTTATACCAAGCGTCAGCAGGGGCGAGTGCAGCGCCTCAGTGTCGCCGTGGTGGTGGATGATCTGGTCAGCCTGGATCCGGCCGGCGGCGGCCAGGTACGTGCTCAGTGGCAGCAGAACGAGCTGGAAAGATTGCGCCTGCTGGTGCAGAACGCAGTGGGGTATTCGGCTGTACGGGGCGATAGCGTGACCGTGGTGAACTCGCCGTTCGTGCCGGCCGAGGAGGTGCAGGTGGAGGAGCTTTCGTTCTGGCAGCAGGAGTGGTTCCGGGATCTCGGCAAGCAGTTGTTGGCTGCCCTGTTCGTGTTGATTCTCGTGTTTGGCGTGCTACGGCCGATACTCAAGAGCCTGGCCAATGCAGGCTCCTCCAAGGAGGATATCAGGCTGGGGCCGGCCGGCGATGTGTCGGCAGAGCTGGAGGGGCTTGAGGGCGCCGGTATCTCGGACGACAAGGTGACCTTCGGCGGTATCGACAAGGGCATGATGGCGACGCCGAACGAGAGCTTCGAATATCAGCTCAATGCCATACGCAGTATGGTGGCGGAGGATCCCGCCAAGGTGGCGCAGGCCGTGCGTCAGTGGGTGGTCGAGCGTGAGTGAACCGACCGATATCGAGAAGGCCGCCATTCTGCTGATCAGCCTGGGTGAGTCCGATGCGGCGGAGATACTGAAGCATCTGGGTCCGAAGGAGGTGCAGAAGATCGGCGAGGCGATGACTCAGTTGGACAACGTCCCTCAGTCCCGTGTCGAGTCCGTCGTTACCGACTTTCTCGGCGTGGTCAGCGATCAGACCGGTATCGGTATCAACAACGACCGCTACATCAAGGCGATGCTGAACCAGGCGCTTGGGGAGGAAAAGGCCAAGACGCTGATCGATCGCATCCTGATGACGACCAATACCTCCGGCCTCGACACCCTGCGCTGGATGGATCCGCGTCAGGTGGCGGAGATTCTGCGCTATGAGCACCCCCAGATCCAGGCAGTGGTGGTGGCCTACCTGGATCCCGATCAGGCGGCCAGCGTGCTGGCGTTCTTCGACGAGAAGGTGCGTACCGATATGGTGATGCGTATCGCCGCGCTCGATCGTATCCAGCCCCAGGCGTTGCAGGAACTCAACGACATGCTGGAGACACAGTTTACCGGCGCGCGTACCAGTCAGACCACGACGCTGGGCGGTGTGCGGCATACCGCAAACATCATGAACTACCTCGACTCCTCTATCGAGGCCGAGCTGATGGATTCGATCAAGGAGACCGACGAGGGGCTGGCGCAGGAGATCCAGGACCTGATGTTCGTGTTCGACAACCTGCTCGACGTCGACGATATGAGCATCCAGGTGATCCTGCGCGAAATTTCCACCGATATCCTGGTTGTGGCGCTGAAGGGGGCCGATACGGCGTTGCAGGAGAAGATCTTCAAGAATATGTCCAAGCGTGCTGCCGAACTGCTGCGTGACGACCTCGAGGCGAAGGGGCCCGTACGTGTCAGCGAAGTGGAGAACGCGCAGAAAGAGATTCTGTCCGTGGCGCGCCGCCTGGCCGACGAGGGTGAGATTGTACTCGGCGGCGGCGGTGAAGATATGATCTAAGGATATGAAACCCGAATCCCGAAATCCGGTGCGTATTCGCGCCAGCGAAGTGCGCGAGGTCAGCCCCTGGCAACTGCCGGACATGAGCGAGTCCGAGCAGGAGCGTCTGATTGCGCTGGCGCAGAAACGCCCGGAGGAACCGCCGCCCGAAGTGGCGGTGGTCGAGGAGGAGGTCTACGCCGAAAAATTGACGCTGGCGCAGTGGGAGGAGATCTGCGAGGCGGCTCGCGCCGAAGGGTTGGAGCAGGGGCGTCAGGAGGGGTTGGAGGCCGGCCGCAAGGAGGGGATCGAGCAGGGCTTGCAGCAGGGGCTGGACGAGGGGCGAGCGCGCATCGACGAACAGGTTGCCCGCCTGTCCGCCATCGTCGACCGGTTGCAGCGGCCGCTCGAGCAGCAGTGTGCCGAACTGGAAGCCCTGTTGGTGAATCTGGTATCGCAGCTTGCCGAAGCGGTGGTGCAGGCCGAACTGCGCAGCCGCCCCGATCTGCTGCTGCAAACGATCAACACTGCGCTGGCCTGTATCCCGCCGAATGCCGGCAGCCCTGTCCTTCGAATGCATCCCGATGACTGCCGCCTGCTTGAGCAGGAGGCCGATGCGCGAGGCTGGGAACTGGCGGCGGACGAGGCGCAGACCCCCGGCGGCTGCGTGCTTCAGGCCGGCGCCTGTCGCGTCGATGCCAGTGTCGAAACCCGCTTTGAGCAGGTATCCAAACAGTTGCTCGAACATCTGCTTCCCGCCACCGCACCGACTGTCGACGGCGGAGACGAGGCGTGAGTACGCTGGTCGGGCGCATGTCCCGCTATCTCGATATCCCCTATCAATCCCCCAGACCCAGTACCGAGGGTCAGATCACCCGCCTGATCGGGCTGACGCTCGAAGCGGTGGGGCTGCGCGTGGCGTTGGGCGATTACTGCCTGGTCGAGGTCGGCGCAGGACAGACGGCCGAAGCCGAGGTGGTGGGGTTCGCCGGGGACCGAATCTACCTGATGCCGCTGCACAGTGTCGACGGCCTCAGCCCGGGGGCGCGGGTGACGCCAAGGGTCGGTGCAAGCCTGGTGCCGGTGGGTCCCGGTCTGCTGGGGCGGGTGATCGATGGCATCGGCCGACCGCTGGACGGCAAGGGGGCGCTGGATGCCGAGGATATGGTGTCGATCGCCGGCGAGACGATCAATCCGCTCAAGCGTCACCCGATCGAGAAGACGCTGGATGTGGGCGTGCGGGCGATCAACGGTCTGTTGACCGTGGGCCGCGGTCAGCGCCTGGGACTGTTTGCCGGCAGCGGTGTCGGCAAGTCGGTGCTGCTGGGGATGATGACCCGCTATACCGAAGCCGAGATCACCGTCGTCGGGTTGATCGGCGAGCGTGGCCGTGAGGTGCGCGAGTTTATCGACCACAGCCTCGGTGCCGAGGGGATGGCGCGCTCGGTGGTGGTGGCGTCGCCGGCGGACGACTCGCCGCTGATGCGGCTGCGTGCCGCGCAGTTGACCACCCGTATTGCCGAGTACTTTCGCGCCCAGGGCAAAAACGTGCTGCTGCTGATGGATTCGCTGACCCGTTATGCCCAGGCTCAGCGCGAGATCGCGCTGGCCGTGGGCGAGCCGCCTGCCACCAAGGGCTACCCGCCCTCGGTGTTTGCCAAGCTGCCCAAGCTGGTGGAGCGCGCCGGCAACGGCGAAACCGGCGGCGGTTCGGTGACCGCGTTCTACACCGTATTGACCGAAGGCGACGATCAGCAGGATCCGGTGGCGGACTCGGCGCGAGCGATTCTGGACGGTCATGTGGTGTTGTCGCGCGACCTGGCCGAGCGTGGTCACTATCCGGCGATCGATATCGAGGCTTCCATCAGTCGTGCGATGCCGCAGATCGTGGACCCGACCCATCTGCAGCTCGCTCTGCAGATGAAGCGCGCCTGGGCGCGCTATCATCAGAACGAGGATCTGATTGCCGTCGGCGCCTATGTCCGCGGCAGCGATGCGGAGACCGATCGTGCCATCGACCTGATGCCGGTGCTCAGGGCCTACCTGCAGCAGGGGATGCAGGAGCCGATGCCGATGGAGCGCTCGATCAAGGAGCTGGCGACTATAATGCAGGCGCCCCCGACGCAGCCGAAACCGGTCCAGCCGGCGGCGGGTGTCAGGCGGGCGACCAATGGCGCAACATGACGAGCCGAGGTGAGGCGGGATGAGTCGTCGGGTCGAACGCTTTCAACTACTGCTCAAACTGGCCGAGCGCAAGCGGAAAGAGGCGGACCGTCTGCTGGGCGAATCGCAGCAGCGGGTGCGGCAGGCCGAGCAGGGGTTGGCGCAGCTCAAGGCCTATCAACTCGAGTATCAGCAGCAGTTTACCGCCGCCGGCCAGGAGGGGCTGACATACGGCCAGTTGCAGACCTACCAGGCGTTCATCGGTCGTGTCGGTGGCGCGGGGCAGCAGCAGCAGGAGGCGCTGACGCAGAGCAGGGCCCAGTTGGAGCAGGTCGAGGTCTACTGGCGCCAGACTCAGGCGCATTACCGGGCGATGCAGAAGCTGCTTGAAAAAGCGCAGGATGAAAAGCGTCGGCTCGACGAAAAACGCCTGCAGCAGCAACTCGACGAGCGTTCGCAACACCTGCCCGCCACCTTCATCTGATCTACTGCCTTTTCCCCTTCGCGTCCGGTCTGGCCCCGTTATTGCTTTATTCGATCGATGGCCAGTTAACGCAATAGATCGAGGAGTGCCCATGCCGGCATCGAATGTCTCGCTTTCCAATATCGGTGTTACGTCGATGGCGCCCACTGCAGCTGCGGCCGGCGCGCCCGGCAATGGCGCATTGCAGGCCGGGCCCGGTGCCGAGAACAGCTTCGGGCAGTGGATGCAGCAGATGCAGTCGTCAGGCGGTGCTCGCCGTCACGCGGACGGTGAAGGTTTGCCGGAGGAGGGAAAAATTCTGCCTGTCCAGCGGCAAGCGGAGGGCACTCAGTCCGATGCCGAGGCCGCAGCCGCTCGGGCCGAGCAGGCGTCATCCGGGAGCGGGAGCGCGGAAGGCGCGGCACGGACGGCGGTCACGGAAAGGGGCGGGCACGCCGAGCAGTCCGACGACGTTGATGTCGAACCTGATGCCGCTCATATGCAGGCCGAGGTTGGTGAAGCCGAAGAGGTGTCGTCGAATGCTCCCCCGGGAGCAGCGCTCGATCTTGAAGCCGAGGGGGAGCCGGTCGCTGCCGGGGAGGTGAGCGCGGAAGAGGTCGACCCCGAGGCGGCAGGATCGACGCCGGAGGGAGCGAACGTGCCTGCTGAGCCTGTGGCCGACACTGAATCGCCTGTCGAGCCTGTTCAGAGTGTTGCCGGGACGGCCGGTGAAGGGGAGGGCGCTGCCGAGTCGGATCAAGCGGGGACGGATGTCCCGGTATCAAAGCCGGTGGCCGAGGCAGGCCGCGGCACGCCGGCCGGTACGGCGCAGAGCGGATCGGTGTCCGAGTTGCCGACCTCGGGCGCGCGGCCGGAAGTGCGGGAGGCGGCGCTGCAGAATCGCGGTCATGCGGGGGCCGCCGAGACCGCTTCGACGGACAGTCATGGTCGACAGGTGTCCGCCATTGCACGCTCCGGCGCGCAGAGCGGCGAGGCGAATAGTCCGTTGGAACCGGTGGCGAGCGAGGCGGGAGAGGTCGTCGGCGACGAGCGCGTCGTGCCTGCCGCGACCGGTTCGGTTGCTGCCGCAACACCGGCCGTGGAAGCGGGGGTGGCGACGGAGGCGGACGCGGACGCATCGGTATCGGGTGAGCAGTCGGCGGGCGATCCGGCGCTTGCGGTGGTCGCTGCCGATAACGCTGTCGAAACGGCCGTCGTCGAAGGGAGTGGTCAGGTGGTGCCGCCGGTATCGATCGGTGCGCCGCAACCGGACGCGACCGATCGTGCTCAGAGCGCACGGGATACGCTCGCCAAGACCGCTGGTCCGGCCCCGGCATCGATGGTGGGCGCGCAGCAGAGTGTCGCTACCTCTGCGGGCGGTGAAGCGGATGCTGGAGGCAGTGGCCGGCACGGATCCGGCGCGCAATCGGATGCGCGAGGCGGCAACCCCTTTGTGGATCTGCCGCAGCCTGCCGCAGCCGCGGCGGATAAGGGCGCGAGTGCTCGAAACGATGCGGAGCTGCAAGCGTCGGCCGCGCGCAGCACGACGGCGTCGGGATCCGAAGCTCGAATTTCGACGGAGAGTACCGCCGCCAACGGCTCCGCCGGTACCGTCGGGCAGTCGGCTCAGGCCGCAGCCAATGCCGCCCTGGTCGGCAGCGCCGCGATGCAGCGCCTGCAGGATCCGGCCTGGAGTCGGGCGATGGGGCAGCGCGCGATCATGATGGCGCAGTACGGTCCGAGGAGCGCGGAGATACAGCTGGATCCGCCCGAACTGGGCGCGATGCAGATCCGCATCCATCTCGGGGCTCAGGATCAGGTGAGCGTCAGTTTCAGCTCTCCCCACGCGGCGGTACGAGACGCGATCGAGCAGCAGATGCCTCGGCTGAAGGAGATGTTCGCCGAGCAAGGGCTGGAGTTGGGGCAGTCGTCGGTATCGGATCAGTCCGCCAACGGTGGCGGCGATGATTCGTCCCAGGCGCGCGGGCGTGGCGGTTCCGGGCATTATGCCGATCCGGATGGAGGTACCGAGCCTAGGATCGGCCTGCAGTCGGTTCCGGTTGGTCTGGTCGACTACTACGCATGATGCTTCAGACCTAAAATCAGTGTGTTATATTAGTTGCCGGAATTGAACGGGCGAACGGACGGTGTCGCTCATTCGGCACGGTAACGAGGTAGCAATGGCTGAAGGTGCTCAGGACCAGGTTGAGGACGGTAGCGGTAACGGGTCCAGAAAAAAGCTGATTATCATAATCGCCGCGGTGGTGGTGCTGTTGCTCGGCGGAGGCGGTGCGGCGGCGTTCTTCCTGCTGTCGGGCGGTGAGGAGACGGCGGAGGTGGCGGAGCCGGCGCGCAAGGAGGCGATCTACACCAAGGTGCGCACGCTGGAGGGGCGGCCGATGTTCGTGGTGACCTTGCAGTCCGATGACGGCAAGCGCCACTATATGCAGGCCTACGTGGAAGCGAAAAGTCGCGACCAGGAGACCGTGGATGCGCTGGAATTGCATATGCCGTTGGTCGTGGCGCGGCTGAATACGCTGTTTTCCACTCAGAAATTCGAAACGTTGATGACCATCGAAGGCAAGCGTGCGCTCAGGGAGCAGGCGGTCGAGACGGTTCGGGCGATCATGCAGGAGAAGATCGGTCGGCCGGGTGTCGAGTCTATCCTGTTTACCAACTTTGTCATGCAGTAAGCGGGAGCGGCCGGATGTCCGTTAAAGATCTGCTGTCGCAGGATGAGATCGATGCACTCTTGCATGGGGTCGACGATGGCGACGTAGAAACGGCCGAAGAGGAGGCGTCGGAAGAGGAGGGCGGGGTCCGCAGTTACGACCTGGCCAGCCAGGAGCGCATCGTGCGCGGCCGGATGCCGACGCTGGAGATGATCAACGAGCGCTTCGCCCGCCATACCCGTATCAGCCTGTTCAACCTGCTGCGCCGCACTGCCGATGTGACGGTCGGCGGCATTCAGGTGATGAAGTACGGCGACTATATCCATACCCTGTACGTGCCCACCAGCATGAACCTGGTCAAGATCAGCCCGCTGCGAGGCACCGGCCTGTTCATCATGGATGCCAAGCTGGTATTCAAGCTGGTCGATCAGTTCTTCGGTGGCGATGGCCGGCACGCCAAGATCGAGGGTCGAGAGTTCACCCCTACCGAAACCCGGCTGGTCAACAAGACCCTGCAGCAACTGTTTGTCGACCTGCAGGAGGCCTGGCGTCCGGTGATGGAGATCAAGTTCGACCATGTCGGCTCCGAGGTGAACCCGGCCATGGCCAACGTGGTGAATCCGACTGAGGTGGTGGTGGTCAGCACCTTTCAGGTCGACCTCGAGGGCGGTACCGGCGAACTCCATATTACCCTGCCCTATGCCATGCTCGAGCCGATTCGCGAGTTGCTGGTGTCGGGCTATCAGAACACCGAGGAGCGGCAGGACGAGCGCTGGCGGACGGCGTTGAATCGCGATGTGCTGCTGGCGCCGCTGGATATCAACCTGATCGTCGCCGAACGCGAGATGACGCTGCGCGATGTCATGCAACTGGAGGCGGGTGATATCATCCCCGTCGAGATGGGAGAGCGGCTGACGCTCTATGCGAGCGGCGTGCCTGTCTATAACTGCCAGCTGGGAGCATCTCGTGGTAATCTGGCGATCAAGGTCCTGGAAAGCTACAAGCAGCCGGATTAGCCGCGGAGAGAGATAGCGTGAGTGACGAAAACAACGATCTGGATCAGCAAGCGCTAGCCGACGAGTGGGCGGCCGCGCTGGAGGAGCAGACCGGCAGTGCAGACGGAGGCGTAACCGATTCCGGAGCCAAGGCGGTCGATCTCGACGAACTGCAGGACGAGTCGACGCCGGTCGACGACCCCAAGCTGGATGTGATCCTGGATATCCCGGTGCGTATGACCATGGAGGTCGGCGGTACCGAGATCCCGATCCGCAATCTGCTGCAGCTCAGTCAGGGCTCGGTCATCGAGCTGAACCGGGTGGCGGGCGAGCCGCTGGACGTGAAGATCAACGGTACATTGATTGCGCACGGTGAGGTGGTCGTGGTCAACGACCGTTACGGCATCCGCCTGACCGACGTGATCAGTCCGCAGGAACGTATTCGGCGGTTGAAGTGATGCGGATGCTGCCATTGGTCGTGGTGCTTGCGGCTGTCAGCCCTCTCGGCATGGCCGATACTGCGTCATCGGCGCCGCCGTCCGGTCTGTCCGACCCGGTGGGTGCCGGCGCGGTGTTCGAGCTGGTGCTGGGGCTGTTTGCCGTCATCGCGCTGATTCTGGTGCTGGCCTGGGTGGTCAAGCGGGCCAATGTCCTGCCGGGGCAGCGTGCCGGTATGCAGGTGGTCGCCGTGTTGCCTCTGGGGCAGCGGGAGCGTGCCGTGCTGGTTCAGGTCGGTGAGCAGCAGTTGCTGCTGGGGGTCTGCCCGTCCCAGGTGTCGCTGTTGGAGCGGTTCGAGACGCCGGTGATCGAGCCGCGTCGGGCGCCGGAAGGCGCGTTTTCCAAACGGCTTCAGGATGTGATGCGTCAGCGTGGCGTCGTTTCGGGCGGTCGGCCGGGGCGCGATGCCTGATGCGTTGGTTATTGATTCCACTGTTGGTATTGAGCTCCGCCGCCTGGGGCGCGGATCAGGGGATCCCGGCGGTGACCGTGGTAAGCGGGGAGGATGGCACCACCAACTACAGCGTGACGATCCAGATCCTCGCGCTGATGACGCTGCTGACCTTCCTGCCGGCCGTGTTGATGATGATGACCTCCTTTACTCGCATCATCATCGTGCTGTCGATTCTGCGCCAGGCGCTTGGTCTGCAGCAGACCCCCTCCAGTCAGGTTCTGCTCGGGTTGGCGCTGTTCCTGACCCTGTTTATCATGACGCCGGTGCTGGATCGGGTGAACGAGCAGGCGATTCAGCCCTATCTCAACGAAGAGCTCGGTACGCTGGATGCGGTGAAGGCGGCCAGTCGGCCGTTTCATCAGTTCATGATCGGCAATACGCGCGAGAGCGATCTCGATCTGTTCATGCGGATCTCGCAGACGCCGGCGGTGGCCTCTCCCGACGAGATCCCCTTGCGTGTACTGGTGCCGGCGTTCGTCACCAGTGAGCTCAAGACCGCGTTCCAGATCGGCTTCATGCTGTTTATACCCTTTCTGGTGATCGATCTGGTGGTCGCCAGCGTGTTGATGGCGATGGGGATGATGATGCTCTCGCCGGTCATTATCTCGCTGCCGTTCAAGATCATGCTGTTCGTGCTGGTCGACGGCTGGGCGATGGTGATGGGGACGCTGGCGGCCAGTTTCGGTGTATAGGAGGGCAAGATGACAACCGGTGTCGTGCTGGATCTGTTCGGAGGGGCGCTCTGGCTGGTGGTGGTCATCGTGGCGACGATCGTGGTGCCGGGCCTGATTGTCGGTCTGATCGTGTCGATCTTTCAGGCGGCCACGCAGATCAACGAGCAGACGCTCAGCTTCCTGCCGCGACTGATCGTGACGCTGCTCGCGCTCATGGCGTTCGGTCCCTGGATCGTGACCAAGCTGAGCGAGCAGTTTACCTATCTGTTCATGAATATCCCCCGTTTGATCGGTTAGCATGGAGATCGACCTGACGCAGATCGAACGGATGGTGGCGACACTGCTGTTGCCGCTGTTCCGCGTCGCGTCCATGTTGATGACCATGCCGATGATCGGTACCCGCTTGGTGCCGGTGCGGGTACGGATGGGACTGGCGCTGGCGATTACCGCCGTGCTGGTGCCGATTCTGCCGCCGATGCCGCCCTACGACGGGCTATCGGGCGAGATGTGGCTGCTGATTGCCGAGCAGGTGCTGATCGGTACCGTACTTGGCTTCACCCTCAATCTGCTGATGGAAACCTTCGTCGTCGGCGGGCAACTGATCGCCAACCAGATGGGCCTGGGCTTCGCATCGATGAGTGACCCGGCCAACGGTACCTCGGTGGTCGTGCTCGGCCAGTTCTACCTGATGATGGTGATGCTGATGTTCATGGCGATGAATGGGCACTTGGTGATCATCGAAACGCTGAGCAGAAGCTTCGAGGTGTTGCCGGTCGGCGTCACGCCCCGGCTGTCGAGTCTCTGGAGCATAATACTGGCCGGCGGTTGGCTGTTTTCCGCCGGCGCGCTCATGGCCCTGCCTGCCGTGACCTCGCTGCTGGTGGTCAACTTCGCCTTCGGCGTAATGACCAAGGCCGCTCCCCAGCTCAATATCTTCGCCATCGGCTTCCCGTTCACCATGGTGCTCGGTATTTTTATCGTGTGGGCCTCCCAGGGCGGCTTTCTCGGCCAGTACGAGGCCTTTTCCGCGACGGTGCTGGAGCTGATCACCAGCGTAATTCGGGAGGCCGGTCGGGGTGGCTGAAGAGACGGGTCAGGAAAAGACGGAAGAGCCGACGTCCAAGCGCCTGCAGGAGGCGCGCGAGAAGGGCGACATTCCCCGCTCCAAGGAGTTGACCACCACGATCCTGCTGCTGGCCGCGGGTCTTGCCGCGTTGATGTTCGGCGGTCAGGTGGCGGTGCGGATGATGGCGATGATGAAGGGTAACTTCATGCTCGACAGGGCGGCGATCTCCGATCCGGCGCAGATGGTCGCTCATCTGGTGCAATCGTTGATGGAAGGCTTCTTGAGTCTGTGGGGGCTGTTCGCCCTGCTGCTTGTCGCCGCGGTTATCGGACCGATCGCGTTGGGCGGATGGAATTTCAGTGCCGAGGCGTTGCAGCCGAAGGGGAGTCGCATCAATCCGCTGTCCGGTCTCAAGCGGATGTTCTCCATGAACGCGTTGATCGAGTTGCTCAAGGGGATGGCCAAGTTTTTTGTCGTCGGCACGGTAGCCATTATCGTGCTGCTGCTCGATCGTCCCGAGATCGCCTCGCTTGCGAAGCAGGCGATCAATCTCGCCATGGCCCATGCCGTCGATATCGTGATCTGGTCCTTCCTGCTGATGAGCGCGGCGATGATCCTGATCACCCTGGTCGACGTGCCGTTTCAGATCTACAGCTACAACAAGAAGCTGAAGATGACGCTGCAGGAGGTCAAGGACGAGATGAAGAACACCGAGGGGAAGCCCGAGGTGAAGGGGCGAATCCGACAGATGCAGCGCGAGATCTCCCGGCGTCGCATGATGAAGGACGTGCCGGAGGCCGATGTGGTGATCACCAACCCGACCCACTATTCGGTGGCCGTTCGCTACGACCAGGCGCGGGGCAATGCGCCCTTTGTGGTTGCCAAGGGGGCGGATTTCATCGCGCTGAAGATTCGTGAAGTTGCCCAGGAACACGATGTGCCGCTGCTGGCGTCGCCGGCGCTGGCGCGTGCGCTATACCACGCCGCCGAGGTGGGTGACGAAGTGCCGGTCGGTCTGTACAAGTCGGTGGCCCAGGTGCTCGCCTATGTCTACCAGTTGAAGCGCTACAAGCAGCGTTTGGAGAGCGAGGAGCCGGTGGCGCCAGCCGAGGAGGAGATCGAGATACCTGAGGCGCTCAGGGTCGATGCCGAATAGTTGGCGAAGTTCTTGCTTAGTCTAAGCTTGATCGATCATTTCGCGTCAAAAAATTGATGAATTGGTGCCGTTTAGCGGTGTTTCCGGGTGTCTCCGGCGATCGTGGCATTGAATGGTGGGTTGTTCGTCAATTTTTTGTCGTTATTGGAGGTTGCTTGGACCGTACGGTTGTCATCAACAATGCGCGAAGCCTGACGCAGGGGAATCTCGGGATTCCGCTGCTGTTGCTCGTGATATTGGCGATGGTGACGTTGCCGATGCCGCCCTTCCTGCTCGACGTCTTCTTTACCTTCAATATCGCGCTGTCGATCGTCGTTCTGCTGGTGTCGATCTACGCCCTGCGGCCGCTGGATTTCGCCGTCTTTCCGACCGTTCTGCTGGCTGCCACGCTGCTGCGTCTGGCGCTGAACGTGGCGTCGACCCGCGTGGTGCTGCTGTACGGCCACGAGGGCACCGGGGCGGCCGGTAAGGTGATCCAGTCGTTCGGCGATGTAGTGGTGGGCGGCAACTATATCGTCGGTGTCATCGTGTTCATGATACTGGTGATCATCAACTTCGTCGTGGTCACCAAGGGTGCCGGGCGTATATCGGAAGTGAGCGCCCGCTTCACTCTGGATGCCATGCCGGGTAAACAGATGGCGATCGATGCCGATCTCAACGCCGGACTGATCAGTCAGGACGAGGCGCGGGATAGGCGCGCCGACGTGACCCAGGAGGCTGATTTCTACGGTGCAATGGACGGTGCTTCCAAGTTCGTGCGAGGGGATGCCGTTGCCGGGATCCTGATCCTGGTGATCAACCTGTTCGGCGGCTTCGGTATCGGCATGCTCCAGCACTCGCTCAGCTTCGAGCTGGCGCTGCAGTACTACGCGTTGCTGACCATCGGTGATGGCCTGGTCGCGCAGATCCCGTCGCTGCTGCTCTCCACCGCGGCGGCGGTGATGGTGACCCGTGCCAACTCCTCCGAGGCGATGGGGCAGCAGGTGCTGCGCCAGATGTTCGCGTCGCCGCGTGCGCTGTACGTCTCCGCCGCGATTCTGACGATCATGGGCAGCGTGCCGGGGATGCCTCATTTCGCGTTTCTGTCGTTGGCCGGCGTGGCCGGCGGGATCGCCTGGTATATCAGTCGCGAAAAGGCGCGTGCCGAGGCCGAGGCGGAGCTGCAACCGGCCGAGGAGCGACCGACGGCGGCCGAGTCGCCGGAGGAGGCCCGCGAGTTGGGGTGGGATGACGTGATGCCGGTGGATATGGTCGGCCTCGAGGTGGGGTATCGGCTGATCCCGATGGTGGACAAGATGCAGGGCGGGCAACTGCTGAACCGGATCAAGGGGGTGCGCAAGAAACTCTCCCAGGAGTTGGGTTTTCTCGTGCCATCGGTGCATATCCGGGATAATCTCGACCTGTTGCCCGGCGCCTATCGAATCA
>Ga0214472_10000674_pt1 | contig 41454 bp, 37 predicted proteins | sample RVTome_6_FD_207662 | JGI IMG/M metagenome (GOLD analysis project Ga0214472, IMG submission 207662) | Soil microbial communities from uranium-contaminated site in the Upper Colorado River Basin, Wyoming, United States - RVT140D175 | ecosystem: Environmental > Terrestrial > Soil > Contaminated >...
CTGGGAGCCATCCGCCATGCTGGACGCTACGCCAAAGAAGGGGATACGCTCAGCAAATTCATAAAAGCTGCTGATGCCCTTCTTCAAGCCATCACCGCCGAATACGGTCAGAAACTCTGTCCGATCTGCAAAACAAAGATTGATATTTTCTGTCGTGCTTGTAACAAGGAAGAATGTTGGGAAGCACTCTATACGTGTAAAAACAAGGAGTAACTGCTATGCAAAAACCCACCATACAGGAATTACTGGACATTATTGCGCACCAAGCCATTCAATTGGTAAAACTTCAGCAACAAAACCATGAATTGGCTGAAATTGCTCTAAAACACGAAAATTGGATATGGCAAGCAAAAGGTGATGCAAATTACCCCGACAACGTCAGTTTTGACGTCGTATGGGCGGATGCTTTAAAAGCATTGAAACGGTCCAAATTGAAATAACAAGGAGTCACTGCTATGCGTCATGCAATCTACGGTTCTACGGCCCTGGCTGCCTCGGTAGCCATCTTGGTCAAGGAGGCGGCCTTTGATACGGACAAGATCAAGAAAGCCTACATCGACGAGCTGGGGGCCAATCCCGGGGCATTCATCGCCTACGATCTCTGGTATGATGCCAACAACAAGTGTCCGGCCGAGCTGGCCAAGGTCCATCTGAAGAATGTGCTTTTTTCCGTCAAACAGATGGGCATCAAGACCATCCTGATTGCCGATGCCAATTACTTCAAGTATCTGACCAAACAGACCAAACCGGCATCCAATTTCCTTGGTTACGCAGTGCCATCCAAGATCGAAGATTACGAGGACGAGTTCACCGTCTTCTATGTGCCGAACTATCAAGCCGCCAAATACAATCCCAAGACCGCACAGGAAATGCAGCGTGCCTTGGACCACTTCCGGCCTTATCTGGCTGGTAACTACACCGAACCCGGTACCAACGTCATTAATTCTGCTAAGTATCCTAAAAGTTTGGAAGCAATTAAAGATGCTCTCGAATGGCTACATACCAAGGATGTGCTAGCGGTGGATATCGAAACGCGCTCTTTGAAATTTTGGGAAGCCGGTCTGGAGACCATTGCTTTTGCTTGGGATAGGCACAACGGTATCGCCTTCTGTATCGATAGGGATAACACAGAAAAAGCTTGTAAGGCTGTCCGTAAAATGCTAAAAGAGTTTTTTACGTTATATTCAGGCAAACTTATATGGCACAATTTAGGCTATGACGGGAAGGTTTTAGTACACGAACTATGGATGAATGACTTACAGGATATTGTGGGGATGATCGAGGGAATAAAAATAATGACTAAATCTTTTGATGACACAAAAATAATTGCTTACCTGGCAACTAACAATGCAGTTTCCAACGAACTTGGCTTAAAAAGTCTATCAGCAGAGTATATGGGAAATTACGGGGTATTATAATGCCTAAAAAGTATGAAAGCCTGGTAGGACAGAATTTTGGATTATTATCGGTAATTGCGGATATTGCCTTAATTCCGAATAAACCTCGTCGAGTATTTGTACGATGCGCCTGCGGTAAAGAGTTCGCCGTTAAACCAGCCAGTTTAAAAAATGCTACAAAATCTGTAAAAAGTTGTGGTTGTACTCGAAATCACGGCAAACAAGGTAATAGGTTATATAGTATTTGGAGGAATATTAAACAACGATGCACCAATCCTAAATTAACACAATATAAATACTATGGTGGTAGAGGTATAAATTTATGTCCTGAATGGGAAAATTTTCTTAACTTTTACTCTTGGGCAGTAACTAATGGTTATGCCGATGATTTTACAATAGATCGTAAAAATAATGACGGAGATTATGAACCTACAAATTGCAGATGGGTATCAAGAACAATACAAAACAGAAATAAACGGACACTCCTCCAACGGAAGAATTTTACTAAATTTATTGGTGTATGTTTTTATATAAATAATAATAAATGGGCCTCCTATATTAATGTGAATAAAAGGCGCTTACATTTGGGGTATTATGATACCGATCTGGCGGCTGCTATAGCAAGAGATACCTATATAGTAGATAACCGACTAAGCGGTTTTATGATGAATGAGGTACTGTAATGAATGTCACGGCTAAAATAGATACGCCAGCTCTCCTTGATTATAACTTACGCGATACCTTGGCGACCTGGTTCGTTCACGAGAAGTATTTCCCTAAGATGGTCGCCGACGATCAGTTGGCAATCTATGAGGAATTGTTCAAACCATCAGTGATCACTCTGCTGCAAACCGAACTGGTCGGGATGCCGATCCTGCCGCACAAGGTGGCCGAAGCCAAACGCACCCTGACTCGGCTGCAACAAGAGCATCTGACAATCCTGAATAAGTCTCAGTTACTCCAGGAATTCCAGCTTGATGTCAAAGCCCGCAAAGTGGTGGAGTTTACCGAAGCCGCTAAGAAAAAAGTCTTTACCCTGGATGACCCAAGAATCGAACGCCTGCAGTTCAATCCAGGCAGCAACCAGCAGGTCGCAGAGTTTCTCTTTGATTATCTCAAACTGCCGATCCTGGATTTGACCGATACCAATCAGCCGGCCGTTGGTATCAAGACGCTGAAGAAGCTCCTGAACCACACGACCAAACCGGAGTACCTGGAGATCATCAATGCTCTGATTGATTTGTCCCAGGTAGAAAAGATTCTCTCTTCCTTTATCCCCGCTTTTGAAAACAATTCGGTACAACTGCCGGACGGAAGCTGGCGCCTGTATGGCAATTTTAACCTGGGCGGAACGGTTTCAGGCCGTCTATCCAGTTCAGAACCGAACCTGACCAACATTCCAAGTAAATCCACTTGGGCCGATCTAATCAAGGAGTGTTTTGGCTGCACCATTGGCTGGCTGTTCGGCGGGGCCGACTTCAATTCCCTCGAAGACATGATCTCGGCGTTAACCACCCGGGATCCCAACAAGATGAAAGTTTACCTGGACGGATTTGATGGTCACTGTCTGCGGGCTTATTCCTATTTCAAGGATCAAATGCCCGATATCGTTGAAACCGTTACTTCCATTAACAGCATCGCCAAGCTCTACCCGAAACTGCGCCAGCGATCCAAGGAGCCTACTTTCCTGCTCACCTACCAGGGCACAAAACACGGCCTGATGAACAGTCTGGGTCTGGGCATGGAGGAGGCCGAAAAGATCGAAACCAATTATCACGAACTGTATAAAGTTTCGGATCAATGGGTGGCCGATCGGCTGCAGCAAGCCTGCGTCGATGGCTACGTCACTGGTGCCTTTGGCTTGCGGCTCAGAACGCCGCTGCTGAAAATGAATGGCCCAGGTAAGCTCCATTACAAAGCTGCCGCAGAAGGCCGTACAGCCGGCAATATGCTCGGCCAATCCTACGGGATGCTCAATTCCCGGGCGGCCAATGAATTCCGCGAAAGGGTCTGGGCTTCGCCCTATCGGTATGATATCTTGCTTTGCGGCCAGATCCACGATGCGATTTACGTTATCTGGCGCAACACTGTCGCCATCACCCACTGGGTCAATGAGAATTTAATTGCTTGTATGGAATGGGACGGTTTAGTAGAGTTGCGCCATCCCACGGTGAAGGTTGGAGCCGAGCTGGATATTTATTATCCCGACTGGGCACACGCAACTACGCTTAAGAACCGCATGACGAAAACTGCTATTTATTCTGTATGCAAACTGCCATAAGGAGAGTGAATGCAACTGGTTGCGAAACTCCATTCGCCCCTCACGGTGTATTTGCCGCGTAAAACCAAAACCGATAGGGCTTTCATCCTCAATCTGAACAACTACCGTAATACCAATTTTCATATCCTGAATCAGGCTAAACAGCTTTACAAAGAGGCCATGACGCCGCAGATAATGCGACTTCCCGATTTGCATAAAGTAGCGGTACGGTTCGTCTTCTTCCCCGGTACCCGGCGAATCACTGATACGCCAAATGTCTGCTCGGTCCACGACAAATTCTTTATGGATGCCGTCGTGGAATGCGGCAAGATGCCCGGTGACGACTACCGCTTTTACGTGGAAACGGGCTACAAATTCGGCGATATCGACCGGAGCAATCCCCGGGTAGAAATCGAAGTATACTCCAAACCCTAAGCAACATAGCCTCCGGCTATTTTTGTGAATCTCCCCGACTTGTTCTTCGAGTCGGGGATTTTCGTCCCATGTATTTCCATAACGCGTTTCTTAAGGAGGAACTGTGAAATTTACCAACAACAATAAAATCGGCCTGTCCACTGCTGTTTTCCTCGTTCACGACGACTACGATTACGATCCACGATCCAATGCCATATCCGCCACTGGACTACTCAAATCGGCCCGTCAAGCTATCCTCTCCCAGCGGGCGGTAGTCAAGACCACGGTCATGGATATCAGCCAACTGGTGGCCTCCTCTTTCGGTACCGCCGTCCATGATGCGGTGGAGAAAGCCTGGTCCAACGGTAACCATATCAAAGCCCTGCGTAAACTGGGCTATCCTCAGCGAGTCATCGATCGGGTGATCATCAACCCCGGCTATAGCGAAGTTGCCGGCAAACTGGTCAAGGACCCCAATGCCCAACCCCTGCCGCCGAAAGCGATCCCCGTCTACATGGAGATCCGTTCGGAAAAGGAAGTCGAAGGAATCATCATTACCGGCAAGTTTGACTTCGTCGGCGACGGCGAACTGGAAGACCACAAGACGACGGGCGTCTTCACCTACATGAAGAAATCCAACGACGAGAAGTACCGTCTGCAAGGTTCCATCTATCGCTGGCTTAATCCACAGATTATCACCAGTGACCGGATGCTGATCAACTATACCTTCACCGACTGGAACAAACTGAAGTCGATGATCGAGAAGCATCTGGGTTATCCTGAATTCCGTATGATGACCGTACCTTTCACCCTGATGCCGCTGGAAGAAACCGAAGCCTGGGTGACCGCCAAGGTGAAGGAACTGAAAGCCAATCTAGGCAAAGATGAAGGTGCTCTGCCACTCTGTACCAAAGAAGAGCTGTGGCAGGACGATACCGTCTACAAGTATTACAAAAATCCCAATGACAAGAAGCGGTCCACCCGCAACTACGACAACTTCGCCGAAGCTCAGGCCCACCTGATGAAGGACGGCTCGGTCGGCGTGATCGACATCATTACCGGCAAGGTCAAAGCCTGCCTTTATTGCGCCGCTGCCGGCATCTGTTCTCAAGCCAAACAACTGGTCATTGACGGCCTGCTGGATATGGAGATTTGATATGAATTGTAAACTCAATCTGGAAATGCAAATTGGCGCCCGGTTTATTTCCAACCAAGAACTTCCACCAGAAGAGCAGGAATCCCTGGATGCGCTCAACCAGCATACCGAAGCCATCTGCGAAACCTTGCAACCGATCTTCCAACAACTGATTATTGAAATGCTTGAACTCAAGCGTCAGACCTTTACCCAAGGAGGGTAGCCATGCGGGACCTCGACCAGTTAAAATTCCATCCCATCGCTGAACAGATGGTGGAAATCCTTTGTGAACGGACGCAGAACACCAATCCGCAATTCTTTCGCATGATGGTCTGCTATTATCTTTCGAAAATGGCGGCCACCATGCGCGTCCAGGTGAAGACCCTGGACCGGGGCAATATCCCGATCAACTTCTACGGCATCAATCTGGGTATCTCCGGGATCGGTTAATTTTAGCCGCCTATGCTTGCGAGAGCATAAGGAAAAGTTCTCTAATTGCTGGAAACCCCTTAGAGCTAATTGAACTACAACGCAACTGGAAACGGTAAACGTGAATGTTTAAAAATCAATTAGATTGGGCAATCAGCAGCCAAGCACCGTGTAGGTGAAGGTTCAACGACTAGCCGAGAGGCGTAGAACTCAAGTGAGTTCGAAATGGGAACAGGGTATTGTCCTTTACCATAAGATGTGCTAAGTTAGGCAAAATCTATGGTAAAGGAGCACTTATGTACAAAGACATCGAAGGGTACGAAGGATTTTATCAGGTAGGCAGTATGGGGGAAATTAAGGCACTATCTCGCCGTGTTATTAACAAAAAAGGACGAGAGCAGTTTTACCCAGAAAAACAGTTAACACCTGATAAAGGCCCAAAAGGATATGCCAGGGTTACATTGAGCAAGAATCATAAAACGAAAAGATTTCTTGTTCACCGGTTGGTTGGTAAAGCATTTGTAAACAATCCAAACAACTGTCCCTGCATAAACCATAAAGATAATGATCCATCCAACAATTGTGCTGATAATTTGGAATGGGTAACCCATTCCGAAAATATGATACACGCTCAAGAACAGGGCAGATTGTACACAGCACAATCAAATGGTGGACGAACAAGAGGTATTTCCGGCATACGGGCAGACGAAAAAATAGCTAAGTTGGTGGGATCTAAAATCAACAATTGGACTGTTCTTCGTTTTGCTGAATACCGGAAAAATAAAAAATACTTTCATGTTCGATGTTCTTGTGGGAACGAAGTCACAAGAGAACAGCATTATCTGGAAACGTATTCCCAAAATGGGTGCATTAAGTGCAAAACAAGACTCTAAGATATAGTCTAGTCTGCAATGAGAGTTGCAGCAGCCGTGTTTACGGCGGGAGTGGATTAACGACCCACTTTGAATATAACGAAGGGCTTCAGCACTAATATCCTCGAAGACCAGATTATCGACAAATTCCGCAACGTGTTCTTCGAGCAGACTCTACCAAAGATCGCCGAAAACAATCTGCGGGCGTTGTCGGTACGACGCACCAATATTTATAACTCCAACCCCAGCCTCTCCACCCCGATGATCGACTTCGACGCCATGTACGAAGACGTGAAGAAGGAATATGAAAGCCTCGGCAAGATGGCTTTCTCCTTCGACTCGGGTACGACGGCTGCAGTCAAGCAGATGCGCCACAAACTGCTTATGGCCGGCATCGGCGCCATGAACCTGGAGATCGACGAGATCGGCTCCAATCTGCTCGGCAACGTGGATGTGCTCAGTACCTTCCTTGAACTGTTCGACGTCGGCAAGGTCAAACAGAAGCTGACCAAGAACACCAAGGAGAACACCCGCTCGGAAGAGATCGAAGGGAAAACGCCAACCAACCTGATGCTCTTCGGTACGCCGGCCAAACTGTTTGACGGCGCCAAGACCGAAGACGAATTCTGGACCTTTATCAATACCGGCTATGGCCGTCGTTGCTTCTTTGGCTACGCCCAGGGAACCAGCCGCAACAAGACGCTGTCCGCCAAGGACGTCTTCGATCTGATGACCAGTACCCATTCGGCACAGCTCATCGAGTCGCTGTCCAATCGCTTTGCCATACTGGCCGGCGATGTCAACTACGGCAAGGAGATCCTCATCTCCAAAGACGTCAGTCTGTCTTTGATCGATTACAAGCTCTACTGCGAGAATCTGGCCGATACTCTGGGCGATCACGAAGAAATGCGTAAAGCAGAGATCTGCCACCGCTATTTCAAAGCCCTCAAATTGGCCGGCACTTTCGCTTTCATCGACGGACACGGCGAGATTACTGAAGACAATCTTTACTACGCCATCGCCATGGCGGAAGAGTCGGGTAAAGCCTTCACCCGGATGATGAACCAGGACAAGAATTACGTGAAACTGGCGAAATATATTGCCAGCATTAACCGGGAAGTGACCCATGTCGATCTGAACGAAAGCCTGCCTTTCTACAAGGGAGCGGTCGCACAGAAACAGGACATGATGCAACTGGCTATCGCCTGGGGCTATAAGAATTCGGTAATAATCAAACGGAAATTTGAAAGCAACATCGAATTCATTACCGGGGAAACCCTGCGGAAAAGCGATCTGAACGAAATCTACCTGTCCCACAGCTCCGATATCGCGGTCGGCTACAAGAACGTCCAAGCCCCCTTCAGCAAGATTCCCGAACTGGTCAAGATGAAGGACCACCATTGGTGCAGCCATCATTCGGCCAATGGACGCAGAGCCGAAGAGAACATGGTCGATGGCTTCAATCTGGTGGTGCTGGATGTGGATGGCGGGGTAAAGATCGATACGGTCAAAGCCCTGCTGAAAGACTACACGTACATTATGCACACCACCAAACGGCATACGCCGCAGGAACACCGTTTCCGAGTGCTCTTGCCGATCAACTACATTCTGAAATTGAACGAAATGGACTTCAAGGAGTTCATGCGGAATATCTACGAATGGCTGCCGTTCAACTGCGACACCGATACCGGCCAGCGTGCCCGGAAGTGGGCCACTACAGAAGGGACAGAGATCCATGTCAACGATGGCACAGTGTTGGATGCCCTACTTTTTATTCCCCGCACCAGCAAGAATGATGAGCGACAAGCGAGACTCCAGCAATTCCAGGATATGGACGGTATCGAGCGTTGGTTTATGTCGAACTCAGGGGACGGTAATCGTAACAACCAATTGTTGCGCTATGCCCTGATGCTGGTCGATTCGGGCTACAACTTGGTGGATATCGATATGAAAGTCGAAGCCCTCAATCGGAAACTGGACAATCCCCTCAGTAACGAGGAGATCGAACAGACCATCCGTAAAACGGTATCCAAGAAGTATTACCAGGCCGGAGGTACTTGATCGGGCTGCCTCCGGCAGCTTCTTTGGAAAGAAACCTTATCACCGAAAGGAGGACACATGAGTCCACCCCCTGTAACAACCAACGATCATCTGGTCCTGATTGGCGGCGTCAGTGGTGGCGGTAAATCCGCTTCGCTGCGCAATCTGAAAAATCCCGAAGGCGTCCTGTACTGCAATTGCGAAAGCGGGAAAAAGCTCCCCTTCCAGGACAAATTCAAAAAATGCGTCATCACCGATCCGTACCAGATCTACGCTGCCTTTGACCAGGCGGAGAAGATGTCGGGTGCCCACACTATCGTCATCGATACCTTGACCTACCTGATGGATATGTTCGAGAGTGTCCACGTTCTGGGAGCCAAGGATACCATGGCGCAGTGGGGCGCCTACCAGCAGTTTATGAAAAACCTCATGCAACAGTACGTGGCTAAATCCACGAAAAATGTTATCTTCACCGCCCATGTCATGGACATTCTGAACGAGAGTGCCCAGTGCATGGAAAGCAAGATCCCGATCAAAGGAGCGTTGAAGAACAACGGCGTGGAGAGCTTCTTCAGTTGCGTGGTCACCGCCCGGAAGATGAGTCTGCGGGAACTGGAGCCTTACAAGAATCCGTTGCTGAACATCACCCCTGAAGAAGAAATGGTCGGCTACAAGCATGTTTTCCAAACCCGCATTACCGCGGACACCGTGAATTCGCGGATTCGCAGTTCCATGGGTCTCTGGACCGTGCAGGAAACTTTTATCGACAACGACGCGCAGCTCTTGATGGACAGGCTGCATCAATACTATCGAGCCTGATAACCAGGCCCAACAAGGAGAGAACCACCATGGGAGTATTTGATAATATCGACAGTTCGGCTACCACCGCACCGGAAAAAGACACCGTACGCGGCTCGCGTCAGGTACCTCTGCCTTCGGGCATCTATAACCTGATCATTAAGCATGCCTTTGCCCAGAAAGCCAAGAGTGGTGCTCTGGGCGTCCATGTCCTGTTCCAGGTGGCTGATGGCGAACACAAGGAACGCGAATTTCGTATTACCGAATACGTTGCTTCCGGGGACGCCAAAGGCAACAAGACCTACTACGAAAAGAAGCAGGACAACGGTACCGTGGAACGCTTCGATCTGCCGGGTTTCTCGCTGATCAATTCTCTGGCGCAATTGGTAGCCAAGAAGGGTATTACCCAGTGCGCCAACGAGAAGCGCACCATCAAGCTCTACGACTATGACGCCAAGGCCGACAAGCCGACCGAAGTCGATATGTTCATCGAGCTGGTCAACAAGGGCGTTTGCGGATGCGTGTTGCACCGCATCGAAGACAAGAATTCCAAGAACACCCAGACCGGTGAATACGAAGCCACCGGTCAAACCCGGGACAGCAACGTGGTGGACAAGTTCCTCAACGCTGCCGACCGTCGCACCGTCTCCGAACTGCAGAACAACATTCCGGCCGACTTTAAAGACAAGTGGCTGGAGAAGTGGAAAGATCAGGTCGATGACCAGTCTTCCGAAGTGAAGAACGCCGGTCTGAAAGGCGCACCGGCAGCTTCCGGAGCCGCTGCCGACAAAGCACCGTTGTTTGGTTAATTTATTGGTCAGGGTTCTTCCCTGGTTATTGTCCAAACGGGTATCCACGGGGCTGACTGTATTGCAGTTGGCCTCGTGGATACCTTCCATTCAACCAAACAACCGAACTAGAAAGGAAGTAACCACCGTGAAAATTACTCTGGATCAGAAAGAAATTGAACAGGCCCTGGTTGCCTTTGTCAGCGGCCAAGGGATCTGTATCGCCGACAAGAATATCGCGGTAACGCTGATTGCCGGCAAAGAATTGACCGCAGCCATCGACATCTCCGGAGGGGCTACCCAAGCCCTCGTTGCTGCCCCGGTAATGTCGCAAGAGGCTGCTCCTGTATTCGGTCAAATCGTGGAAGCTGCTTCCACAACTGCAGCGGGTACCGAGGACAACGATCCCGATCGTGAAGCCATCAAAGCGTCTTTGGATAAGATGGGCATTGTCTATCTTCCCAAGGCTCGTACCGCGACCCTGGTGGCTCTGTACGAGGACGCCAAGGCTGCTCGGGAGGTTATGCCTGCCCAACCCGTTACCGAAGCTCCTGCGCCTGCACAGGAAGTCGAGAACGTATTCGGCAATGTCTTCGGTGCTCCGGCTGCCGAGCCAGTAAAGGAAGAACCGCCCTTTGACGTAACTTCTCCGGTCATCAAAGAGGAAGAAGAACTGGACGACGATCGCCCCCTCTTCGGTAACTAATCCATGCGTGTCGTATGGCACGTGATTATCACCCTGGTCGTGCTGCTGGGCATCTGCGGATTCCTGGCAGCACTACCTTTTATTACTATCTTCTTTGTTATTGTTGCAGGAATTTTTGCCTTATTTGGCGTAGGCTACCTTATTTATGCTTTAATTCACGACGCCAATTTGGTGAAGGAGGACCATGCCCAACACGACGATTCAGAAGGTGTTGAATGAGCTGATCGCTGCCGATCAGAAATACCCGCCGATGGCGGAAGCCGTCGAAGGACTGCATACCATCAAATGCGAACTGGCCGAACTGGAGCGTGAAATCATGCGCCGCAGTTTCGACCAAAAAGCCCTGAACAAGGAAGCCATTCAGGTGGCCGCTATGTCGCTCAAGTTTCTCCGCGACTGCTGCGGCATGGATATACCCGCTGCGTTAATAAGTATTTGTCCGGTGTGCCAAGACTCCCTGGTTCATAATAATCCAGGAGACGGCACGATTGATACGTATTGCGAAAATTGTGGTTGGCCTGATGAAGGCCGTATTTAACCTTCCAAAACAAAAGCCCCCTGGATAAGGGGGCTTCTTTTCTGCCAGTAATTCCCATCTATTTTAATTTCAGTTTAAATCCTACCAACCAATAGTAATGCCGCTCCAGTCCGTGCCCTCCCCAGGATTTTCTATCCAAGGGCATGTAATATTCCGTAGTGAGGGCCGCGTAATCGGTCAACCATAACGACAGGTTCTGGGTGTGCGATACTCGCCATTTCTCGATCGAATAATCCGAGTTTTCCCAGGCATCTGAGCCGTTGCCTATATCCGCTGTAGATCTCCACTGATTAACACCCCAAGCAGTAAGTTTAGGTTCCCATTGTAAACAACCCCACCGAACATCTGTAGTAAGTTCTGCTCGATACCGCGCAACCCTATCTCCGACAACAGGCTCATTATGTGGTGGAGCCATAGTTGCAGAGAGTTCTAGACTGTTTAGTGTTGGTCCTGCGTAGCATAGGGTGTGAAGCCCAAGAGCGGCCAATAGAAAAGCAATAGTAAACACAGTTTTCAACTTCATACTCAGATCCTCCCTAAATAAACCGGCTGAGTGCCCATTACCTTTCCATGTTTTCTTTCCAGGACTCAAGGTGATGGGAGACAAGACGATTTCCAGTGTAGCCACACACCTGACACCGGTATCTACCAAAAGTCTTTACGCTCTTAGCCCAATCAATATAGTTTCTGTCCTTTCGTCTATCTGCCCTGTCATTATCAGTCAACTCGTTGTTGTATCTGGGGTTATTTACCCCGGAATTAAATAATTTACGGTGGCATCCTACGCAGTATTCTTTTCCATGGCTGACGTTTTTTCCACACGATTTACACTTATACTTGTTTTGCCATCCACCAGACCACCTGGGATGATTTTCCTTTTTCATGTTTAGGTTCGGGCGTTTCTTGCCTTTCCTCGCGCACGACGGGCAGTTGGGGCGGTAATCCCTGTAGTTAATTTCTCTCTCGATACCGCATAGGTCGCATCTTGCTATTACCCTAGCTCGACTTCCCGCTGGGAGTTCTGACGGAGGTACTCGAATAATTTCTCCAACTTTTATAGTGGATACTTTATTCCGCCAATAGTTGAGGGCAGATCCGTTTATTTGTACAGAAATATACTCGGTTAATATCATTCGGAATCCCCTATAAAATAGGGCAAGTCTATACGCTTCTGGCCAATCTTTATAGTGTTTCCGTTAAGATCGGTTGTTGCTCCTTCTTGGTCAATAACTGAAAATTTCGCATCATCTCCCCACGAAGTTCCGTTGTGTTTCATCTCCTTGTAGAGCAACTGAAGATAGGCTTTGCCGTTAGCGCGGGTGAGGTAGGGGAGGACTTTGGCTGCTGGAGTTGGTGCTACTGTTAAGTCTATGATGCCGTGTAGTACTGGATGCCCCGCTGCTGGGGATAGAACGCCCTCAAACAAACTCATTCTAGTAAGGGGTACATTCATAATATGCAGATACGGGCTTATTGATGCCGTAGGAATTTTTCCAATAATATCGGAAATAAGCCCAACGCCTTGTACCCCTGACGCCGCATTCCCCGCCCACACATCCCCCAAGCTCACCACTTCGGCATTCGTTGCGAGGGTCATCGGGGAGGCTTCGGTGAGGTAGAAGGTCAACCTGATAACCCCAAGAGCGATAGCTCCAGGCCCTGCAATGTTATTTGTGGCATCCATAGTCTTGGCCGTAAGTACACTCCACGTTGCCCCGCTGTCGGCTGATTCGAGGATGAGCTTAGTGGTTGTCCCTAGAACCTTACGACTGGCCTTCCATGTCTTACTCGTCCCATCAGGAATCAGGTTCTCGCCATTCTCTCCCACCAGCAGAGGCGTTCCGGCGATACCATTGTCCTTCCAGGATTGAGGATAATTCGCTGGGTCGCCGATGATGTCGCAGTGGAGGAGGGTTTTGGATGAAAACGCAGAGTCGCTAGATCCAAGAACTCTTAATTCGTTATAGCTTCTGTAGTTCAGCCCGTCATCGTAAAAGGTGGTAAGAGCAAGTCTGCTCTCAAGCTGGCTACAAAAGCTTTCTGTGCCGGCGAACTCCGCCCCGTCGCTCAGCCAGTAGACCGATTTCAAAGATAGGCCATTAATGCCGTTATACAGCGGGACTATAACAGCAACATCAGTCCCCAACGAGTCTGTTAAACATATTGGCCGTAGCGCACCTTTATATAAAGTAGAAGGCCATCCGGATACGTGATAATTCGTGGTAGAGTAAGTAAATGGCGCACTATACCTAAACCGCACCGAGAAGTCGTTGCCTAAGTTAACGATCCCGCTTTGATCCCGCTCCCAACCGCGCATCGTTCCCGCAACAGTCCGAGCGAACTCCTTCTCCAAGAGTCTCTTAAAGTCCTCTGCCCGATGCGCCGAGTTTCTGAGGTCGAGAACATCACGTTCGTTTATTTCATCGTAAGATAAGGAATCAGGACGGCCCCTTGTAGTATCTCCAATAGCCCCCGAAGTCTTTCTTACAAGTCCTGCTGTACTTATGCTTTCACTCATGGTAGAGCTGAAGTCAAAACAATCGGCTACAGATGCCGGATGTGATTTCATGCCTCCACTTGCACCAGACACATGAACCGCGTCATAGAAGTTTGCGGAACCGTTGGTAATATCAGTAGAACCGAAACTCCAGAAACAGGCTGACCCATTCGGATTAAAAACGGGGTGATACGCACCTTGGTTTCTCCTCTGCACGAGAGCGATAGGGATAGCGAAGCAGAGTCCTTTGTGGGCTTTGTTTAGCTCCCTCGCATAGAAAACCGTAGGGTCTTGTACCCGGTTAACCACCGCAGTATTGTAAAGGTTGTAGTCAGTCCAATAGGCTTGATTCTCTTCTCCCAAATCGGCAGAAATACTTGTTGCCTTGCCTTTTGCCGCCGCCCATGCAGTTGGCACACTATAGGCAAGGCCATATTTATTTCTGTTATAGTGTTTAGCAGAAGCCGTAGTGTTCGACCAAGAACTCCCCAGCCCTTCCACCACTCTGACTCGATACCGCACCTGCACAATCTTATTATCAGCCGTGTAATAGAGGTTATTCTCTGGGTCGGCAGCAAAGGCCCGCTTCTGTGCTTCGGTCATGGTTGACCATTTGATGCCCTTACCGATCAAAGCAGAAGAGGCTTGCCAGTTACCGAAGAGACTATAGGTACCAAAACCAGTGAACGCCCCGTTAACGCAGGAGATGCCTGTGCCACCTGGGGGAGTGTAGGAAGTGGCTCCGAACTGTACGTTGCCGTACGGGTAGACAAAGTCCTTCTCGCTGATGTCTTCATGCCACACTTCGAGGAAGACCAGATCCTGACGGTCAAGGAGGTCTGCGGTGGCAGGGGCGGGAGGCAGCCACGTCATAACCCGGTCAGCAAAAAATGCGCCGTCTTGTCTTTGTATCCCACTGAGTAAAGATCTATACCCATTTGTGCAGATTCTAGGTTTGGTCCCCTCAAAGCCTAAATAAAATATATTTGCGTATAGTGAACCTCCTGCAGTACCTACAGCATTTAGACCTTGGTTTACATTTTGATCAGCAGTGGGGGAATTACCTCCCCACTCCACAAACCCACTGCCCGCATACTGACTCCTGCGGTTGGCAGCCAGTGCTTCAAACGCGGCTTCGGTCATCAGGTTCAGTTTGGTGTCGAGGGTGTCTTTCGTGTAGTAGGTTGCGGCATGATCATGGCTACTGACGGTCCCGGTCAGTTTGGCCTCGATTTCGCTTTGGAGGATGTCAGAATTCTTCTGGGCATTAGCCGGAGCATGGGCCGAAGCAACGTGAGTCTGGATATTGCTGTTGGCTGCTTCGGCGCCGATGGCGGCGGGGGTTAGCGCGTCGCTCTGTCCGCTGGCGTGACTGGCCGCATGAGACAACGGTGTACGGCTGTTGGATAGACGGCTGTCGTTGTCGACCACCAACGGATTATCCGCACTCGCAGTAACGGGGAACGCCGCCTTTTCGTCGTCAGTCGGCAGGTTATCGTGTTCGTAAGTCTCGGTGTGATTGACTGGTGTGTAGCGTTTATCCAGTTCTGCCTGCGAGACATTGCCGGTGGATCCACCCGGCTGTTCGACCAGGTACTCGGTTTCTGTGTCTGGTACGATATTGGGGTAATCTGAAACCGTTTTCATAGAGCTCCTTACCAACGGGCGTAAATAGGATTGCCGTCGCTATCGTAGATTACAAATCCACCGGTATCTGCCAGAAAGGCGGCGTGCTGACTATCAGATAAATTCATTATCGGCATGAAGCGCCTCTTTATCCCCATTCCTTCCACCAATAGGAAACGGGAAAGAGCGCGCTCAGACCCTTTCAATATAAAGGGATACGCCTGTATTGCTTCCAATCTCAGCGCCGTAGAAGCAATCACACATGTAGCCAGGGGCTGCAGATGCAGGACTATGATTAGTCCCACAGAGCGCCGCCTTCGGTCTTCACTTCACCCGAATTCACCAGGGAGATAAAGCCGTCTGGATCCAGCGCCAGCAGGTACCAGGTTAGGCCGCTGTCCGGCAGATCCGCCAGGGTTGCCTGCAGCGAATTGAACCATACCCGATTAGTCAGTGTCAGATCTTGTACGCTAGCCACCGACAGATGCTCGGTACCCTCGGCATCCAGGACCTTGATCTTGAACTGCCAGGCCGAGACATCCAGCGGCAGCTTGTTCTGGGTGAAGTCCACGTACTCGTGGAAATCGGTGTGGGTGCGGATCGTGGTGATATTTTTTAACGCCATAATAGTGTCTCCGTGAATTGTTGAAAGAAACTATTCCGATAACGAGTATATATCTACTGTAAGCGTTTTTGTGCGATTAGGAGAGTACCAATTCCACTGCCCCTCGAAGCACATAAGTCTTACAACATTATACTGTCCGGCATTATACCTAATACCATACATATTATAAATATATGAGTAGTACACTGTGCCCCCTTCTAACATGAAAGGGTTTTCGTCATAATAAATATCACCGTGTGTTTTGCACACCCAATTAATCGGTATAATTACTGGCGGGGACACAAAATTTCTGTTTATTGTGACATCTCTTTTCGTGTGTTGTTCTAGTAATGCAGAATACCTATTGACATATTGGAGCTGTTCGCCATTACTTACAAAAGACAGTTTGTTATTACTGCTATAAGTAATAAGCCCGTAATCATCTATTTTATCGGCGTTGTCGTTTCCTTGGCTCAAAACATAAATGTAAATGTGACGACTGGTTTCTCCATTGGTGTGGCCATACAATAAAAATTTTACCTTTACCTCAGTGTAACCTACTCCTGGGGTGAACACGGATTCTGTTTGTGCTACTGCAACACAATTTACAGGAGTTACCGCAATAAGGGGTTTTTCGCTAAAAACTTTATTTAAAGAAAATGAAAGCGTTGTTGGGTGGTCAGTATCTGAAGCAATACTTCTTACATAAGTTTGATGAAGAATCAAACAACTCTTTTCAGAATCTATGAGTATTTCTCCCGACGGGTTCTTTATTTGTAAACCAAATGTTGCCATAAATTACCCGCAAGCCAGTATAGTAATGTCTGCCGAAGGATCAACTGAAGGGTAAGTATCTTTTGTTGAGTCAATCCATTCCTGCCATATCTCAAAATAGGTATATAAACCGTTTTCTAAAAATATTTCATAATTTGCGCCGGTAAATCGCGCATAATCGGTAGAGGTCAATGCACTAAATCGCATGTTAATTATAAGTTTCGGCTCTATTGTTAACGGTATCTGCAAATAATGTCGCTGTCTGTTGGACCATTGGTACACAACAATATTTTCTATTACTTCCGATACCCGGACATTTCGTGTAAATCCGTCACAAATAATGCCTCCACTGGTATTGTAAATAAGACAGCCGTATTCCAAATTTTTGATAGGAATTGCTGGTCCAGTAACCTGGTCCAGCATTTTTACTGCACTCGCAGATGGTGGAGAAGACTCCCAATATTGTGGCCAGATTGCTTCTACGGGACAAGTGGGTTGACACGCACCGCACGAAACACAGAGTCCATCATCTATTACATAAGATGAGGAACCTTCTTCGATCGCATTATACGGACAATCACCAACACAAGCGCCGCAATTTATACAGTAATCTGGGGAAATATAATAAGACATTGCCTGCCTTTACGTTAGTTTACCCATACGCACACGCAAATTACCACTGGCGTCATAAACACGAAAATCATTGGTTGCGCCGTCAATAATGACTTTACCATTCGGCGTAAAATCGTCATCTGTTTGAAATTTGGCGCCTGTCAGTAAGGTCGTATTTATTTTTCCAGCACTGACAATATCTGTGCTAAGTGCATCCACTGCGACGGTGCCGTGTATAATCATATTTCCGTCAATAGCTTCAGTAATCAGCCCGCTGAAATGGGTAGCCAGTACCGTAATGTACTGCTCGGTAGCTGCTCCGAGATACACGCGAGTTCCGGCTAACTGCGCACTCACATCGGTTACCGTAATCTTGTCGTTGGGCCGTAAAGTGCTATCATTGGTCAGTCCAGATAGGATCATGTCACGGGCGACCGCCTGGGCTGCTTCATTGGTCAGCGTACCTGCCCAACTGGCGGCTACCGCAGGAGTGATATAGGTTGTCCCCGCGTCACTTTCTTCAAAGACGAAAGAATTACTGCCACGCGGACCTGACGCCCCATTGGCGCCGCGAATGGCGATAGCCAGGCCCCAGCCTATCCCGGTACCATCATCGACCTTCTGGCTCATCCAGCCGGCTTCTGCGGTGGCGTTGGTATGCCAGCCGTTGCTGTCACCGGCGATGTTATCCGGAGGTACCGGAGCGATCCCTTGGGGATCAGCATCGTGATAGGTGATATAGACGGATAAGCCGTTTGCCCCTGCTGCCCCTGCGACGCCGTCATTGCCATCCAGAAGCATCACTTCCCAGGCATCCATAGCGGTGTAGATATAGACCACATGGTTGTCCGTATCCCGGTACGCCCAGTTGATTTGTGGATCAGCGGGAGGGGTGGCCAGATCGCCTTTCCAGACAATCGAGACACCTTCTTGCCCATCAATCCCATCAATCCCATCAATGGTCATCTGATACCAGACACCGTCCCAGAAGATATAGCTGCGTTTGTTCGCGGTATTCTTGTAAGAGAAACCGTCTTCGGCTCCCAAGGGATGGGCATCCGCTTCGCCCAGCCAAACGATCGAAGTGCCATTATTACCATTTACCCCATTGGATCCGTTCAGACCGGCAACGCCCGGTAAACCGGGTAAGCCGGGATCGCCTTTGTCGCCCTTTTCGCCGGTACTGCCGAGCGATCCATGCCGGACAAACAATACCGGCGGACTCCAGACGTCCTGTTGCGGAGCTAGCCCGTCACTGGTAAAGAATCGCGATGACGCAAAGACCGGATCGGTCCCGGGCAAAATGGTATGGGTCCAGGTGCCGCCATCCGGAATCGGAAAGGTCCAGCCACCGCCTACCGGGGTAACCGGCACCGTGGACGAACGACGATAAACCATGGACATGAACTGCCCCTGGCCGGCCGTACCATTTGTCCACTGCTCGATCTGCGCATCCGTGACAAAGCGATTGTTTGCATCCTGCGAAATGACTTCAGGAGGATGACTGCCTTCGGCACCGTAATTTTTGATATCCGCCATACGCTCTCTTTCTATTCGCCCAAACCGGAACCGAGTTTGCTGAGCAGATCGATATACAGTACGCCCCCGACACTGGAAGCGGCTGCGGTTCCAGCCGTACCGATATTCTGGAAAAGGCCCTTGGTGACCCCGGGAATCGAGTTGATGATGTTATCACCCACTCCGGTTGCCGAACCCAGCAAAAAGACGGACAGTGCGGTAAAGGGTGCATCCAGCAAGACATTCTTGATATGCTTGAGGACCCGGAGCTGGTACTTCGAGAAGAAGACCAGACCAATCGAATTGGCGTATTCTATGGATTTGTGTGTCGGTAAGTCAAAGTTTATAAACTTGTCGACTACTGTCGCCACCGCATCCCGATGTTCCATGCCCTTCTTCTGGGTGAGGTGTTTGTACATGACGTAACGCCCGACGTAGTCAGTCATCTTCACCGCATTGTTCATCATACGAAAACCTTCGGTATCCTGGGTCATGAAAAGGACCCGGATGGCTTTCTCCATCTTAGCCGGCATCTTCTTCAGCAGCGTATCCAGGCCCTTATCCAGCCCGTAAGTATAGGGCGACTCGTTCTGGACGGTATCCACGTCATCGACAATGGAGGGCAGCAGTCCTGCCTCGATCATTGCCTTGGAAGGATTCCTTGCCAATTCGTCTTCCAGCCGAGCAATATTCCGATCCAGCACTTTGAGCTGCTGGGCTTTATCCACTGCATTGATGCTTTCCTTGGCCGCCAGGATGTTTCGCTGGATGGTGGCGGAAGTAAACTTCTGGTGCAACGACTGGTAGAGCAGGGCGCTGTTGATCGCTTCCCGAGAACCTTTCAGGATCTCATGGATCGGAACCCCGTGCGAGAGCAACAAGGCGATGTTGCTCAGGTAGTTGCCGTGGATAACTTTCAAATTACGCACCACGATATTACTCTTGGCCAGGCTGGTTAACTGGGTAAGGAATTCTTCACCTCGTTTGGCTCGTACCACAGCTCGACCGACTTGTTTATCTTTGCGCATCTGCGCCGAGTCGGTCGCCAGGTCATTCAACGAACTCTTGTAGAAAGGATTATCCCAGCCTAAAGCGAAGGTCAGCACCTCTTTGACCGAGCGTCCGATCAACTTCTGCTCGGAACTGTTCTTGCTGAAGACTTCCGTAATGCTGTATTTATTCTGTCCGAAAGCCAGGGTGATCATATCCCGACTGACCATCATCCCGTCGCGTCCCCAGACCGATTTGATCTGGGCGCGCATCTTGTCTGGCAGCCGGAAGTAGATTTCTCGCAGATCCTTATCTGTCGAGGTCGGAGAAATATCGACGAAGTCGAGAGGATACTTCTCAAACTGCGCATCGTAGAAATCCTTCAAGGCGGAGACGACTTCCTTGTTCACTACAGGAGTCATCTTCTTGTCCACGATCTGGCTGGCCATGGCGCCAAGGACCGCATCCACTTCGGAGAACTGTTGCAGGACGGTATCCTTGGTATGCTCGTTCATCATGTAACGGGTACCCAGCATTCGACCTTTGTCGTCGTAGTGCGGAATGACATAATTTTTGGCCCCGGTCGGAACATAAGGCTTGCGGGGGGTACTCTTGTACATCTTCTCCAGCGTGGCCTGCACAGTAGCCATCAAATGCTTCTCGTTCTGTTCAGCCTTAGCCGGCGCCGTGATAAAATTACCGATCTGTTCCTGGACACGAAGAGCATCCGAACCCTTCTTGGTATTGGTGGTCAGCGAGGTAATCCCCGACTGAAGCGGATTGATCGTTCCGGTCAGCGACTTGAACATATAGATATCTTCTTTAACCAGATCGTTTGGATCCCTCTGAATGGGCGATTGCTCCATGGTGTAACCCATGCGGGTAAAGCGGGCCTGATCATGAATCGTGCCCTGCTCGTACTGCACTCGATCATTGAGGATCTGTTTGATATAGCCCTTCTGCATCTTGCCCGGCTGGTTATGAAAGGTTTCCTTGAGGGCTTCGGCTTTGAGCAGATTGTGCTGCACCAGGATATTTTCAAAACCCTGCCAGTTGTCCTGCATCAGCTCCACCAGGATCTGTCGATCCCGGGTCGGTACATAGCGCAGCGAAGAAAGGGTCGCCAATTCATCGATAATGGTGATTGCCTTGGTGAGATGTTCTCCCTTCAAAGTCCCTGCGGTTTTCAAGCCATCCATCACCGCAATGTTGTGGGCATTCAGCAACGGTACACCGTCGGCACGACGGGCGCCGTGGATCATGTAATAACCCAGATCGTCAGCAGCCTTTTCGAAGAAATGACGGTGAGGACGCAAGGCCGGGTCGTTGAGCAGTTGCAGCATCAGGGCCGCAATCCGGTCTTCCCGGACCTGCTCACTACCTACTAGATCGATCAGCACATCCTTGCCGGTACTATCCAGTAAAGAACTCAGATCGGTCTTCAGGCCGACCCTGGTGTAGACCTCTTTCTGTTTGGCCGTGACACCGGGCTTCAACCAAGAATTAACCTCTGCCCGGATACCATCGGCTACCTCCACCTTGGCGGTATCGAGCACCCGCTTACGCCAGCCCAGCATTTCATGGAAGGTCTGTAGCCGAGGCGTCAAACCGCGTACCTCACCCATTACACTGGCCATAAAGCCCTCAGTACCATCCTTGTCGTTCATCCAGTTAAGCGCACGGCGGGTCTGGTAGGAGAGGTAGTTATCCGCTTCGTGTAGATCGCTGACCTTGAGGACGAGCTGACCAACCTTGCGGCTCTTGATGATCTTGGTGGCTGTCTCCTTGACCTTGTCGTCAACTTTAATACCGAGTGCAGCCACTTTGTCAGACCCCTTGACGAACGTGGCGTAGATGCCCGATTTGGCCCTTACGTCGATCTCGGACAAAGCACGAACCAGATTCTCCAGCTCGACATCCGCTTGGGTGGCATGCTGCTGTTTGTAGAACTGGGTATGGATAAAATCCATGATCTTGTTGAATAGATTAACCACCGACTGCTGGATGTTCTTTTCAAAGACACCGAACAAAGCGGTGCTCTGTTTCTTCGGCGGAATCTCCAGGGTCGCCAAGGCCCGCTTGAAGTTCTCGTTGGTTAAACCAAAGGCAAGGAATTCCGCGACACCTCGGTTGCTACCATCTGTGTTACGATCAGGGGCGAAGATATACGCCCAGCGTTCTTTGGCGGCCAGCACTTCGAAGGAATTGTTCGGATCGGTAATATCCGCTTCGGGATCGTTCATGAACACGCGGAAGGCGTTGGCGCCGTAGGCTGTTTCAAAAGTATCCCGGGCCAGCTCGTACAGATTGGTAGCTTGTCCGCGCAGATAGGGCGACAGCTTGTAGCCACTTTGGATAATATGGTGGACGATCTCGTGAGCGTAGACTTCCCCTGCCGACATTCGGATGCCGTGTCCGAGCATTCCCGACTTGGGTGCCGTGGAGAGTTGCTGGGTCTGCAACCAGATCTTCTTCTCTTCGCCGACATAGAGACCGTGGGTTTCCTGGTCGATCTTGTGCGTGCCGATAAAGAGCTGTATCGGTGTCATGACCCGGGCCACGATGTCGTTCATCACCCGGACCAGATGATTTTTATGATCGGGCGATACCGCCACACTGCCGTAACCGGCCTGGGCATCTTGCTGCAGAACCGTCTCCAGAACTTCGGCCACGTTCAGAGCATCAACCTTGGTGGTATTTGGATAATCCGCTTCCAGAGGTTTCCCCGGGCTTTGCTGACTGGATCCCTGGGTGTCCGAATTCTGTTGTGCGGCCTCACCGTCCTTGCGGTCTTTCAGCCAGGCAGCGGTTGCCATGACGTTGTCCGCATCCACTGCTGTCACCGTATCTCGGTTGACACCCAGGACCGTATCAGCGGTTATGTCCACGCCTTCCGGATCGTAGCCAAAACCAGAGTTGGAGTATTGAGCCATCCTGGTAACGTAGGGCATCAGGGCCTTCTTGTTGTCCGTTACCTGCTGGGCAATATCCTTGGCTTGCTCACCAATTTTTATAAGGGCGTCTTTGACTGCCTGTTGATAGCCAATCTTGGATAGCGCACTCTTGATTGCTCCAGGTAAGCCGGTCTTGTAATTACCGGAAGCACTGGCTTCTTGGGTAATACTTTTGATCTGTTTATCAAGGAAAATGTCCCGAGTTTCCGGATCGGGATTCTTACCGATAAAATGCGCTTCGGTGATTAGGTCTGCTGCCAGTTCCTTTTCAATGGCGCGTTCCTTGATCAAGGAGTCCAAGACCTCTTCCGACTTGATTCCCATTTCCTGGGCCATTTTACGCGCTGCCGTCAGAGTGCTTTCGTGCATCTTGACGATCTCTTCACCCATGCTGTAGCTGTTCATGATGCGAAAGAATTCTTGATTGGCTTGTTTTCCCACGATTCCGCTGTCAGTAATTCGGTGACTGAAACCATCATGGTTATTGAGGATATCGATATCCAGTCCCATCAGATGATTGGCTATCATTGAATCCAGCATGTGAATAATACGGATAATCGGTGCCACACCGGGAGGATCCAGAAAAGGAATCCCTTCAGGGGTACCCTTGTGTTTCACCACAGTACCATTTTGATAGTTCTGCTCTACTGCTGATTTCTTGGCGAAGAGTTTATCTTTGCCGGAAGACACCAACTGCAGGTAACTCGGATTGTCCTCGCGGTTAATCGGAGTCGGAATCTTCGGCATCAGCGGCTCCAGTTCCTCCAGGATCTGGGCCAGTTCCTTTTTGGTAAGCTGTTGCAGCTTGGGAGACTTGCGAAGGATTGCTTCATCCTTTGGATGGAGTTCTCCCTTCTGTACGCGCAATGCAGCCAATGCAGCCCGCACCTTACTCTCCAGTTTGGCTTCGACTTTGGCTTTTAGCATAGTGTTGTACATCACCACGGAAACATTGATCGCATCCAGTAAAGTCTTGCGGGCTTCGATGACCGGCGCATAAACGATATTGACTGCTTCACTCATCGCCTTGCCGTAGGTAGCATTGGCTGCGGTTTCAATCGCGGCAATTTCAAGATCCTTGAACTTGAACTTCAGCAGTTCATCGATGTTGAGAGCGTTCTCGGGTGTCAGATACTTTTTGATATCGTGAACTTCCTTGCCCAATAGGACGTTGATATTTTTCAGCAGCTTGTCCAGCCGCTTCAGTATTTCGCTATTGGTTGGCCGATCGGCGGGGCTCTCTTCCAGCAGGTAATCCTGGGCGATCTTTTCGATCTTGGCGTAAATGCCATCGTTGATCAGATCGACATCGGCAAAGAGTTTCGACTGGCTGAAGAGTCCGGCACCGAAAGTCGTCTGCATGGTGCGTGGTTTGGAGAGATTGCGGACGATCTTATTGATCACCCCACTCTCGTCAGAGAAAGAACCAAGGATTTCACCGATAGCGTCGGTGACGTCCAGTTGGTAATCGAGCCGATCTTTGACAAAGGAATCCTTCAGCAGCTCGATCTGTTTCGCCCATTCCTGACCCATGCGCTGGTAGGCGTCATTGAGGAACCGGTTATCCGGGCCGATCAGGGTATCCAGGTTGGGTGGATTGCGGGAGACGCTGACACCGGCCATGGCCAGTGCCGCCAGTTTCTCCTGCATAGCCTGGGCAATTGTTTGTCCCGGCATAGAACCTTTGTTTGACAGCAGCATCATCAACAGCATGGTGGGGCCGTTGCTGACGCCGTCGATCTCTTTGTAGAGATCGGTGGTGAATGGCTGGGCACTATCCTGGGCGTGGTTCAGATAGCGAGCATACTCCTGCAGTCCCTTAAAACCATGCAGCTTCATGCCACTGGCTTCCACTCCGACCGCGATGGCCTGCATCAGTTCGGTGGTCATCTCTTTCGTGCGGTCGAATTCCTGCAATGCTTCGATAGCCGGCAGCAGGGCATAGTGTTTCTTCTGGTCCTTGGCGGAGAGATTCTCCGGATGGTTGAACAGGTTATTCAGGGCTTCTAGTTGGCCCTCTACGCTATTGTACTTGGCTGACTCGATATCCAGGGCTTGCGCTACGGCTTCAAAGAAAGCGCGTTCTGTGCCCTGTTTATCCACGAAGGAGACGATATCGTGTTCCGGAGCAAACGATACTTTCCAGCTCGACGGTGCGAAGAGATTGCGGATCACTTTGGAGTTCTGTGGATTGATATAGCCACGCATCAGCATCCGCATATTGCTGATAAAGTCACTGAGGATAAAGAAGGTATTCTTGTCTGCAGCCTTGGCCTGTTTCAGAAACGTCCGGACATGCTTGATGGTCCGGTCCACATCCTTGTTAATACTCTGGACGCTCTTTTCCCGGGTGAGGAGTTTGCCTGCCATGGACTCCTTACCAAAGATTGTGCCAAAGGCTTCCAGAGCCAGCGGATCGGCGGTCGCTTCATCGGCCACCAAGGCATCCATCGCTTCGAAGGCGCTCATGCTCGGCGTCGCGGAGGTCCACTCCGTATCCACGTAATTCTGGATATTTTTGTGCTGCTGCGGACTGATCGCTCCGACGGTACGACCGGCGCGCATGGTCTTGGGCAAGGGAATCTTGCCGAAGGAGTAACGCAGGGTCTGCGGTTCGTTGTTAAACAGCTTTTCAAAGATATCCGGCGCCAGGTTCAGTCGTTCCTCGATCTCTTCTACCAACGACAAAGGTTTGGCGTTGTCATTGGGATTGCGGCGCAATACCGTGGACGTGATGTACCCACTACCTTCGCGGGTTTTATGCACCGCATCGCTGTAGAACAGATCGTTATGGGTGACTGGTAGATATTCTTGCAGCTTCTTGAATGCCCCAATAAACATATCCTGGCGCTCAACCACGCCCATCTGTTCCAGTCCGGCAATCGCCATCAGACCCAGTGACATCTCCAGCCGGGACTTGCCCAGAGCATCGGCATTTTCCGTGGGAGTAATCGCCAGCCGTTCTAGTACGGTGCGCCCCAAAGCTTTCGCTAGAGACTCAGTATTCGTTCCCAGTCCCTCCAATAGTTCCAGGGTAGCCTTGGGTATATCCGAATCCTTGGGCCAGCCCAGCAGCTCACGCAGCATGTCCTGGGACTGCTCACCCATGGCCGTACGGGTCGCATCATTGCCCAGCCATTCGTAGACGGTCGCCGAGATCGCTTCTTTAACGGCCGGATCCAGATAGGCCGAAAGAGCTTTGGCATCCGCGTCATGTTCAGCGAAGTATTGGATCATATCCTCATGTCGGAAAGCCTTGGAAGAGCCTTCCTTGACCCGGAAGATCGCATCCAGCGCCACCGACATATCGGCATCGAAGACTTCATCGAAGTGGTTGAGGACATTGCGTTCTGCCGGATTCAAAACCATGAACCGGGCCGCTGCCTGGTAGATGCTGCCGGCCCGCTGCACCAGATTCTGCATCAGGAGCTTCAGACCGCCGACGGGTTTGAATTCGTTCAGCTCGTTGGACGGATCTTCCGGCCTGGAGGTAAACCGGGTAGCCGGTACAGCCTCCAGCAAAACCTGACGGTTCTGTTTATGCTGCTCCTTGACACCAGTACGGATTGCCTTCAACTGGGCGATGTGCGCTTCCATGGCGACCCGGGCCAGATCCCCTCGGCCCGCTTCCACAGCAGTTTTGACACTGGCCGGAAGACGGTCTTCGGTTCTTCCTTTGCCGTGGATATTCACGCAGCTTTGCAGCGAGCCTTTGGTAGCCATAGAAACGCCTTACTTATTTAGAGGAGTTCAGGTTGATAACTGCCGCTTCCAGCGCCGCATTGATCATCGAGGTACCGATCTCAATCCCCGAAGATTTCATGTCCATCAAGATGAGATCAAAGGCTGCCTGGCGTTTGTCTTTACCGTCCGCTGCGGTCATGGTCTGGGCCACAATGGTTACCGCTCTAATGGCCGAACGGGCCAGGATACGTCCACTGTCCGAGAGAAGCTGTTTAACAAACGGCTGCAGAAAGATCCAGATATCGGAGAGGAAGAACTTCATTTTGTCCCACATGGCTTGCTCCTTTTGGTTCGTTTGAAGAGTCTGGCCAACCAGTCGTCCCAGTTCACCTTGAAGCTCTTTTTGATTATGAGTTTATCCAGGGGCAATTTCACTCTTGCCCGCCTTCTCGATCTTGTGGCCGATACCGATGCCTTGCAGTCCCGAGCAGACGCCGTAGATGCCGCCCATGAAGGTGGCGTAGGCCGTTTCAATCGGCACTTCTGGAAGACCCTGATCAGGAAAGGAGACGCTGATAAAGCCGACGAGTCCCGCACCCACAGCAACCAATCCAGCGATAATCTTGCCGGCTGCTCCGGCGTAAGTCTTTTTACCATTAAGCTTCCTGCCGATGAAAGCCAGGAACTGTTTTAACATAAAGTTCTTCATAAGTGCTCCGTCAGAAAGAAGTATCGAGACGCACCAGCCAGCCGGGAATATATCCAGGATCGAGCTGCTTGTAGTGCATGTAGGCTTCGCCACGTAACGCAGCATGGAGAGCCAAGGGGTAAGGACAGGTCCGGATGACTTCGCCGGTCAGAGGACCAATTTTGCCGTCTACCAGTAACGGTTTACCGTGCATCATCTGGACAATGGCCTGGCGCCACTTGGCTCGGCGCAGTGGCAGGACTTCACCCAGACAAACGACGTTGACCGCCCGTTGCAACATCTTTGCAGCACCGCCCACTCCGCAGTTCACCGCCAGGTCGTAGAAACGACAGGCCAGTTCAGGCGCTTTATCGGAGAAGCGATTGGCTCCAGAGGGTAGCCAGTAATCCCGAAAATAAATGGCTCGCGCATCATTGATGGTCAGGCTCTGGATATCCAGTAGTGGGTAGGCTTTGGCCGAAACACCGTACTGGGTTCCTTTAAGGGTCCCCTTGCCCACCTTACCTCCGGTCCAGTTGCCCGGATCGTTGGGATCCATCGACGTCTTGCCCTCGTGCCGCAAGGTGAAGGAGAATGCTTCTTCAAATACACCGAATTTCATAAAGGAGTCCCCGAAGGAATAGATTGCACGAGTTTCACTAAACCATGCAATATGGACCAGACTTGATTAGCCAAGAAGTAGACCATTGCCAGAATTACTGCTACCTGAACTTTGTCAAATTTTCCGTCTACATTGGGGGAAAGTGACTTACGCAATTTGCATGATTCTGGGGAAGGGTGACCTACAAGATGCGTTTGTACTTTCTGATCCAGTTCCCTCATAACATTTTCCAGATGAGCAGCTTCTTCTCGCTGTATCTTGTATAGAGTATCGATATCCCGCTGATTGTCCGCCGTGCGATCCGCTAAAGCCACCAACCGTTCTTGTTGTTTGGCGATGTCGATCAAAGCACCAACCATTCGCTTTTGGTCATATCTGAACTCTTGGACACTTTCGAGTAATTGATTCAGTATTGGACCTTTGTCGCAAGCATCAGCAGTCATAGAAAACCCTGTCGTTGTGTAGGAGAAAAGGGTGATCGTCATTTGCCATTGAAACAGTTGAGAATACTCTCTGCTTCAAGTATTTCTTGGGTCAGGGCGATCATAGCTTCGTTGTAGGTTTTCTCTACTTGCTGCCCGTCTATATCCGTAAACTGTATTTTCAAATATCCAGGATCAATCGGTTCAGCAGATATATCGCCGGAAACAGTAGCAGTATTGTCTGCAACAGTCGATTCTTTTATTTCCTTTGTAGGGCTTTTTGCATCCTCGGTTTTCTCGACAACCGGTGAGGTCTTGTTGGATTCCTCAGTCTCACTTTGGGTTACCGGCGTTACATCTTCTATCGACGAAGGCTCTACCGGCAAGGCCGCCGCTTCTTCGGTTGCCAGAGCTAGCTCTTCCTGAAAGACCCGGACTGCCTCAGGGCCGTATTTGACATTCAGTTGCTTTTCTTTTTGCCGCAGAATGGCGGGTGTCGTCTTTCCCTCGGCCAGCGTTGCGACGGCATTCCGGGCATACTTCCGAGTTTTACTTTCCACCACGGGATCTAGCGCAACAGGTTGGCTCACAGCCGGCGTAGTTGGTGCGACCGAGGTGTTGGCCTGCACCGGAGTCGTGCGAGCGGTCAGCAGGCTCTCAGCGAAGGTTACTTCCTTCTGCAGCGCGTCCGCTTCATTAGCAACCAGAGCTACCAGCTTTCCAGAGAATTTATGGATCTTGTAGTTTTTCCCCTGGATCTTCAGATGGATCGTGGGACGCGGTTCGGTCTTCGGATCGAAGACGATCTGGGAAACCTTGTCAAAGGCTTCGGTGATCTGCTTCATCTTGTCCTGATGGGCATCGTGGAACTTGGCGAGTTCTTGGATCTGTTTCTTAGCACCCTCGACGTTATTGACCGCAGGATTAAGGAAATTGGCGATCGCCTGCCGGTACGAGTCGATACCACGGAAATCCTTGTCGCCACGGTAAACATCTTCGTGAACGGCTTCAGCCGTTTTACCGTCGGTCACAGGACGCTGCTTGATCGCCGACTCGATCACCTGACGGGCGGCAACCGTTTCCTTTTTGGCTTGCAACAGAGTCCGTTCGACTTCGGGCAGATCGGGCTTCGCCAGGCGCTGATCCAGTTGCTGAATACTCAAACTGGCTTTACTGGATCCGTAGGTTTCGGTGGTATGGTTGATGACCTCTTCGGTGGTAGCAGACGCCACATCGAGGGGAGTCGTTTCCTTCTCGGTACTGACCTTGTTGTTCAGTTCACGGATGACCAGCAATTGCCGGGACATCTGTACCGCAACCTCGCCCTTTATTTCATGCTGCTTGACCAGGGCCGCCATCTGCGCTTTTTCCTGCAGAGTCTTCTGGTCACCCTTGTCCCTCAAGGCGACAATTTTCTCTTCGGTCGCCAGCCAGTCGGCTTTGACCGATGCATAGAGTTCTTCGGCCTTCACCGCCGCTTCGGGATTGTCGGCAAACTTCGCCAGCGAGGTGATGGCTTTTACCGGACTGTAATTCTCGTGCACGGGATCGGACCATTCTTCGATCCGGGCATCGCCAAGTGCAACTTCGGCAACTTCTTTCTTGAAGCCATGCTCATTACGCGCTTCCTTCTGCGCCGCTGCTTTCTCGGTATCGGTCTTGATCGCTTCGACGGCTGCCTTGGATTCAGGTGTAGCGGTCAACAGCTTCTTGGTGAACTCACCGGTCTTGTTGGCGGCCAGCTTGGAACCAAAGGCCGCCGTGTTGATGCCGGCACCGATCGGGCCGGCTCCTACGCCACCGAGAGTTTCATAGATGAGATCCTCGGCTTTGATTTCTTCACCGATACCGCCAGTAGCGGCGGCTTCGGACAGGGGTTCACTGGCGACTTCTCCGGCATAGCTGGTTACGGCACTGCCGAGTTTCTTTTTGAAACTGCGTTCCGCCAACAGCTTGCTGGCCCCGGCGTTGATGAAGTCTTCGGTCAGGGTTTTAAGAGGGATTCCTTTTTCCGCTGCCCGCGCCGCGAGCATCGCCCTGCCGACGTCGTCCACGCTGCGCATGGCCGCCTGGCGGGCTGCTCGCGTCGGGAGTGTAGCCAGCTTGGAGAAGAAGCCGCCCATGGCCACATCGGCCGCTCCCAGAATCCCGCCGTACTTCAGCGCATCGGCCTGGTACTCTTTGATCAGACTTGGATTCTGATCCATGAACATCTTGACGTTGGCCGGCGTGTAAGCGATCCCTCTCTCGTCCAGACCGCCCCGGATCTTTTCAACCATCTTGGCCGAACCGGCATCGGCTGCCTCGGCCGTGAACATGCCGGCCGCGGTAATGAAAGGAGCAGCCGGAGCCGCCCATCCACCGGTCGCCGCGGTAGCGCCGGCTGCCACCAGACTTCCGGCCTTGGCGCCAGCACCCATGGAAGCCATAGAGCCAATCGACTGCGCCGCGACATCCAGCACCCCGCCGGGATTCTTGACGATATCCCCGACCAACTGCGCGGATGCCTTCACGCCCCCCAGGAAACCGCTCGCATCGGTGCGCTCGCCCCAAACCTTCATGTCGTGGGCGAGCTGCTTCATTTCGCGGGTGAGGGGTGCGGCATCTTCCTTGTTCAGATAATTGGCGACCTGAGTCGGGTAGTCATTGTCTACCTGGCCCACCAGATCGTCCACCATTGGGATGCGACTGGCGGCAGACAGCAACGAACGCTTGAGCGTGTCTTTCAGATTTAAGGCGAAGCCCTGGTTATCGGTGGTGGCCTGATCGGCTTTTCTTTGCTGATTGAGGGGATTATCGGGACTCTTGAGTTCCCGCTCCTCGATCAGTTGTTTATGGGCAGTCCGATACAATTCCTGAGTAGCCGCGTCCGCTTTCAGGAAAGACTCGTGCTTACCCATCGTCTGTTCAAAGTCCGCAGCGATCGTGGCTTCCCGATCGGCAGCCGGCGCTTTCGGAGTGGGTGTTTCAGTCTCGACTGCCATCCATTACCTCTTAATTATTTTCGCTGAAGGTTCATGGACTTTGGCAACTTATTGTTCTCGCTTCCCCTGTTTATCGCGTTTTTACGTTTATACCAATCGCGGATGTTTCCTATTAATTCCGCGCCACCGTTATCGGTAGAATCTTTCCATGGCTCCCTACTGCCGGCAAACGCTGCCTGTTCTGCGAGCTGTGCGCGGAGTTTTTCTGCTTTAGCTTTTTGCGCATCCAACCGGGCCTTTTCCTCTGTTGCAGCTTTATCCCGCTGCGCCTTTAATTCTGCGGCCCTCGCCACGATTTCATCGGGAGTTGTTTCGCTCGCAGGTGTACCGGGAGATTTCTCTCCAGGGGCTTCCTTGGCTACCCTATTCTTGGCCAGCCATTTTGCCTCGGCTTCAATGCCTTCTTCCCAGGAAGCAAAAGTGACCTCTTTGCCCGTATCATCGTTACCGACATTCCCGGGGTTGCGGGTACGCGCGCCTTTACCGGTTGTTCCAAAAGAGGAATCCTGCTGCATCATAGCCATCAGCAACTTAGGCTCTACATCGTACTGTTTGGCGTATTTGCTCACCATGGCGCCGGTTATCGGACTGTTCGGGGCGGTAGCTTGAATATACTGGTCAATCTGCGCAACCGACTGCACAGGCGGCATAGTATCAAAGAGTTCCTGCACTTTGTTTTCGTGGTTGGGGTCGGTTGCATGGCGGCTGATGTCTACCCCGGCAATGACGCGCGGATTCGCCGATGTTGGCGCGTTATCCCCGTACACTGTCTTACCGCGACCCAATCCCACCCCGTCAATGCCAGGACCGGCGCCACCAAAGTTCTCTTGCGCTCCGGCGTCTCGCAGTTCTTTACTCAGCCGCAGCAGTGTTTCTTCGGCAGCCTGTTGCGCGGCAGTAGCCTCCTGACGCGCGGACATAAGCTCCCCGGAAGTAGCGAAGCGATTCTTGGCGTTCTCCCCGAGTTCTTTGGCGCGTGCTTCAATGGCACGCATGGCGTCTGCCGAAATGTCGTTGCCCCAGGCCCGATCGCCCGGGTAGTGTTCGGAAAACGCCTGGTATAGGGCAGCACCGGCGTCCTTCGCCTCCACCTTACTATCCAGCATCTCCTGATGAATCCGTGCGACCTCTTTCGCATCACTCTTGGGTGCCCAGCCCTCCACCCAGTTGGTGACCTTTTTCCCGATGGCTTGCGGCACTGAGGCACCAAAGTCGTTACCCAGAACGGTTTTCACCTGGGCGTACGCATCATCGCTAATGCCGGTTCGCTGCAAGGCAATGTCCTGCTGTTCCAACTCGGCCACTCGATCCAGTTTTAGCTGAATCTTGCGCTTTTCCACGCCCTCCTGCAAAGCCACATAATGCTTGTGTTTCTCTTGCTGATCGGGGGTCAGCAGCAATTGTTCTTCCAATTCTTTGGTCAATTTACGAGTTTCGGCAACCCGCTCTTCTTCCGGCAGTTCAGCTACCAAGGCTTTGATCGCCATCCGGCCTACAGCCGGTCCATTGAGTTGCACCTCTTCAAAAAGACTGTTGGTGCGGGCAGAAGATTCCCGTGTTTTCTGGATTTCGTAATCCTGGAATCGTGTCGCATTGGTAGCGGCAAAAGACTGATTTGCCGCAGAAACGAGCGATTCCGGTGCTCCCTGCTCACGCAGACGCTGTTCAAAAAGCTGGCGCTGCTTTAACGGATCAGCGGCTTCGGTCAGTGCTTCGTTGGAAGCCAGGTTGATTGCGTTGGTTTCCAACTGCTGCTTCGTACCGGCGTAGGTTTCCGTCAGTTTATCCATATTGATCGTGTTGCCAAACTGCCGAGTGACGGCCGTTTTGTCCAACGGATCGACACCCAGTCCCTCTTTTTTGAGCTTGTTCTGCAGATACTCCTGCATGTTGAGGGTATTGGTTTCCTTGTAGGACTCCTCGGTCTGTTTAAAGAGTTCCTCGACGCCCTTGAAAGCTTCACCGATACTCCTGCCTACCGCTTCTTGACCGGCAACCAGGGACTTCATATCCGGCGAATCAAAGCCGCCATACTTTTGGTAAAACGCACCAGTGTTTGCCATGATGGCTACTCCTTAAAGGGTTTCTTTTGCGCCCCAGCGAGCCATGGTATTGGCCACACCCTGTTGCATACCTTCGCTGCCTATCGCGTATCCTTGCGCCGACAGCCGACGTTCCTCCCGACTGGATAAGGCTTCGTTGGCACCCTTGGCCGCGTTGGTAAAGTCGGTCTTCATCATGTCCATCTGGTCGCTGTAGTAGCTCTTCATGAACTTGTTCATCTTGGATTGTTCCATGGCGTTATAAACATCCAGGCCCACCTTGGCTACTCCAAGACCGAACTCAGCGTTCTTCATCCAACCACCTTCAGCACCAGGTAGTTTGTCTTCGCCTATTTTGAGCTTGTTGTCTCCTAAAGAGAAATTGCTGTAATTGAGGGTAGGGTTGCCGAAGTCAGTACCCGGATGCGTCTGCATTCCAGGCAAGGCCATATTGTTTGAGACTGCCGGAGACTGATAATTCGCCGCATTCCAGCCACGCATATCGCCTACACCGATAGAGTTTATGCCGGGTGCAGCAAAATCTTCCGTCATTAAAGAGAAGCGCTTCTTTGGTGCGAAACCATTCGGAATGGCCATAATAAGATCCTTTAGCTATAAGAGTTTTGGCCGTACAAACTGGGTGAAATGTCCTTTGTATGACGTAATCTCATATCCATGAAATTGGGGATCTCGTCATGAATCGAAAACATACTGTTGTCTACCAGACCAAGACATCGGTTGAAAAAGACAGTAGGCGTTTCATTAGGCAATATGCGGAGTTTTTCCGGCTTTGTAAAGACCAGAGGATCAATATCAGCTTTCATTGCCAATAAGTCGGTGAGCTCCTCCAGCTCTTCCCATAAGCCGGTCATTTTCTCCGAGAAGATTTCAAAATCATTTTTGATTCCTTCAGCCTTCTCCAAGAGAAACTCATTGGCCGAAGAGATCAGTGCTGTTGCCGCCTGGAGCATATACTGCGCGGTGGTCATCATATATTCAGAAGCAACCCCACCTATTCCTGCTCCCTTGGATGCAATGATGGCAGCAATCGTTAAAACGATTGCACCGACGATACCGAGCTTCTCTCCATAGGTTTTGACAATGTAATCAATTATATAGCTAGCTGCTACAGCAATTAATACGTTTGTACCAACAAAGTACAGTGCAGCCATTATACCTATTTCCAGTGCCTTTAAATATCCTACGATATAGTATTGGCCCGTCCAATAAGCAATAACCATAACAACGATCATCATGACTATTTTAAACCAGCCTTTCTGGTACCATTTTATTTTTATCTTATCAATCGACTGCACGATCATCAACATCGTGTCCGAATAGAAAGCATTCCGTAATTGGATTTTCTCGCTATCAAATACTTGTTGAGATAATTGATACTGGATAGGAATGATCAAACCATTTTCGTCTGGGTCATCTATAATATCTAGCAATCCCGTTCCCACAAGATAATGACGATACACCCAGTTGAGCACTCGAAGGTTATGCACTACTACAGTTCTTACTTGATAAGGATTGATCTGAGCTTTTAGTATAAGTTTGTACCTGTCCTGCTGATAAGTGAGTATAACGCCATTAAAACCAACATTCTGTATAGTAACCTCATACTGCATAATCTGCTTGGTAGCATGACCTTCTGACCCAATAATACCCTCTTCAATTGTTATGTTGATATAATCATACACAACATCAAGGGCTAAACCATATTCTTCAAAAGTAGCCGGTACTTCTTTATCGGCTCTAGCCGCCAAATTATAAACATACACATTGGATGGCTCGTCCCTGACATCCGGGTCGGCCAAAGCAGCCAGGAATTCCGATTCCGTTCCGCGCTGGTTCTGCGCAAGCTGATAGAAGTGGTGATTTAAATAAAAGAGAGAGGGCACATAATCGGTCTGCAGATTGACGCCGAACAGAATATAAGCATGATCGATGTCGGCTATCCCAGGGTTCGCATTTAGCCGCTCACCCATCGTACCAAAGCTGCTGCCCAACAGGGTCATTAGTTTTTTACTGGTGGTATACAGTTCTGTCTCATTCGGTACCGTCAGATCTGTATTACTGTAACGGATCGGGATGACGGGCAGATAGGTCGAGAGTTCCTGCGCCACGTCAGGATGTAGTTCGGGATAGCGATACTCGTTCAGATGATACACCCATAAATAGATCGTCGGCAGAACCGCTCCCAATGCGTCTACCTCTTTATACAGAACTGCCAAGCAGTCGTCATTCCAGAGCATGCCAGATACCGCACCGGGAATTAGTACGTCTTCCGTTAGCGTGCCATCGGATACCTCTTGCTGCTCGATGGTCTTTAAATAAGGCTTTAACACCCCTTGAGACACATATACAACTACAGGGCGAGTGATATATTTCCGATACGTTATGCGGGCAGTGACCTCATCCGGCAAGACTTCTACTGCGTCAATACCTACCCTGCGAGGATAGTTGGCCGGGTTATCCGCCCAGTGCTGGGTGTACACCACTCCGGGTGGCCAGATACCTACGTGATCTTCAAAGGAATCGTAATTACGGGTATTGCGTAGAAAAGCAGAAATAGCAATGATTGGTGAGTACGGCGTGTATTCGTGATCGATAATTAAGACATCATAGGGATATTCAGTATCCAGTAACAAGTAGGGTTTGATCTCATCTGCCGTAACCAACGGCAAGGCCATCGTAGCGCCTGCTGGCAGTCCCAGTTTGTAGTGATCCCGGGCGTACTCATACGCCCGGTCCACCTTCAACGAATAGCCATTCAGATTGGATTGGATCAGCCGCCCGGGGATATCCTGCATGGACGCAACCGGCACGCCACTAGTCAATACGGCCTCAATCACGGCGTCTCCAATGGGATTGCCGAGGTTATACACGTCCATGCAGTGCAACGCTGCAGAGCCGGTTACGGTCTCTTTTGAACTACCAAACAAACCCATGCAGCCATCCTTTAAAACTTACGTGATGTTGATACCTTGTTTGGCTTTCGCCATGACGGTAGCAATTGCCGCATCGTCAATCCCCGCGGGGTTGGCCAGAGCACCATCGGTTGTCTGCCGTACCGACCAGGTATCCACCATGATCTTGGCCAGTTTCTGTTCGGCATCCCGATCGAAGCCATCGGTCTGCTTCTGGAAAAGGTTCTTCTGTTTGCCGATAACACCGGCTACGGTACCGGTCGCTACCAGGTCGCTGACCTGGGCTAGCTCGGTTTCCCGCTTCTGGTTGAGCAATCCTACCTCGGCATCGGTCTTGCTGGACAAGGAAGCCAGTTCACCAATCGCCCGGTTGGTGTCATTGTTGGCCCGGGTGGTATCATTGACTGTACGGGTGTTGTCGTTGACGGTGGCTGCCTGCATGGCGACGATCTCGGCCGTGGTCTTGCTGGTTTCGTTACCGGTTCTTGCCAGTTGCGCGACAATCTCCGCGTCGATCTTGCGGGTATTATCCTCTGTTTGCGCCGTCGAGTTGGCAATGTCGGCGGTGATCTTGGCGTGGCTATCGATCTGGCCCAGATCCCGATTGATGATCTGGTTCAGTTCGTTGGCCGTAGCTGCCCGCAGACGGTCGATTTCAGCCCGGACGCTACCCAGTACCGGCAAACGCCCCACCGGTGGCGTGTAGGTCAAGGACGGGTCATAATGAGACGATGTGCTGAGTGGTTCGGTAGCCATGGAAGCCTCTCCTATTAACCGATCGGCGGGATCGGGGTAATTTCCTGGGGAATGAAATTAAACCCAAGGCCAGCCGGAATACAGTCGTCCGTCTTGGTCAGCTCGGTCACCGTCTGCTGCCGAATCAACCCGATCTGGGCGTTGATCTGGTGAACCTGCTGCTCGTTCAGCAAAAACTGGGTCGCCGTTTGCAGGACAGCCGACAGCGCCCCCAGATACACCGTGCTGTACTCGTGCCCGGTAATCCGTTGGGACTGGAACTCTTCCTGGAGATGGAGTTTGACTGTCTTCATCAATTGATCAAAGACGCCAGAACCGTCCAACTCGGTGGTTGTTAGCGTCTTGAGAGGTGTAGCCAGGACTTTCTTGTCCGTGCTGCCTACGCCGTTCTCCTGATTGGTCAAATCCAGGGTGGTGGGTTTCCAGCCACTGGGACTGAGATCTACTGCCTGCAAACGTATCGACATAACCATCCCTCTTTATGAAAGTATTACTGGCCCTGGGCCATCAGTTGTCGCTGCTTCAGAGCATCCAGTTCTTCCGGAGTCAGTGGCGGCATGATCTCGATGGAATACTCGGGGACCAATTTGTGGCGCTTGATCCGTTTGTTGCCGATCTTCACTTCGTAGAAGGTCATGAACTTTTTATTCTGCAGCACCTTGAGCAGAATCTGGGGAATGTGCCAGCCATGCTCGGCATTAAAGGGAACAAACTTTTTGATCATACCCAGTTCGGAGTTACCGCTGGAAACCAGTTCACCCTTCAAATTGCTGCTGGTGGGGTTCATACTGACTACCCGGACCCGAACCAACTGCAGAGCTTTATCCCGGCGCGCCATCTTCTGTTGCAGCGGAGTCGGTGCTGCCTTGGGTGCAACCTGCTTGCCGGCTGCTGTTACCTCAGCGGCAATTATGGAATCATACTCTTCTCCGGCATACTCGCTATTGGGATCTGCTTCAACCGGCGGGGAGAGTTTCTCGGTAATTTTAGCTTTCAATTTATCCAGGCCGATATTGGGGCTGTACTTGATGCCCATCAACGTGGCGCGCTCTTTCAGCAACGCAAACTCATCAGGCTTTTCTTCGTAGATCTCGTCGGTGTTCTCGTCGTCGTACAGATCGGTGTCATTCATATTCATGATGGTGCTCCTTGTCCTTATAAGTGTCGGACGACAGTAGGGTTTAAAAGAACTCCCCTACAATTTACTGTAGGGGAGTTACTGGTTAATACAGACCCAAAGGCCAAGTTGGTTATACCCGGGCGACAGTCTTCACTACTGCGATACGCTCGCTGCGCAATTTCATAAAGCCGTAGTACCACTTGATCGACATGAATCCGGTTTCGCCGTAAGGATCGTTGGCGTAGGATTCCGGTGATTCGGGCTTGGCGTGCTTGATGTTGAATTTGACCGAGTTGCCGCTGGTCTGGAAACCGATGGTGGTGAACGAAGCATCTCCAACCACCAGCATCGGAAAGACGTCGTACTTACCATTGGTCACGCGGTAACCGGCATTAGTGCCTTCCGCCGCACCAGCCCCGGCATAGTGCATCATCTCGGGGACCACGATCAAACGGAACTGGCCAACAGTACCAATCTCACCATTGATCGGCGAACCGGCATCCGCATAATGGGCTACCGAAATGAACGCCTGATTACCGAAATAATCTTCCATACGTTCCACGGTCTGGGTCAGTTCGGAACCAATGAACATTGCCCGCCCGGCGCGCAGTACCCGGGTATCCACCATACGGGAACCGGAAATAACCTTGGTGGTTTTCGGACAGCGGTTGTTGTCGAGTTCAACGGACAAACGAGCGAAGTCGCCGTAGGTGACTTCGGTAACCGCACCGGTGGCACCCGTCAGTTCCGCGTCTTCAGTGGCAGCACCGGAGAAATAGACGACGCCGGCTGCGTTCAACAGGTCGATCTGCAGCAGATCCTCGGTGATCTCGTTGGCGCCGAAGATCATCTCGCGGTTGATGTGCATTTCGAGTTCAGCATCAGAATCAAAGTCCACAGATTCTTTGGTGTACTCGTCGAAGAAACCGTACTTCTCCAGGGTACCTTCCAGCTCGACGCGGGTAAAGCCCACCCGGTTAACCCGACCACCGGTTTCGGAGAGCACCGGCAGTTTACCAACGATGGTACCGACGTCCTTGCTGGAACCGTACAGGTTACCGTAACCAGGTAGCACAGTGGCACCCAGATTCAACGCCACAGCGGTGTCTTTCTTGGTGGCATTGAGATACTTGGCAGTGAGCGGACCCACCAGGGTCAAGGTAGCAAAACCAGCACCGGCCGAATCATCAGCCCCGGCAGTCGCTACCAGGGTAGCACCGACGTTATCGTTGATTGCGGTGGCAGCAGCGGCCTTGGAAGCATTGGCCCGGGTCATGATACGAGCCGGCCAGGTGATGAAGAACTCGGTGGTGGCGATGGTGATGCCGGAAGCATCAATACCCTGGTCATTGATGTTGGCCTCATCCAACATCGGAACATAGTGATAACGCTTGATTTTTTTCCCCATGTTCTTCGGCATGGCAGTGACGTCAGCCAGAGGACCGAAGTACATCTCTTTCTTGGCTTCGATCAGGGCCTGTTTAATAAAGTGGTCAACAACAATCTGACCACCAATATCAGAGGGCGAACCTCCTGCGGGATCTGCATATTCTCTTGCCATGGGTCGTATTCCTTATTTGTGGCCTTTACAGGCGCAGATTATTGAGTTTGGTAAACTCTTCATCCGACATATCCAGCGGATTATAATTCGTGTCTTTCTTCGACACCACCGGACCTTGCCGGGAAGGGCTGGCTGCTTTCTTCCGATTCTTACGGTCATCGTCCTGCGGCGTGCTTGGTGGGTTCTGGGGCTGTGGATCTTGGACGACTGGCGTTACCTGCTGTGGCGGCTTGACAGTGGCACCTTTGAACATATTGTTCTCGTGCATGTACGCGCCTACTCGCTGGTACGCTTCCAGTTCGCTGACTCCGACGAACTTACCCAAACTCCGTTCATAAGCAACCGTGTTTACTACCTGATCGAAAATCCCGTTCTCCATGTGAGTGTTGATGACGCCGATGATCTGTGGATCATCGGATAGGGATTTACGACTGGCATCGTCCCATTCATCACTCAGTACGCTAAGAGTACGTTCGTAGGAAGGTGAGCTACTGATTGTATTCAGTACTTCTTCCAGCATCATCTCTTTGTCGCTGACTGAGCGTTTCGCAGGAACGTAATTCAGCTCTTCTTCCAGGTCAAGGGTCAGAGGATCTATCTTACTGTCTTTCAACAGTTGCTTGATCGCCTCGGGCTTCTTCTGACTCAGGTCGATAAGATAGTTCAATTTTTCGGGATCGAGTAGATCATTATTCTGCAATAACTTCAAGGTTTTTAAAGATGGCTTTAAACCCGTCATCTTCTTGTGGTAGTTGGCGCCCATCTGCATAAGCTGCAAAGCGTCATCCACCGACTTAACCTGCATGGTCGAACCATTGGCTTTAAACTCGGCCATAACCTGCCGGCCGATATCCGCATACTGCGTATCGGTCAACCCTTCGGCCAGCTTAATTTCTTCCTCTTTTACTGGGGCCGGATCGGTAACCGTTTCCGGCGTTACCTCTTCAACAGATTTGTCTACTACCGGATCAACAACCGGAGAAACTTCTGCAACAACGGGATCAGAGGCGATCTCTTTATCCCCCGTATCACCTTCGTCGTCTTTTTCGTTATGATCGGTATCATCCACAGACGCAGGCGCATCAAAGAGCGGAAGCTGCTCTTTCATAAAGTCTTCGTCAGACATTTCCAGGGCACTGGTATCCTTGATTGGATCAGCCATTAGAGAGATCCTCGCTCAACAGTTCTTCCCGGGTGGCTTCGTCCGCCTGCAGGGCTGCTTCAGCGTTGTGACCTTCGGCAATCACATTCACCAGGAACTGTTTAAAACCGCCGATCGCAATGATCTGCTGATCCAGCATCTTCTGCACATTCTCGGCCTGCATACCGGGATGGGCTTTCAACAGCACCTGACGGATGGCGTGCTGCTCCAGAAAGCCTTTCTCGATTAACTCCTTGAAGTCCGCATTCTGCTGCAGCCGGCGCATGGCGTCCTTGCGAGCCACCTTCTTCTTGGCGTCTTCGATCTGCAGGTCAATGGCTTCCAGGTCTTGGGCGTTGCTCATGGTGGTGCTCCTTTGTGTCCTCGTGCCCTATTGTCGGGCAGAGCTATTACAGGGCAGAATTGCCACTTTGTTTTTGCGCAGATTTAATACTTTCCAGTACCACCGCATTGGCATCCTTACGATCCTGGGCTTCCAAAGATCGTTGATGTTTCGTGCCGTCGGTTTCCTGGAGATAATCGAGATCT
>Ga0214472_10000675_pt1 | contig 41441 bp, 32 predicted proteins | sample RVTome_6_FD_207662 | JGI IMG/M metagenome (GOLD analysis project Ga0214472, IMG submission 207662) | Soil microbial communities from uranium-contaminated site in the Upper Colorado River Basin, Wyoming, United States - RVT140D175 | ecosystem: Environmental > Terrestrial > Soil > Contaminated >...
AACAGATCTTCCAGGATGCCTTCTTCAACATCTGGAGCGGACGGGCCGAGAACGACGAGTTCAACCGCCTGGTGATCGGCGCCCGGTTGAATTGGCGCGACGTGACGATGCTGCGCGCCTATGCGCGCTACAACCAGCAGATACGTTTCGGCTTCAGCCAACCCTATATCGCCGATACGCTGTCGCGTCACCTCTATATCACCCGCCTGCTGGTCGCGCTGTTCCGGGCGCGGTTCGAGCCGGAGCGGCAGAGCAGTTCCAAGGTCCAGGCGCTGGCGGACCGAATCGCCGGCAGCATCGTCGATGCGCTGGACAAGGTCGATAATCTCAACGACGACAAGATCCTGCGCCGTTACCTGGAGTTGATCCGGGCCACGCTCAGAACCAACTATTTCCAGTTGACCGCGGACGGAGAGGCGAAGGACTACTTCGTGTTCAAGCTCAATCCGCACGAGATCGCCGACATTCCGCTGCCGCGACCGATGTTCGAGATCTTCGTCTATTCGGCCCGGGTCGAGGGTGTCCATCTGCGCGGCGGCAAGGTGGCGCGCGGCGGGCTGCGCTGGTCGGACCGTCGGGAGGACTACCGCACCGAAGTGCTGGGCCTGGTGAAGGCGCAGCAGGTGAAGAATGCGGTCATCGTGCCGGTCGGCGCCAAGGGCGGCTTCGTGGCCAAGCAGATACCCGCCAATGCCGGCCGTGAAGAGATTCTGGAGGAGGGGATCAACTGCTACAAGACCTTCATCCGCGGCCTGCTCGATGTCACCGACAACTATCTCGAGGGCGCCGTGGTGCCGCCGCCGGAGCTGGTGCGTCACGACGAGGATGACCCCTATCTGGTCGTCGCCGCCGACAAGGGTACCGCGACCTTCTCCGATATCGCCAACTCCATCGCCGAGGAGTTCGGCTTCTGGCTTGGCGATGCGTTTGCCTCCGGCGGCTCCCAAGGCTATGACCACAAGAAGATGGGGATCACCGCCCGCGGCGCCTGGGAGTCGGTCAAGCTGCATTTCCGCGAGTTGGGCACCGATACCCAGAACCAGGCGTTCACCGTCGTGGGCATAGGTGATATGGCCGGCGACGTGTTCGGCAACGGCATGCTGATGTCGGAGCATATCGAACTCGTGGCCGCCTTCAACCATCTGCATATCTTCATCGATCCGCAGCCGGATGCGGCGGCAAGCTATGTCGAACGCAAGCGGTTGTTCGAGCTGCCGCGCTCGAGCTGGGCCGACTACAACGACGCCCTGATATCGGCCGGCGGCGGCATCTTCTCCCGAGCCGCGAAATGGATCGATATCAGCCCGCAGATGAAGGAGCGCTTCGATATAACGGCGGATCGTCTGGCACCGAACGACCTGCTCTCGGCCCTGCTGCGCTCCCGTGTCGATCTGATCTGGAACGGCGGCATCGGCACCTACGTCAAGGCGAGTTTCGAGTCCCACGCCGATGTGGGCGACAAGGCGAACGACGGTCTGCGTATTGACGGCCGGGATCTGCGCTGCCGCGTGCTGGGCGAGGGGGGCAACCTCGGCTTTACCCAGCTTGGACGTATCGAGTTTTCGCTCAACGGGGGCGCCTGCAACACCGACTTCATCGACAACGCCGGCGGGGTCGACTGTTCCGACCATGAGGTCAACATCAAGATCCTGCTCAACGAGGTGGTCGCCAACGGCGATCTCACCGTCAAGCAGCGCAACAACTTCCTGCGCGAGATGACCGATGAGGTGGCCCGCCTGGTACTGCGCAACAACTACAGCCAGGCGCTGGCGATCAGTGTCGCCCAGGACCAGGTGCGTCGCGCCACGGACGACTACCGGCGTCTGATCAACCAGCTCGAGAGCAGCGGGCGTCTGGTGCGGTCACTGGAGTTCATTCCCGCCGACGATGCCCTCGTCGAACGCAGGGAGCGGGGCGAGGCGCTGACCCGGCCGGAGCTTTCGGTCCTGATCTCCTACGTCAAGGCGGAGCTCAAGGAGGTGCTGACCGACAGCTGGTTGTCGGGTGACACCTACATCGCCCGCGAGATACAGGGGGCGTTCCCGCACGCGTTGGTGGAGCGTTACAGCGAGCGTGTCGACAACCACCGTCTGCGTGCCGAGATCCTGGCGACCCAGGTGGCCAACGGCATGATCAACCGGATGGGCATCACCTTCCCGTTGCGCATGCATCAGGCAACCGGCAGGGACATGGCCGATATCGCAGCGGCGTATATCGCGGCCCGCGATATCTTCGCAATGGACCGGCTCTGGGCGCAGATGGAACTGCTCGACAACCAGGTACCCGCGAAGATGTTGCAGGGGATGATGGCCGACCTGCAGCGATTGGTGCGTCGGGCCGCCAACTGGATCCTCAACACCTACCGCCAACGGATCGATCCGGCCCTGCTGGTCAGCCAGTTCGGGCCCGGCGTCGAGAGGATGTCGCTGTCACTGGCCGAACGTCTGACCGGCGACCCGCTGGAGGCGTGGCAGGCGCGTTTCAACGAACTGGAGCGGGAGGGGGTACCGGCGGAGCTGGCCGTGCAGGCCGCTTCGTTCGACAGCCTCTACACCCTGCTCGGTATCATCGCGACCGAACATCAAACCGGAGAACCGCTCGATCGGGTGGCGGATGTCTACTTCATGATTGGCGATCGTCTGGACCTGTACCGGGTCGATCGGCAGATCAAGGCGATGAAGCAGGACACCCACTGGAAATCCCTGGCGCGCGACGGTTTCCGCGAGGAGCTCAATACGCAGCAGAGAGCGATCACCCTGAGTGTGTTGACGCGTGCATGCGGAGGCGAAACACAGCCCTGCGAGGCACTGGTCTGTGTCGAACGCTGGCTCGGTACCAATGAGGCGCTGCTGGCCCGTTGGAACCAGGTGTTGTCCGATCTGAGCTCGGTGAGCGAGCCGGACAGCGCGGTGTTTGCCGTGGCGATCCGTGAACTGGTCGAGTTGGCACATGGCGGCTGACAGGGGGGATGCGATGAGAGCCGTGTTCCTGGACAGCGAGAGCCTGGATGACCTGGACCTGACGCCGATCCGTGATCGTGTCGACGAACTGGTCTGTTATTCGGGCACCTCGGTCGAGCAGGTGCCCGACAGGGTTGCCGGGTTCGACCTGGTCATCGTCAACAAGGTGCCGTTGAGTGCGGAGGTGATCACGGCAGCGGAGCGGCTCAGGCTGATCTGTGTGGTCGCCACCGGCGTCAATAACGTGGATCTCGCCGCGGCCGAGGCACGGAAGATCCCCGTATGCAATGCCCAGGGCTACGGCGTGATCTCCGTGGCCCAGCATGTGCTGACCCAACTGCTGGCGCTGCACACCCATATCCTCGACTACGACCGTGCCGTGCGCGCCGGCGACTGGGCGCGTGCGACCCAGTTCTGCCTGCTCGACTACCCGATCCTGGAGTTGGCCGGGCGCACCCTCGGCATTGTCGGCTATGGCACGCTCGGCCAGGCGGTTGCGCGTCTGGCCGAGGCGCTGGGGATGAAGGTGATCGTGTCGGCACGTCCGGGCAGTGATCGGGTGCCGGCGGGCCGCATCGCCTTCACCCATCTGCTGGAGCAGGCCGATGTGATCAGTCTGCACTGTCCGCTGAGCGAGGAGACCCGCGATCTGATCGATGCCGATGCGTTGGCGAGGATGAAGCCGGGGGCGTTTCTGATCAATGCCGCTCGCGGCGGTATCGTCAACGAGCAGGCGCTGGCGGATGCCCTGCGTTCGGGGCATCTGGGCGGCGCCGCGGTCGACGTGCTGACCGAGGAGCCGCCGCGCAACGGCAACGTGCTGCTGGAGGGGGATATCCCCAATCTGATTCTGACCCCGCACTGTGCCTGGGGCAGTATCAGGGCGCGCAGCCGTATCATCGAACAGACGGCGGAGAATATCCGTGCGTTCGAGGCCGGGCGTTACGAGCGCTGTGTGAATCTCTGATTCAGAACGGGCAGGGGGAGCGGAACTCCAGCCGTTGGCCGCTGCTCGGTTGTGTCAGCGCCAGTCGATCGGCGTGCAGCAGCAGGCGAGGGCTGAGTGCACGGATCGATTCGGGGGCGTAGAAGGCGTCGCCGATAATCGGATGTCCGATCGCCATCAGGTGTACCCTGAGTTGATGTGACCGGCCGGTCACCGGATAGAGTAGTACCCGGCTGCCCAAGGGCGTCGTGTCGATCCTGTGCCAGCGGGTCAGGGCGGGCTTGCCCTGCTCGTGATCGACGATCTGCAGTGGACGACGCTCCCAGTCGCAGCGCAGGGGGAGATCGATCTCGCCCTCATCCTGTTCGGTCTCGCCGCCGACGATCGCCTGGTAGCGCTTGTCGGTCTCCCGCTCCTGAAACTGGATGCTCAGCGCGCGATGGGATGCCGCGCTCAGCGCCAGCACCATCAGCCCCGAGGTGGCGTAGTCCAGACGGTGCACGATGCGGGCGGTGGGGTGCGTCTGCTGTACCCGACGCCAGAGGCAATCCTGTTTCTCCGGCCCGCGTCCGGGCACCGACAGCAGGTCGGCGGGCTTGCTCACGACGACGATATCCTCGTCCTCGTAGATCGGCTCCGGGCTCCTGATCGCCGGGTTCAGCATTCGAACAGCGCCATCGATTCGACATGCGCGGTGTGCGGGAACATGTCCATCACCGCAAAGCGGCTCAGGCGATAACCGGCTTCGATCAGCGGTTGGGCATCCCGCACCAGCGAGGCCGGATTGCAGGCGATATAGAGAACCGCCCGGGCACCGTAGCTGCACAACCGGCGGACACACTCCTCGGCCCCGGCGCGCGGAGGGTCGAGCAGAATCAGATCGAACTTCTCGTGTCCGGCCTGTCGATACCAGGGGGTGTCGCGTATATCCAGGCTCAGATCGCTCTTGAACACGCCGATATTGTCGAGACCGTTGCGTCGGGCGTTGTCGCGGGTGCGCTCCACCATCGCCGCCGAACCCTCGACAGCCACCACTTCGGCCGCCCGCTGCGCCAGCGGCAACGTAAAGTTGCCCAGGCCGCAGAACAGGTCCAGCACCCGCTCATCGGCGGTCGGTGCGAGCCAGTCGAGGGCGCGTGCCACCATCTGCCGGTTGATCTCGGCATTGACCTGGAGAAAGTCGCCCGGCGCGAACAGCAGCTCGGGGCCTGCGTCACCGAGGCTGTAGGTCAGTTCCGGGGCTGCCGTTTCGACCTCCTGCAGTCGATCGTCGTTACCCTGCAGGAAGAGCTTGAACTGCTGCCGCTCGCAGAGCTGCCGGAGTGCCGACAGCAGATCGTCGTCGAGCCGACGCGTGATCCTCAGGGCCAGCGAGCCGGAGCGGTCGCCGCAGCTGATATCGAGATGGGTGATATGCTTGATGTTGCCCGCGTCCTGCAGCAGCTGGCGGAGCTTGGCCAGTAGTTCGTTGATCCGCGGCTCCAGCACGGCACAGCTGTCGATATCGATCAGCTTATGGCTTCCCTGGCGGCGAAACCCGATCAGCAACTCGCCGTCCGCGCGTTGGTTGATCCCTATACGGGCAGTGCGTCGGTAACCGAGATCGGCGGATCCGAGCGGCGGTTCGACACTCCCGGGCCGGATGTCGGCAAAGCGTTGCAACTGATCCAGCACCAGTTGCTCCTTGTAGCGGATCTGGGCGGCAGGGGCCAGGTGCTGAAGTTGGCAGCCGCCGCAACGACCGTAATAGGGGCAGGGGGGCGTTTGCCGCTCGCTGCTCGCCTGCAGTACCTCCAGCGTCTGGGCTTCATCGAATCGCTTATGTCGGTTGACCACCTGTGCGCGAACCCGCTCTCCGGGCAGCGCACCGCTGATGAACAGGGTCTTGCCGTCCTGACGTGCCACGCCGCGCCCCTCGAGGCCCAGGCTCTGGACGTCGGCTTCAAGCTGTGTCGGTGTGGCGGTGGCGCTCTGGCGCGCCGGTCCGCCGAATCGGATACGTTTTCGGCTCATCGGAGGAATCTCGGGAAAGAGCTGGGCATTCTAAGTTTGATGGCCGGCATTGTCACGCACGTGACCGGCGGCGCCGGCTCTGATGTAGAATAGTGGCATCAGGTCCGCGTTGGGCAGGTTGAAACAGACGGAGGTAGTCGCATGGCGCAGGAACATCCATTTGCACAGTATGTTCGTATCCTCGGCAAGGGGAAGAAGGGCAGCCGGTCGCTGACCCGGGAGGAGGCGAACGATGCGATGGGGATGATTCTGGACCGGCAGGTCCGTCCCGAGCAGCTCGGCGCTCTGCTGATGCTGTTGCGGGTCAAGGAGGAGTCGCCGGAGGAGCTTGCCGGCTTTGCCGATGCGGTACGTGCGCGCTACCGGCCGCCGCAAGGGATCGCGGCCTCGGTCGACTGGGCAACCTATGCGGGCAAGAAGCGCCATCTGCCCTGGTTCATGCTGGTTGCGCTGCTGCTGGCCGAACAGGGCACGCCGGTGTTCATGCACGGCGCGCGCGGGCATACCGCGGGACGACTGTACAGCGAGGATATGCTGAGCCTGTTCGGCATCGAACCCTGCCCGGATTGGCAGGGTGTCGATCATGCGCTGCGGACGACCGGCTTCGCGTTCATGTCGATCGATCGGCTCTGCCCGCCGCTGGGCGAGATCATACAGCTGCGCAATATCCTGGGCCTCAGGTCGCCGGTACATACCCTCTGCCGTATGCTCAATCCGCTGGATGCCGAGGCGACCATCGACGGTGTGTTTCATCCGCCCTATGCACCGATGCATCAGCAGACCGCGTTGCTGCTGGGCATTCATCAATCGGTGACGGTGCGTGGCGACGGCGGCGAGGCGGAGGTGAAACCCGACAGCGACACAGAGTTGCACTGGATCATCGACGGCGAACTCGATACCGGCGTCTGGCCGCGTCTCTATTCCCAACGTCTGGTCAAGGATGAACGGCTCGATCCACAGGATCTGCTCGGGCTATGGCGTGGCGAGCTTGATCACCCCTACGGCGAAGGGGCGGTCATATCGACGCTGGCGATGGTGCTGCGCCTGCTCGAACCGGAGCGACCGATCGACACCGAGCGCCTGCTCGAACAGGCCCGTGAACGCTGGGCGCGTCGTGACCGGCGCCGCTTTTAGTCGCGGCGCAGCCGGTCCGACACCGCAATCGGCGAGGGGTAGCGGAAGATCACCACATAGGTGGAGAGCAGGAAGCTGAGAATCGCCGTGGCCTGGATCACGTGGGAGGCCTCGGTGCCGATCATGCCGCCGGCAAACGCCAGGTAGGCGATCAACAACGAGAACTCGCTGATCTGGCCCAGGCGGAAACCTATCTCCCAGCCGGTGTCGGGCGACTCGCTGATCCCCTGTAGCAGATAGCGAAAGACGACGGGCTTCAGCACCAATACCGCGGTCGTCAGCGCCAGTGCGGGCAGCAGAATGTCATCGATCAGGGTCAGGTTAAAGCTGGCGCCGACCGAGAAGAAGAACAGAATCAGGAAGAAGTCGCGCAACGGCTTCAGGCTGGTGGCGATGTACTGGGATATCGGGCTGGTGGCCAGCGCAACGCCGGCGATAAAGGCGCCCATCTCCGCCGAGAGACCGACGTAAACGGCCGCTTCGGCGAGCCCCAGGCACCAGCCGATCGCGGCGAGAAAGATATATTCGTGAAAGCGATCGAAGCGCTGCAGCAGCGGCAGCAACACCCAGCGTACGAACCCCCAGGCGAACAGTGCAAGTAGCGGCAACGCCAGCATCGAACGGGCGAAGCTCATCCCGGGACCCATGTCGGAGCCGGCCTCGCCACCGCTGTTGAGCAGCAGCAGCACCAGGATCGCCACCACGTCCTGCAGCAGCAACAGACCCACCACCAGTTCACCGGTATGGCGGTGATGCAACACGGTAGTGGGGAGCAGCTTGATGCCGATGATGGTGCTCGAAAACATCAGCGCCGCCCCGATCACCAGTGATTCGATCTGGCTGAAGCCAAACAGGATGCCGACACCATAGCCTATCCCCATGAAGGCGATCGAACTGGCGATGGCGACCAGAGTGGCCTTGCGCAACATATGCAACAGGTGCGCGGGGCGCATGTCGAGACCAAGCAGGAACAGCAGGAATATGATACCGACATGGGCGATGTCGGCCAGCAGGTTGGTGTCGGTCACCGCCTTGACGCCCCAGGGGCCAAGCACCGCGCCGAGCACGATGTAGGCGACGAGCAGCGGTTGTCGGGTATAGAGCGCAATGGAGGCGAGAATCGCCGCGCCGCTGAAAATCAGAAAAAAGGAAAAGACAACCGAATGTTCCACCATGCTCAGTCTCCTTACTGCCGGAGCGCCAGTCTAACAGAGTACCGATGCAGGCTGCAGCCGTTGTGATAATACCCTATTAATTTACTCGGTTTTGAGAAAGGTGTATCCTGTCGGCTGTTCGAACTGTACTGATAGGTTTTGTGAACTATGGATATCAACGTTACCCAAGGCGCTGAATCATACCTGGCCGAACTGCTGGCCAAACAGGAAGTTGAAGGGATAGCGGTGCGACTGTTCGTGACCCAGCCCGGCACGCCCTATGCCGAAACCTGTCTGGCGTACTGCCGTCCCGACGAGGTCAATCCGGAAGATGAGGTCATGGATATGGAAAAGCTGCGCTTCTATATCGAGCGCACCAGTATCCCCTATCTGGAAGAGGCCACCATCGACTTTGCCGAGGACCGGATGGGTGGCCAACTGACGATCAAGGCACCGAATGCCAAGGTACCCAAGGTATCCGCCGACAGCCCGATCGACGAGCAGATCAACTACATTCTCTATTCCGACATCAACCCCGGCCTGGCGGCCCATGGCGGCGAGGTGAAACTGGTCGAACTGGTCGACGCCGAAGCGGGCAAGATCGCGATCTTGCGCTTCGGTGGCGGTTGCCAGGGCTGTAGCGCCGTCGATATGACCCTCAAGGACGGCGTGGAACGAACGCTGATCGAGCGTGTGCCCGGGCTCGCCGGCGTACGCGACGTGACCGACCACTCCGAAACAACCAACGCCTACTACAAGTAAGCGCCGAAAGGCCCGGCAGGCGGCGCATCACGCTCGCCTGCCGGGTTGCCTGCAAACAGGGCGGTGGCGGCTTCGGCAGTGCCGGAATCCCTGGGCTCTGGATGAATTTATTTCCTACTCGCGCGATTTCCCCCGTTGAGGTTTGTGAGCCTCCTGCTTAGCTGTTATAAATTCAGTTAAGTCCCACCTTCACCCACCTCAAAGCAAATTGGAGCCGGCCGGTTGCAATATCCCGATCGGCCCCCATGAATGGACCATACCCGGATTTTTATGCGTCGGCCCCCAGGCTGGTGCGCTGTAAAGAGGCATTCATCATGGATCAACACGAAGCAAACGAAGCGGTGACCGTAGAGCTTCCCGTATTGCCACTTCGCGATGTGGTGGTATACCCGAATATGGTCATCCCGCTCTTTGTCGGTAGGGAAAAGTCAATTCAGGCGCTGGAGCTGGCCATGGAGAGCGACAAGCAGATCCTGCTGGTGGCTCAGCGCAGTGCGTCCGAAGATGAGCCCTCTTTCGATGACCTGTTCAAGACCGGGACGGTTGCGACGGTCCTGCAGATGCTTAAGCTGCCCGACGGCACGGTCAAGGTGCTGGTCGAGGGCGACGAGCGGGCGCGGGTGATCGACATGATGGACCGGATCGACCACTATGCCGCGACGGTCGACGTGCTGCATGTCGACAACATCGGCGAATCGGAAACCGATGTCTACAAGCGTACCGCGCTGGATCAGTTCGAGCGCTATATTCAGGTCAACAAGAAGATCCCGTCCGAGGTGCTCTCCTCGCTGCAGAATATCGATGACGTCAGCCGCCTGGCCGATACCATCGCCGCGCACATGGCGCTGAAGCTGGACGAGAAGCAGAGCCTGCTGGAGATGCTCGGCGCGCGTCAGCGTCTTGAGCACCTGATGTCGTTGATGGAGGCGGAGATCGATCTGGTCGAGGTCGAGAAACGCATCCGCGGCCGCGTCAAGAAACAGATGGAGAAGAGCCAGCGCGAGTACTATCTGAACGAGCAGATGAAGGCGATTCAGAAAGAGCTGGGCGATATGGATGAGTCCGGCGGCAGCGACTTGGACGAGCTGCAGCGCAAGATCGAAGCGGCAGGCATGCCGAAGGAGGCGCTGAGCAAGTCGCTGGCCGAGTTCAACAAGTTGAAGATGATGTCGCCGATGAGTGCCGAAGCCACCGTGGTGCGCGGCTACATCGACTGGATGCTGCAGATCCCCTGGACCAGGAAAACCAAGGTCCGCATGGACATGAAGCGGGCCGAGAAGATCCTCAACGAGGATCATTACGGTCTCGAAGAGGTCAAGCAGCGCATCATCGAATACCTCGCGGTACAGAAGCGGGTCAAGAAGCTGCGTGGGCCTATCCTGTGCCTGGTAGGACCTCCCGGGGTGGGCAAGACCTCTCTCGGCCGCTCCATCGCCCGGGCGACCAACCGCAAGTATGTGCGCATGGCGTTGGGCGGTGTGCGCGACGAGGCCGAGATCCGCGGTCACCGACGCACCTACATCGGTTCCCTGCCGGGCAAGCTGATTCAGAAGATGTCCAAGATCGGCGTCAAGAACCCGCTGTTCCTGCTCGACGAGATCGACAAGATGGGCATGGATCACCGGGGTGACCCGGCGTCGGCGCTGCTCGAGGTATTGGATCCGGAGCAGAACAGCACCTTCAATGACCACTATCTGGAGGTGGACTACGACCTGTCCGACGTGCTGTTCGTGTGCACCTCGAACTCGATGAACATCCCGGGTCCGCTGCTGGACCGTATGGAGATCATCCGTATCCCCGGTTACACCGAGGACGAAAAGTTAAATATCGCGCGCAAGTATCTGATTCCAAAGCAGATAAAGCAAAACGGCTTGAGGGCGAACGAGCTGGAGATCGACGACTCGGCCGTCATCGACATCATCCGTTACTACACGCGGGAGGCCGGTGTACGCGGTCTCGAACGCGAGATCGCCAAGGTGTGTCGCAAGGTGATCAAGGAGATCACGTTGGACACGGTCGACCGCAATCCGAGGGTGGCCGCCGGCGAGCTTGAGCACTACTGCGGCGTACGCAAGTACAACTTCGGTATGGCCGAGGAGCAGGACCTGATCGGTCATGTTACCGGCCTGGCCTGGACCCAGGTCGGCGGCGATATACTGACCATCGAGGCCGCCGTGGTGCCGGGCAAGGGGCGCCTGACCCATACCGGTTCCCTGGGCGACGTGATGAAGGAGTCGATCCAGGCGGCGATGACGGTGGTCAGGAGCCGGGCGCGGGCGCTGGGTATACGTTCGGACTTCCATGAAAAACACGATCTGCATATCCATGTACCGGAAGGTGCAACTCCGAAGGATGGCCCCAGCGCCGGTATCGGCATGTGTACGGCACTGGTTTCGGCGCTGACGCAGATTCCGGTGCGCTCCGAGGTCGCGATGACCGGCGAGATCACCCTACGTGGGCAGGTGCTGCCGATCGGCGGGCTGAAGGAGAAGCTGCTGGCGGCGCATCGTGGCGGGATAAAAACGGTGATAATCCCTGACGAAAATCAACGCGATCTTAAGGAAATTCCGGACAATATCAAAGCCGATCTCGACATAAAGCCGGTAAAATGGATCGACGAGGTGCTCGACGTCGCACTCTCCTACCAACCCAAACCTTTGACCGAAGAGGAGGACAAAGTGGTTGCGGGGGAGCCGAAGAACGGCAAGAATGAGTCCGGTCAATTGAGCACTCATTAGCCGCAGGCCGCGGAATAAAAGGGCTGCGGCCAGTTGACACCTGTTTTGGGCTGTTGGTATAAAGTGCCTGACTAGACGCTGGGTAAGAATTTCAGTTATAGCAAAATAACGACTCGATACATAAAAGGGGAACAATGTGAACAAGTCTGAACTGATCGACGCAATTGCCGATTCTGCCGATATTCCCAAGGCCGCAGCCGGTCGCGCACTGGATGCCGCTCTGGAAGCTGTAACCGGCGCGCTGCAGAAGGGGGAGTCGGTTGCGCTGGTAGGTTTCGGTACCTTTTCCGTGAAGGAACGCGCGGCTCGTACTGGCCGTAACCCGCAGACCGGTAATCCGATCGAAATCGCGGCGGCTACTCTGCCGACATTCAAGCCTGGCAAGGCTCTGAAGGACGCCGTCAACAAGTAACGGCCGCTCCGCAGACTGATCAGGTTCGGGAGCGGTAGTTCAGCTGGTTAGAATACCTGCCTGTCACGCAGGGGGTCGCGGGTTCGAGTCCCGTCCGTTCCGCCAGATATAGAAAAGCGCATTCAGCCTGAATGCGCTTTTTTGTATATGGTTGTACTTATCCTGCAAGCACAGGGTCGCGCATGAGCAGGGCTTGTTGAACCTGTTCCGGAAACAACGATCTATTCAGAGCAACAAACCAAAACAGGGTTATTGAAGACAATGCTTCAAACCATCAGGGAAAACTCGCAGGGCATAATCGCAAAGGTGATCGTGGGCCTGATCGCGCTGACATTCGCGCTATGGGGCGTTGAATCACTGGTCAGCCTGACCACCAGGGAGCCTGCGCCGGCCGAGGTCAACGGCGAGGATATCACCAGGCAGGAGCTGTTCCAGGGGATGGAGCTTCAGCGTCGTCAGTTGTTGGCCCAGATGGGAGAGAATGCCGACCCGGCGGCCATCGACGAGAACATGCTGCGCCAGATGGTCATCGAAGGGCTGATTTCACGCAAGGTGTTGCTGCAGTCCGCCGACGAGATGGGGTTCCATCTGTCGGACCAGATGGTCGATCAGATCATCGTGTCGACGCCGCAGTTCCAGGTCGAGGGAAAGTTCGACCGCGATCAGTACGAAGCGGTGCTGCGCAGCGCAGGTTTTACCCCGCTGATGTACCGTGACTTGATCCGCAAGGAAAAGCTGATTCAGCAGGCCGAAGCGGGCTATATGCTGTCCGAATTCGCCACCGGCCAGGAGCTGGAGCGCCTTGTTTCGCTGGATCGTCAGACACGTGACCTGGCCTATGTGACGCTGAAGGCCGATCCCGCGGCGGTCAGCGTCGATGAGACGGAGCTGCGCGCCGAATATGACGAACAGGCCGCATCGATGATGACCGAAGAGCAGGTGTCGGTCGACTACGTCATCCTGGATCGGACCGGGCTGGCCAAGCCGGATCAAGTCACCGAGTCCGAGATCAAGGCTGCTTACGAGCAGATGCTGGCGGGGTTCAAGTCCGAAGAGCAGCGCTCGGCCCGCCATATCCTGATCGATATCAACAGCGATCGCGATGCCGATGCGGCGTTGGCCGAGGCCGAGGCCCTGCGCCAGGAGATCGAATCCGGCACCGACTTTGCCGAGGCGGCCAAGCGCGAGTCGGCGGATCTCGGTTCGGCCGAGGAGGGCGGCGATCTTGGTTTCAACGGCCGCGGGGTGTTTGTCGAGCCGTTCGAGGAGGCGCTGTTCGGGCTCAAGGTGGGTGAGGTGTCCAAGCCTGTGCGCACCGAGTTCGGCTACCATCTGATCAAGCTTGACGAGATTCAGGCGACCGATGCGCCGACCCTGGCCGAGGCGGAAGCCGATCTGCGTGAGCAGGTTGCGCAGGACAAGGCGGAACAGGATTATGTCGCGGCACTGGAGCGGCTGGCGGATCTGAGCTTCTCCTCGAACGACCTCCAGGCCGTCTCTGAGGAGCTGGGCCTGAAGATCCGCTCTACCGAGCTGTTCTCCCGTGCCGGAGGCTCGGACCTGGTCAGCAGTTCGCAGAAGGCGATCGAAGCGGCATTCAGTGACCAGGTGTTGAACGAGCGACTGAACAGCGATCCGATCGAGCTGGATTCCGGCCGTACCTTGGTGCTCCACCTGCGTGAGCACCAGGAGCCGCGTCAACTAGGCTTCGATGAAGTACGCGAACGTCTCGATGCGCAACTGCGTGCCGAGAAAGCCGCTGCACAGGTCGTCGAACAGGCCGACAGCTGGCTTGCGGCACTGAAGGAGGGCAAGCAGCTTGCGGATCTGGATACGGACAAGACCTGGGAAGAGGCCGGCGCGGTCGAGCGCGGTGATCAGGCCGTACCGGCGGCGGTATTGCGCAAGGCCTTCGCCATGCCGCGTCCGGAGGGCGAGACGCCCCGTTACGCCAGTGTCGCCATGGAGGATGGCTCGCGTGCGATCGTGGCTCTGAGGGCGGTGGAGGACGGCTCCAGCGACATGAGCGAAGAGGAGCGGAAGGCGCTGTCGTCGATGATCGCGAACCAGCGTGGTCGACAGATCTATCAGATGCACGCCGATTCGCTGCGCGAGAGCGCCGAGGTCGAGATCAACTGACCGTACATCCTGTACATACGCCGGCCTCAGTGCCGGCTTTTTTCGTTCTGTATCGCTTCAAAGCCGGCCGCAGCCAGCAGTTCGCGGGTATAGGGGTGATGGGGCGTATAGAAGATGGCATCGGCGGGGCCGCTCTCGACCACCTTGCCCTGGTGCATCACCATGACCCGATGGCTGAGCGCGCGGACCACCGTCAGGTCATGGCTGATGAAGAGGTAGCTCAGGCGATAGCGGCGCTGCAGGTCGAGCAGCAGCTCGACGATCTGCTTCTGTACGGTGCGGTCGAGCGCCGATGTGGGCTCGTCCAGCACGATCAGTTCGGGCTTCAGTATCAGTGCCCTGGCGATGGCGATGCGCTGACGCTGACCGCCGGAGAACTCGTGCGGATAGCGCCGGCGTACCTCCGGATCCAGGCCCACGTCTCTCAGTACCTGGATCACCCGGGCGTCGATATCGTCGAGATCCCGCACCCCCTGAACGGCCAGGCCTTCGGCGATGATCTCGGCGATCGACATGCGCGGGCTGAGGCTGCCATACGGGTCCTGAAACACGATCTGCATCTGCCGCCGTAGCGGCTTGATACCGGCCTGATTGAGCTGATCGATCGCCTGATCCTTGAACCTGATCTGACCCTGGGAGGCGGTCAGGCGCAGCAGGGCCATCGCCAGTGTCGTCTTGCCGGAGCCCGACTCGCCGACGATGCCGAGCGTTTCGCCCCGGTGCAGCTCGAGCGACACGCCGTCCACCGCCTTGAAGTGATCGACCGTGCGCTTGAGCAGGCCGCGCTGGATCGGAAACCATACCCGCAGATGCTCGGTACGCAGCAGTGGCGCCGGGGTGTCGTTGAGCGGCAGCGGCCGGCCGCTGGGCTCGGCATCGAGCAGGGTACGGGTGTAGGGGTGGGTCGGTGCGTGGAACAGGTCGCTGCAGCTCTGCTGCTCCACGATCTCGCCCTGGTACATGACGCAGACCCGATCGGCATATCGGCGCACGATATTGAGGTCGTGCGTGATCAGCAGCACCGACATCCCCAGCTTTTGCTGCAACTCCTTCAGCAGTTCCAGAATCTGCTGCTGGATCGTCACATCGAGTGCGGTGGTGGGTTCGTCGGCGATCAGCAGCTCCGGTTCGTTGGCCAGTGCCATGGCGATCATGACGCGCTGGCGCTGGCCGCCGGAGAGCTCGTGGGGGTAGTGATTCAGGCGCTCCTCGGCGTTGTCGATGCCGACCAGCCGCAGCAGCTCCAGCGCGCGCACGCGCGCTTGTGGGCCCTTGAGGCCCCGATGCAGCCGCAGGGTTTCGGTAATCTGTCGTTCGATCCTGTGCAGCGGGTTGAGCGAGGTCATCGGCTCCTGGAATATCATGCCGACCCTGTTGCCCCGTATCCGGCGCAGCTGCGCCTCGCTTGCCTGCAGCAGATCTTCGCCGCGATAGAGTATCCGCCCGCTCGGATAATGGGCCTGATGCGGAGGCAGCAGCTTGAGCAGCGACAGGGCGGTGACCGACTTGCCGGAACCGGACTCGCCTACCAGCGCCAGGGTCTTGCCAGGCTCCAGCGTGAAACTGACCTCCCGGACCACCGGCGTGCTCTCGGCAGGATCGCCGAAGCCGACCGACAGCCTTTCGATGGTGAACAGTGTCTGCGTCATTGCATCTTCCTCGGGTCGAAGGCATCGCGAACCGCTTCGCCGACAAAGATCAGCAGCGTCAGCATCGACGACAGGGCGACGAAGGCGGTTATGCCCAGCCAGGGGGCGTGCAGATTCTCCTTGCCCTGGGCGACCAGTTCACCCAGCGAGGGCGAGCCGGGGGGAAGCCCGAAGCCGAGGAAGTCCAGCGCGGTCAGGGTGACGATCGCACTGTTGAAGATGAACGGCATGAAGGTCAGCGTGGCCACCATGGCGTTGGGCAGGACGTGGCGATACATGATCAGGCGGTTGCTCAGGCCCAGCGCACGGGCGGCACGTACGTATTCGAGGTTGCGCCCGCGCAGAAACTCGGCGCGCACCACGTCGACCAGGCTCATCCAGGAGAACAGCAGCATGATGCCGAGCAGCCACCAGAAGTTGGGTTCGACCAGGCTGGCCAGGATGATGAGCAGGAACAGCACCGGCAGTCCCGACCAGATCTCGATAAAACGCTGAAACAGCAGATCGATCTTGCCGCCGTAGTAGCCTTGGGTGGCGCCCGCTATCACGCCGACCACCGAACTGATCAGTGTCAGTACCAGGGCGAAGAGTACCGAGATGCGAAAGCCGTAGATCACCCGCGCCAGCACGTCCCGTCCCTGATCATCGGTACCGAGCCAGTTTTCCGCCGAGGGTGGGGAGGGGGCGGGAACCGACAGGTTGTAATTGATGGTGTCGTAGCGGAAGCGGATCGGCGGCCAGAGCATCCAGCCGTCGCCCTCGCGGATCAGCTCCTGAATATAGGGGTCCTTGTAGTCGGCGGGGATGTCGAACTCGCCGCCGAAGGTGAGTTCCGAATAGTCGACGAACAGTGGGGTATGGAGCTCGCCGTTGAAGCCAACCAGCAGCGGTTTGTCGTTGGCGATCAGTTCGGCCGCCAGGCTGGCCAGGAACAGCAGCAGAAAGATCCATAACGACCAGTAGCCGCGGCGGTTGCGCGTGAACGCCCGCAGGCGTCGCTGTTGGATCGGCGACAGCTTCATCCGCTCACACCTCCCGGCTCTCGAAGTCGATCCGAGGATCGACGAAGGTGTAGGTGAGGTCGGAGATCAGTTTCATGACCAGACCGATCAGGGTGAAGATATAGAGCGTGCCGAAGATCACCGGGTAATCGCGGTTGATCACCGCTTCGTAGCCGAGCAGGCCGAGACCGTCGAGGGAGAAGATCACTTCGATCAGCATGGAGCCGGTAAAAAAGATGCCGATCAGTGCCGCCGGCATGCCGGCGATGATCAGCAGCATGGCGTTGCGAAACACGTGACCGTAGAGCACGCCGGATTCGGTCAGCCCCTTGGCGCGGGCGGTCAGCACATACTGCTTGTGGATCTCGTCGAGGAAGGCGTTCTTGGTCAGCATGGTCAGGGTGGCGAAGCTGCCGACCACGGAGGCGAGTATCGGCAGCGCGATATGCCAGAAGTAGTCGCCGATCTGTTCGGCCAGGGTCATCTCGTCGAAGTCCGGCGAGGTCAGGCCGCGCAGCGGGAACCACTCCAGATAGGTGCCGCCCGCGAACAGCACGATCAGCAGAATGGCGAACAGGAAGTTGGGGATTGCATAGCCGACGATGATGACGCCGCTGGTCCAGACATCGAAGGAGGTGCCGTCGCGCACCGCCTTGCGGATCCCCAATGGCACCGAGATCAGATAGGTCAGCAGGGTGGTCCAGAGCCCGATCGAGATGGAGACCGGCATCTTCTCGATGATCAGCTCGATCACGCTCTTGTCGCTGAAGAAGCTGCGGCCGAAGTCAAAGCTCAGGTAGTCCTTGAGCATGGTGAAGAAACGCTCGTGGGCAGGCTTGTCGAAGCCGTACATCTGCTCGATCTGCTTGATCAACTCGGGGTCCAGACCCTGTGCGCCGCGGTAGCCGCTCTGGTTGCCGCCGTTGCTCGGTGCTGCCGCCGTATCCGACTGGGGGCCGGAGCCGATGCGACTGGTGGCCGCGACGCCCAGCCCCTGCAGGTGGGCGATGGTCTGCTCCACCGGGCCGCCGGGGGCGAACTGGATGATGACGAAGTTGAGCAGCAGGATCCCGAACAGGGTCGGGATCATCAGTAGAATACGGCGCAGGATGTAAGCGGCCATTACTGCTTGATCCACCAGGTATCGAAGCCGATGGCATAGCGCGGCGGCTGTTTCGGCATGTCGAACTTGTTCCAGTAGGCGATGCGATAGACGCTGTTATGGTATTGCGGAATCACGTAGTGGTTCCACTGCAGCACGCGGTCCAGCGCACGGCAGCGTAGGACCAGCTGTCTGCGGTCCGGTGCCTGGATGATCTGCTCGATCAGGTAGTCCACCGCCGGGTTTTCGATGCCGATCAGGTTGCGGCTGCCGGGTTGGTTGGCGACGGCAGAGTGCCAGTACTCGCGCTGCTCGTTTCCGGGAGAGTTGGACTGGGCGAAGCTGCTGACGGTCATATCGAAGTCGAAAGCGCGCGTTCGGTTGATGTACTGCGAGACATCGACGATGCGGATGTGGGCACTGATCCCCATCCGTTCCAGGTTGCGGATCATCGGCGCGACGATGCGCTCGAACCCCTTCTGTACCAGCAGAATCTCGAAATCGAAGGTCCTCCCCTGGCTGTTTTTCAGCACGCCGTTGTCGAGCTCCCAGCCCGCCTCTCGCAGCAGGCGCAGAGCCGTGCGCAACTGGCCGCGGGCACGACCGTCGCCGTCGGTGGTCGGTGCCCGGTAGACCTGGGTGAACACCTCGGGCGGAACCTGGTCGCGGATCGGTTCCAGTATTTCCAGTTCCTCCGCCGTCGGCAGTTCGGTGGCGGCCATCTCGGAGTTGGAGAAGAAGCTGTGGCTGCGGCTGTAGGCGCCGTAGAACAGGTTCTTGTTGGTCCATTCGAAGTCGAAGGCGTAGGCCAGCGCCTCTCTGACACGGGCATCGGCGAACAGCGGTCGGCGGGTGTTCATGACGAACGCCTGCATGCCGGCCGGATTCTCGTTGGGAACCTCTCGCTTGACGATACGGCCGTCGTCGAACGGCGCGCCGGTGTAGCCGGTGGCCCAGTCTTTCGATGTAAACTCCTGGCGGAAGTCGTATTCGCCCGCCTTGAACGCCTCAAGCGCTACGGTGGCGTCGCGGTAGTAGTCGTGGGTGATGCGGTCGAAGTTGTAGCGCCCGCGGTTGACCGGCAGATCCCTTCCCCAGTAGTCGGGGTTGCGCTTGAATGTAACGGAGCGGCCGGCATCGAAGCGGTCGATGATATAGGGGCCGGAGCCGACCGGGATCTCCAGGCCAGGCTTGGTGAAATCGCGTCCCTCCCAGTAATGCTTGGGCAGGATCGGTACCTGGCCGACGATCAGCGGCAGTTCGCGGTTCTCGGTGTCGCCGAACTCGAAGCGTACCCGGGTATCGCCGAGTGCCTCGATCGCGCTGATTCCGGCGTAGTAGCTGCGGTAGAAGGGACTGCCCTGCTCGCGCAGCAGTTTGAAGGTGTAGACCACATCCTCGGCACGTACCGGCTCGCCGTCGCTGAAACGGGCCGCTTCGTTCAGTTCGAACTCGATCCAGCTGCGATCCTCCGGCAGGTAGATCCTCTTGGCCAACAGCCCGTATTCGGAGAAGGGCTCGTCCTGGGACTGGGTGGTCAGGCTGTCGTAGATCAGACCGACGTCGTCGGCCGGTGTACCCTTGACGATAAACGGGTTGAAACTGTCGAAGGTACCGAACGCCCATTGCTTGGCGTTGCCGCCTTTAGGCGCATCGGGGTTGGCGTAATCGAAATGGGTAAAGTCGGGCGGATATTTCAGGTCGCCGTGCATGGCGATGCCGTGGGCCGGCGGAGGCATCTCGCCGGCCGAAACGGTAAAGGGTGACAACAGGGCCAGGGTGGCCAAGAACGTGCGCAATATGGATCGGGACTTACAAAAAGACACTGCATACTCCCTGTGATATCAGCCGTTTGCCGTTATTTTCTTACTAGTCAGGTGAGACAGTCGATCAGCGCTCCGGTTCAGGGTCCCGAGCCAGTTGCTCAAGCCTGCGGTGGCGTTCGGTGCGTGTGACGCCTTCGCCACGCCACCTGAGATCGGCCTCCATCAGGCGCTCTTGCAACCCTGCATCCTGCCCGGCAAGCGCGCGGATCAGGTCCTGATCCATCCAGTGGCGGATACGGCGAAAAAGGTACCACTTGAACAGGATGGCAAGAATTACCGAAACGGCAATGATAAACAGATTGATATTATCCATGGACTCAACCCGGATCACCCGTGTTCGGATACAGTATCAGATCCTGTCCGGGGCGTAGACTGCGAGCGTCGCTGATGCTGTTCCAGTCTGCCAGTTGCTCGGTGCTGACGCCATAGCGCCGTGCGATATTCCACAGGCTGTCGCCACTGCTGACACGATGCACGCGAGTCTGACCGCCGCCGGTGCGGGGCGAGGCGGCAGCGATGGCCTCCGTTGCCGGCGAGGGGATGAGCAGGGTCTTGCCGGCGCGAATGCGGTTGGAGCTCAGCTTGTTGCTCTTGCGGATAACCGCCACGCTGGTATCGAAACGGGCCGCGATCCCGGACAGGGTGTCGCCGGATCGGATCCGGTAGCGCGCCCAGTGCACCCTCTCCGAGGGCGGCAACCTGCTCAGGCCCTGGCGCAGTCGATCGGCGTTCGCGACCGGCACCAGCAGGCGATGGGGTCCGTCCGGATCGGTTGCCCAGCGGTTGAAGCCCGGGTTCAGGCGCTTGAGTTCATCGAGATCCACGTCGGCGAGGTCGGCTGCCTTGGCCAGCTCGATCTGTCCGTCGAAATCGACGATGTCGAAGTAGGGTGTGTTATCCAGCTTGGGCAGTGCGACGCCGAGTTGTTCGGCATTCTTGATCAGCCGTGCGACGGCGATCAGTTTCGGGATGTAGCGGCGGGTTTCGCGTGGCAGGGACAGGTGCCAGTAATCGGTTGCCTTGCCGGCGGCGGCATTGCGCTTGACGGCGCGGGCGACGCAGCCCTCGCCGCAGTTATAGGCCGCCAGTGCCAACAGCCAGTCGCCCTCGAAGCGCTCGTTGAGGTACTCGAGATAATCGAGTGCGGCTGTGGTGGACTGGATGATATCCCGGCGGCCGTCGTACCACCAACTGCTCTTCAGGCCAAACAGCGCCGCAGTGCCCGGTATGAACTGCCAGGCCCCGACGGCATGACTGGGAGAGCGGGCCAGCGGATTGTAGCCGCTTTCGACAAAGGGCAGAAGGGCGATTTCGGCGGGAAGCCTGCGCTCAAGTACGCGGTTCAGTACGAAGTGGTAGTAACTGGCGGCCTGGTCGGCGGCCTTCGTCATATAGCGGTCATGCTTCAGGTACCGGTTCAACTGGTCATCGACGCTGCTTTGGTCGATCTGCGGCTCGAGTTCAAGGTTCGCCCGGGTCAGTGACCACAGATCGGCGGGAGGTGTCGGCGTCGAGGCAGGAGGCGCGGTTGCCTTCACGCTGTCATGGCTTTGGCGCCATTGAGTGATACGTGCAGAGAGCGGGAGCCGGTCCCTGGCCGACGTCTGGCTTTGAGATTGAGGTTTGGTCGTTGCTGTTTGACAACCTGCCAGAATCAGGCCGCAGGCGAGCGCGGCCACTACTTTCCGAATACCTGGCTTCAAACCCCAACCCCCTGAACTGTAAAATAATCTGCCGCATTCTATGGGGGTGTAACTTTTGCGTCAAACTTGTGTCAAACCCGGGCCTGGGCTCGGCTCCCTGTTTGAATGTGCGGTCACAAGAGGCTCAGAACCGATTCTTCCACTCCCTTAGCGCGGCCAGCACCTCGACCGGATTGGCCCGCGCGGATCCCGCGTGCGCAGCGGCGGCGGACACGACTGCAGCCTGTTCGGTGCGCATGAACGGATTGATCCGTTTTTCGCTGCCGATGGTCGACGGCAGGGTGGGCCGCTCCTGCTCGCGCAGCGTCCGGCACTGTTCGATCGCGTCGGCAATGGAGGGGTTCTCGGGTTCAACCGCCTGCGCGAACATCAGGTTCGCCAGCGAATACTCATGGGTGCAGTAGACAAGCGTGGTGTCCGGCAGCGAAGCAAAGTAATCCATCGCCGCCTGCATCTGCGCGGCGGTACCTTCGAACAGCCGACCGCACCCGGCCAGGAACAGCGTGTCGCCGCAGAACAGCTGGGGCTGATCCAGGGGCTGGAAATAGCTGATATGATCGAGCGTGTGTCCCGGCACGGCCTTGACCTCGAGCCGGTGGCCGAACAGCTCTATCTGAGCACCGTCACCCAGCGGGTGGGTGATGCCGCCGAACGGGGAGTTTTCCGGTCCGTAGACGGGGATGTCACGGTGTGCCGTCAATTCGGCCACGCCTCCGGTGTGGTCCGGGTGGTGATGGGTGATCAGAATGGCGGCCAGGGTCAGCCCCTGCTCGCCGAGATAGCGCTCCACCGGAGCGGCGTCGCCGGGATCCACCACCGCGACGGCACCCGGCGGATCACCCAGTATGGTCCAAATGTAGTTGTCACGAAATGCCGGTATCGGCGTTACCTTGTACATCTTGTCGGCCTCTATCAAACGGGGTATCCGGTCATGACCTCGAACTCCATCGACGGCATGCAGTCGGGCGTTTAAGGTAATGTCCAGACACGATAGACTTATTTAAGGCTAGGTTACTTTATAATGTCGGAGATTGTTAATCTCGGGCACAGGTAATACAAAACGGATATGACCTTTCATCAGCCTCTCAATGTCAATCAATTGACTCCGGCGATCATGCACTGGTTCGATTCACCATTGGGCCAGGAGCTGATCGAGGTTGAGTTGGGCCTGTTGGAGCAGGTGCTGCCCACGCTCTTCGGTTATCATCTGCTGCAACTCGGGGTCGACAGCCGCAAACCGATGTTTGGCGCCAGCCCCGTGCCCCATCGTATTCTGCTCGGTCCCAGCCTCGAACTGGGCATGGACAAGCGTTCGATCGTGGCATCGAACAGCGAGCTGCCGGTGCAGAGCGACTCGATCGATGTGGTGCTGCTGCACCACGCGCTGGATTTTGCGGAGAGTCCGCACCAGGTCCTGCGCGAGGCGGCGCGGGTGCTCAGACCCGGCGGTCATATGGTGATTCTGGGCTTCAATCCGGCCAGTTTCTGGGGGATCGCGCGTTATCTGCGCAGGCGCAAGCAGGTGCCCTGGTCGGGGCATTTCATTCGTCACGGTCGCCTCCAGGATTGGCTTGGCCTGCTGGAACTGACCGAGGTGCGCTCGCGGTCGGGCTTCTATATGCCGCCTTTCGAGAGCGTACGCCGACGGCAGCGCTGCGGCTGGCTGCACACTCTGGCGCGGCGCGCACCGGCACACTCGGGCGCCGTGCTGCTGATCGTTGCGCGCAAGGATGTGCCGGGCATGACTCCGCTGCGCATGCCTTGGCGGCGCAAGCTGATCAGCCTGCCGGTGATAGAACCCAAACCCACGGCGCGCGGTCAGATGCGGAACCGGCGCCATTAGTCTTGAAAGCCTTTTGCATAAGGACAGTATCGATTTGAAAGCGGTTGAGATATTTACCGACGGCGCCTGCAAGGGAAACCCGGGTCCCGGCGGTTGGGGCGCCATCCTGCGCAGCGGCAAGCATGAAAAGGAACTCTACGGCGGAGAGCCGCACACGACCAACAACCGCATGGAGATGACCGCCGCCATCGAGGCGCTGAACGCGCTCAATCAGCGGTGCAAGGTGACCTTGACCACCGACTCCGAGTATCTGCGCAAGGGGATAACCGAGTGGTTGGCGGGCTGGAAGCGCAAGGGATGGAAAACCGCGTCGCGCCAGCCGGTCAAGAATGCCGATCTGTGGCAGCTGTTGGATCAACTGGTATCCAAGCACGAGATCGACTGGAAATGGGTAAAGGGCCACAGCGGCCATCCGGAAAATGAACGTGCCGATCAGTTGGCGAACCGGGGTGTAGAGGAGTTTGGCAAGCGATGAGTACACGGCAGATCGTGATGGACACCGAGACCACAGGTCTCGAACCGGAAGAGGGACACAACATCATCGAGATCGGCTGTGTCGAGATGGAGCGCAGGCGACTGACCGGCAATACCTATCATCAGTATGTCCGCCCCGATCGAGACGTGGATGCCGAGGCGTTTGCGGTGCATGGCATCAGCAACGAGTTTCTGGCCGACAAGCCCTCCTTTGCCGATATCGCGGACCAGTTTCTGGCGTTCGTGCGCGGTGCGGAGCTGATCATCCATAACGCGGCATTCGATGTCGGCTTCCTCGACAAGGAGCTCGAGCGCAACGGCTACAGCGAGCGGATGGCCGATATCTGCACCATCACCGACTCGTTGGCACTGGCCCGTCGCAAACATCCCGGTGCCAAGAATAACCTCGACGCCCTGTGTCGGCGTTACGAGATCGATAACTCCCATCGTGAGCTGCACGGGGCGTTGCTCGACTCCGAGATCCTGGCGGATGTCTACCTCGCGCTGACCGGTGGTCAGACGTCGCTCCAACTTGGCCAGGAGGGCAGCGGCGGTGACGAAGGGGGCGGTGAGCCCGTGCGGCGGGTCGAGGGTGCCGGTGACCTCGTTGTGGTGAAGGCCGATGCCGAAGAGCAGGCGGCGCATGAGGCGTTCCTGGATCTGCTCGACAAGAAGGTCGGCGGCAGTTGTCTGTGGCGCAGCGCCGCCACGGAGTGACGGCGCGGCATTGTCGCCGTGCGCCTCAGTGCAGCGTCAGCAGGACCGCGGTAAAGGCCACGGCACTCATCACCAGCGTGTAGGGCAGCGCCATCCATACCATGCGGCCGTATGAAAGCCGGATCAACGGTGCCAGTGCCGACGTGAGCAGGAACAGGAAGGCCGCCTGACCGTTCGGGGTGGCAACGCTGGGGATGTTGGTGCCGGTGTTGATCGCAATCGCCAGGCTGTCGAAGTGCTCGCGGCTGATGCTGCCGCTGTTGAGTGCATCGACGACCTCATTGATGTAGACGGTGGCGACAAACACGTTATCGCTGATCGCGGAGAGCAGACCGTTGGCGATAAAGAACAGACCGGGCTGGCGGGATTCCTCCATCGCCAGTACGGCATGGATGATCGGCTGGAACAGGTGCTGTTCATGGATCACCGAGACGATGGTGAAAAACACCACCAGCAGAGCGGTGAAGGGGAGCGCCTCCTCGAAGGCATGACCGATCTGATGCTCTTCGGTAACGCCGTTGAACGCGGTCAGCAGCACGATCACGGTCAGACCGATAAGCCCCACTTCCGCCAGGTGGAATGCCAGTGCCAGTACCAGAAAGATCGCGACCAGGATCTGCACGATCAGGATCGCATGATCGCGACGGGTCTGTTTCTTGTCCTGCTCCTGGGCGTACTCAAGCAGAATGTTGCGCACGGAGCGCGGCAGCCGGGCGCCGTAACCGAAGATACGGGTTTTCTCGAGCAGTACGCAGGTGACCAGGCCGGCGGCAAGCACAGGCATGGTCACCGGGGCCATCAGTCGGAAGAACTGGACGAAGTCCCAGCCCGCCTTCTGTGCAATCAGCAGGTTCTGCGGCTCGCCGACCAGCGTGCACACGCCGCCCAGCGCGGTGCCGACGGCGCCATGCATCAGCAGGCTGCGCAGGAAGGCGCGGAAGGTTTCCAGATCGGTGCGCTTGTCGTCGAGAACCTGTCCGTCGTCGGAGTGATCGTGCTCCATCTGTCCCATCTGCTTGCCGGAAGCGACCTTGTGGTATACGGCGTAGAAGCCGACACCCACGCTGATCAGCACGGCAGTAACGGTCAATGCATCGAGAAAGGCGGACAGGAACGCCGAGGAGAGGGAGAACAGCAGGGCCAGGGTCGATTTGGATTTCACCTTCAGCAGAATGCGCGTGAATACCCAGAGCAGCATGCTCTTCATGAAGTAGATGCCGGCGACCATGAACATCAGCAGCAGTATCACTTCCAGATTTCCGGCCACCTCATGGTAAACCGACTCGGGCGAGGCGAGTCCGATCAGCACCGCCTCGAGGGCCAGTAGGCCGCCTGGCTGCAGTGGGTAGCACTTGAGCGCCAGGGCCAGGGTAAATATGAACTCGAAGATCAGCAGCCATCCGGTTACGGCCGGGCCGACGAGATAAAGCAGAACTGGGTTGAGGATCAGAAATCCGACAACCGCTTGCTTGTACCAAGTGGGGGAGTTCCCCAGAAAATTGCGCATGAGCGCCTGTGTAAGCGTTTGGCTCATCAGGTATGGGTTCCTTAGCGTTTCTGAATTGCCCTGGAGTAGATGGCCGCTTGATTTATCTTTTATAAGGCCATGTGAACACTTCGAGCAGCCTAGGGAGGTGAGTATCCCATGTCGAGCTGTATACTGACTTGCCCGATGACAAGTGGTGGCGAAGAGTTTCGCGTCTCGCAGTGTCCGCAACAGTGCGGCCCAATCCTATCAGTTGATTGCGGATCGCGGAAGCGGCGTTGCGTGGCGGCATGGATAAGGAGTGATCAGGTGCAATATTTGGTAAGTCATGGAGGCAGGTTGTTGTCGGCTGCCGATACGGAGCCCTTATTCGATCGGCAGCCGCTGAAGGAGGCAGAGTGCGAGGCGCAATACCCGGTGGCCGCGGATGTGTGTCTGTTGGTCGCGAAGGCGGAGCCGCAAGTGCTGATTCCCCTGGATCTACGCAGCAGGTTGGCGCTGGCCGACGAGGCGGCGTTCTCGATGTTCTCGCGCGCGGCCCAGATCGCGGTTTGGCATGACCGTCACCGTTTTTGCGGCCATTGCGGCTCGCCTACGGTTTCCGATAGCGTGGATCTGGCCAAGCTGTGTCCCGCCTGTGGGCTGAGTGTCTATCCGCGGATATCGCCCTGTATCATCGTCCTGGTCGTCGACGGGGAGCGTTGTCTGTTGGCACGCAACGCGCGCTTTCCGGTCGGGCGTTTCAGTACGCTGGCGGGTTTTATCGAGGCCGGGGAGAGTGCGGAGGCGGCGGTGGCGCGCGAGATTCGCGAAGAGGTCGGCGTCGAGGTCGGCAACATCCGTTATGTCGCCAGCCAGGCCTGGCCCTTCCCCCATTCGCTGATGCTCGGTTTCTTCGCCGATTATGCGGGTGGGGCGTTGCGCCCGGATGGGGTCGAGATCACCGAGGCGGGCTGGTTTTCACGCGACGATCTGCCCGGTCTGCCGCCGCGTTTTTCGATCTCGCGGCAGTTGATCGAGCGCTTCTTGGACGGAGAGCGCTGATGCCGGGTTCGCACGGGGCGGCGCTTGTTTCGTTCGCGGCTACGTCCGCGGTCCGCTGAACAGCTTGCTCAGGCGGGTGGCCAGCATGACGTTTCCCTCGGCACGCAGTTGCCCTTTCATGAACGCGCTCATGCCGTCCTGCTCGCCGGTCACCACGCGGATCAGGGTCGCTTCGCTCAGGTGCAGAGTTATATCCGGGTCCCGATGCTCGCCGGCGTGCCCCGTACACTGCCGATCGGCGATCGAGATGTAGAAGGGCGTGGCGTCACTGAGCGTGAACTGAAAGACAGCCTCGAGCGATCCGGCCTGGTCGGGGTTGAAACGGGAGGGCAGCTTGTCGATGATCTGCTCTACAGTGATGACGGTGCTCATGAATGGGGTGAACCCTGCTTGAAAACGGTGTTTTAATCGGAGGTTATGGTACAGTACGCGCCCCCGCAGCGCTAATACCGGGCGCTGCGTGACAGGAGAGGATCGTGAGCGAATTTCTTGCTGATTATGGCCTGTTTCTGGCCAAGACATTGACCGTTATTATCGGCATTTTGCTTGTTCTATCGGGTGTGGGGTCTCTGGTGGCACGGCGCCGGGAGGCGCGCGAGGGGCACGTCGAGGTCAAGAACCTCAATCGGCACCTTGAAGAGATGCAACAGGATATCGAGGACGAGGTCCTGGATGAGCAGCATTTAAAACAGCTCCACAAGGAGCAGAAGAAGCAGGAAAAGCAGGAAGCGAAGGAGCGCAAGAAGGCGCTGAAGCGGGGCACCGAAGCGGAGCCCGAGCGCAAGCGTATCTTCGTGCTCGACTTCGATGGCGATCTGCACGCCTCCCAGGTCGATTGGCTGCGTGAAGAGATCAGTGCCGTGTTGACGCTGGCGCGCAAGGAGGATGAGGTGGTGATCCGCCTGGAAAGCGGCGGCGGGTTGGTCCATGGTTACGGTCTGGCGGCATCGCAGCTCGAACGCATTCGCAAGCGTGAAATACCGCTGACGATCTGCGTCGATAAGGTGGCGGCCAGCGGCGGCTATATGATGGCCTGTATCGGCAACAAGCTGATAGCGGCCCCCTTCGCGTTGGTGGGCTCCATCGGCGTGGTGGCGCAGTTGCCCAACTTCCATCGACTGCTGAAGAAGCACGATGTCGATTATGAGATCTTTACCGCGGGCGAGTACAAGCGCACCCTGACGCTGTTCGGCGAGAACACGGACCACGGGCGGAAGAAGTTTGTCGAGGAGCTCGAGGATACCCACGGTCTGTTCAAGGAGTTCGTGCGGGAGTACCGCCCGGCACTGGATCTCGACAAGGTGGCGACCGGAGAGGTCTGGTTTGGTCGCCGGGCACTGGATATGGGGCTGATCGATGGCCTGGGTACCAGCGACGACTACCTGTTCGAGGCTTGCGAGAGCGCCGATGTCTACCAGGTTCGGTATGAACTGAAAAAGGGCTTGCAGGAGCGTTTGAGCGAACTGACCGTCCAGGCGGCGGACCGCACGATCAACCGCCTGGCCCAGCGGTTGTACAACAGCCGTTTCTGGTCTCGTTAATCCGGGAGGCAGGAGTGAGTGTCGCCTCCAGAAGGTCTGTTACAACTGAGGTAAAGGAAAAGATGCAGGAATCGGATACCGCGACAAGGATAGTACTGGCCGCTGAAGAGCTGTTTGCCGAGCATGGGTTTATCGAAACCACCATGCGTCAGATAACGGCCCGTGCGGAGGTCAATCTTGCGGCCGTCAATTACCATTACGGCTCCAAAAGCGGACTGATCGAGGCGGTTGCACGGCGCTTTCTCGATCCGTTGTGCGAGCAGCTGGATCATCGCCTGGCGGAGCGAGGTGTCGGCGACAGCGAACAGCTCGGTGTCGAAGAGCTGCTCGAGATGCTGGTCCGCGCGGTGCTGGTGGTGAAGGATGTCAATCCTCACGCGCTGTCGCTGTTCATGCGCCTGCTGGATCTTGCCTATGCACCGGGCCAGGAGGGGCTGCGCATCTTCCTGATCCAGGGGTATGGCGATCGGGTCAGGCCGCTGATCGAACTGGTGCGCCGCAACGCGGCCCCCATCGAGGCCGACGAATTTTTCTGGCGGCTGCATTTTCTGCTGGGCGCGATGATATTCACGCTGTCCAATCACGCGACACTGAACTCGCTCTCCGGCCAGGAGAGGGAGGCTACGGTCGATATCGAGCGCACGCTGCACCGCATGATACCGGTGATCAGCGCAGGCTTTCAGGCACGCGGCGAATCGACCCGGTTCTGCAGGGTGTGAGTGTGAAGCGGCTCGAGATCTCCATTTCCCGGCAGCGGATGCACCTGCTCGAGCAGGGGCGGGAACTGGAGTCCTGGCCGATTTCGACCGCACTCAACGGCGCAGGCGAACTCGGCGGCAGTGGCCGTACACCGCGTGGTGCGCACTACATCCGCGCCTGTATCGGCGCCGGCGAACCGATCAATGCGGTGTTTATCGGCCGTCGTCCCACCGGCGAGATCTATACCCCCGAACTGGGACGGCGCTTTCCCGAGCGCGACTGGATCCTGACACGCATTCTCTGGCTATGCGGACGCGAGCCCGGCTTCAACCGCCTGGGCGATCGCGACTCCCAGCGCCGCTATATCTATATTCATGGCACTCCGGACAGCGAACCCATGGGCGAACCGCGTTCGCATGGCTGCATCCGCATGCGCAATCGCGACCTTGTCGAGCTGTTCGACCTGGTCGGGCCCGGAACGCCCGTCGATATATACGAATGAGGTAATTATGACGACCGGAGCCCTGATGCTGGACCTGGAGGGTCTTGATCCGACGGCCGAGGAGCGGCTGTTGCTGGCTCAACCCGAAGTGGGGGGGCTGATACTCTTCGCCCGCAACTACGAATCGCCCGACCAGTTGCACAGGCTTATGCGGCAGATCCGCGGCCTGAGGCCCGACCTGCTGGTGGCGATCGATCAGGAGGGGGGGCGGGTGCAGCGGATCCGCACCGGTGCCACCCGGCTGCCGCCGATGGCGACGCTGGGCAAGCTTTGGCGCCGGGAGCCCGAAGCGGCGATCGCCGACGCCCGCGAGTTGGGGTGGCTGATGGCGACCGAACTGCGGGCGTTCGACATCGATTTCAGTTTTGCGCCGGTGTTGGATATCGACTGGTCGCGCAGCGGCGTGATCGGCGATCGAGCCTTTGCCGATTCCGCCGAAGGCGTCGCCGAACTGGCCGCCGCTTTCATGCACGGGATGCACGAGGCGGGCATGGCCGCAACCGGCAAGCATTTTCCGGGGCATGGTTGGGTGCAGGCCGATTCCCACCTGGAGATTCCGCTGGACGAGCGCCCGCTCGAGCAGTTGGAGGCCGAGGATATGCAGCCCTTCGCCCGGCTGATCGAGGCGGGGCTCGATGCGATCATGCCGGCGCATGTGATCTATTCCAGGCTCGCTGCCGAGCCCGCCGGATTCTCCGCCTATTGGCTGCGTGAGCAGTTGCGCGGGCGGCTGGGGTTCGATGGCGTGATCTTCAGCGACGACCTGACCATGGAGGGCGCGAGTGTCGCCGGCGGCTTCCCCGATCGTGCGGAGCGGGCGCTCGAGGCGGGCTGTGACATGATTCTGGTCTGCAATCACCGGGCCGGTGCACTGGAGGTGCTGGACTACCTGAAATCCGGTGCGGCCCCGGTGTCGCCGCGGTTGGCGCGGATGCAGGCTCGGGCCGACGTCGTCTGCGATGAGGCACGACTGCAGCGCGCGCGTGCCGTCGCCGCGCGTCTGCGAGGGGAGGCGTCGACATGAACGAACAGGCCGTACTCGACTGGCTGGACCCGTTTATCGCCTATTTTCCGGCTTTCCAGGATTATCGCTGGCAACTGGGCGTTGTACTGCTGACGCTGGGTTCGCTGCTGCTGGCGCTGATCATCGACCGTATCCTGGCTCATCTGGTCCGGTCGCTGGAACGTACCTCGCCGGTGTGGGATGACCTGCTGATCGATGCCGTGCGGCGTCCGCTTATCCTGCTGATACTGATGCTCGGTCTGACCCTGTCGCTGCAGTTGTCCGCGCCCCATCTCAAGCTGGTCGAGAGCGAATTGCCGGACCGGGTACGCGAGGTGGGCTTTATCCTGCTGCTGAGCTGGGCATTGATCCGCTTCGTGGCGCGGGCGGAGGAGGCGATGCTGCGGCGCGACCGGAGCATCGACCGCACCACCGCGGATGCGATCTGCAAGCTGGTTCGGCTGATCATCGTGGTGCTGACCGGGTTGGTGCTGATGCAGTACCTGGGCTACAGCATCTCCGGCATTCTGGCGTTCGGCGGTATCGGCGGTCTCGCCGTGGGTTTCGCGGCCAAGGATCTGCTGGCCAACTTCTTCGGCGGTCTGATGATCTATCTGGACCGGCCGTTCAAGGTCGGCGACTGGGTGCGCTCGCCCGACAAGCCGATAGAAGGGGTGGTCGAGAAGATCGGTTGGCGGCTGACGATCATCCGCACCTTCGACAAGCGTCCGCTGTATATCCCCAATGCCACCTTCGCCAGCATCTCGGTGGAGAACCCCTCGCGCATGACCAACCGGCGTATCTACGAGCATGTCGGCGTGCGCTACGACGATGCGGGCGTGGTGAAGCGGGTGGTGGACCGGATGCGCGAGATGCTGATCGGCCATCCCGAGATCGACGAGAACAGCACGTTGTTCGTGCAACTGAACCGTTTCGGCCCCTCGTCGCTGGATATCATGGTCTACTGCTTTACCCATACCACCGACTGGGGGCGTTATCTAGCGATCCGTGAGGATGTGATGCTGCGTATCATCGCCATTGTCGATGAACTGGGCGCCGAGATCGCCTTCCCGACCACGACCGTGCATCTGCAGGCGTCGGCACTCGCCGGGGTCGAGTCCAGCGAAGCTGTAGAGGCATAGGCGGGGAGCCAAAGGGGGGGCGCCGCAGGTGACATCGCGTACCGAAAACCGTAACCGAACCCGCTGGTTGCAGGCCTGTGCGGCAGCCGAGCGGCGCTGGCTGCTGCTGTCCGTGGGGGCGGGGCTTTGCGGTGGGCTGGCGATGGTGTTGCAGGCGGATCAGTTGGCGACCATCCTGGCGGGGCTGGTCACCGAGGCCGGCGTAACTGACTACCGGGTGGCGCTTGTGCTGCTGTTGCTGGCGATACTGCTGCGGGCGGGCATGGCCTTTGTGCGCGAGTGGAGCGGCCAGCGCGCCTCGATCGGCGTGCGCAGTCGTCTGCGCGTGGAGCTTCTGGCCAAGCTGGATCGCCTTGGCCCCGGCTATTGCCATGCTCGCCAAACCGGTGATCTGAGCGCGCTGCTGCTCGAGCAGGTGGAGGCGCTGGATGGCTTCTACGCGCGCTATCTGCCGCAGAAGTGGCTGTCGGTAGGGCTGCCGCTGGTGATCCTGCTCTTTATTCTGCCGCAGAACTGGGCGGTCGCCCTGATCTTCCTGGTCACCGCGCCGCTGGTGCCGCTGTTCATGGCCCTGGTGGGGATGAAGGCGGCCGCGGCGAACCGGCGCAACTTTCAGGCGCTGGCCAATCTGTCCGCCTATTTTCTCGATCTGGTACAGGGGTTGGCGACACTCAAGCTGTTCCAGCGCAGCCGCGGCGAGGCCCGGGTGCTGGAGGAGGTGTCGGAGGCGTTTCGCGTGCGCACCATGGAGGTGTTGCGGCTGGCCTTTCTCTCCTCGGCGGTGCTGGAGTTTTTCGCGTCGGTGTCGATCGCCCTGACCGCGGTCTATCTGGGTTTCAGCTTTCTGGGCGAACTGGATTTCGGCTATTGGACCGATCCGGTCACGCTGTATCAGGCGCTGTTCATCCTGTTGCTGGCGCCGGAGTTCTACCTGCCGTTGCGCGAACTGGGCACCCATTACCACGCCAAGCAGGAGGCGATGGCCGCCGGCGAGCGGTTGAAGGCGCTGCTCGATGAGGTCGAGCACAGGCCGCAGGAGGGCGGCATAAGGCTTGAATCAAGGGCGGTGGAGGTCGAGTTTCGCAATGCCGGGCTGAGCTATCCCGGTCGCGAGCGGCCCGTGCTCGAGGGGCTGGATCTGCGGTTGGCCGCCGGCGAGCGGGTGGCGATCCGTGGCCCCAGTGGCGCGGGCAAGTCGTCGCTGATGAATCTACTGCTCGGCTTCTATCCCCTCGGCGCCGGTGAGTTGCTGATCAACGGTCAACCGTTGGCGCAGCTGGAGCGGGAGAGCTGGTTGCATGCGATCGCCTGGGTCAGTCAGCAGACCACGCTGTTTGCCGGTACGCTGCGCGATAACCTGAAACTGGCCCGCGCCGATGCCGACGATCGAACGCTGATGCAGGCCTGTCGCGATGCCCATGTGACGGAGTTTCTCGATCGTCTGCCGGCCGGGCTCGACACCGAGATCGGCGAGGCGGGTCACGGCCTGTCGGGCGGGCAGATCCAGCGTATCGCACTGGCGCGTGCGTTTCTCAAGGATGCGCCGTTGTTGCTGCTGGACGAGCCGACCGCCAATCTGGATGCCCGGAGCGAAGCGCTGGTGCTGGAGGCGCTGGGGCGGTTGAGCCGGGGGCGCACGGTGCTGATCCTGACCCACCGCGAAGCGGCACAGCTCAACGCCGACCGTGTGCTCGAACTGATCGACGGGCGCCTGGTCGAGGTCGGGGACAAGAGCGAGAACGGGGGGCCGGCATGAAGCTGCTCTGGCCCTATATTCGTCAGATGAGAGCCCATATCGGCTGGGTGCTGCTCGGCTCGCTGCTGGGTCTGATAACGCTGCTGGCCGGCATCGGCCTGCTGACGCTGTCGGGCTGGTTCATCACCGCCACCTCGCTGGCCGGTGCCGTCGCGGCGTTCAACTTCTTTACCCCCGGCGCCGGCGTGCGCGGCTTCGCCATTCTGCGCACGCTGGGGCGCTATGGCGAACGCCTGGCTAGTCATGAGGCCACCTTCAGGTTGATCGCGCGCTTGCGTATCGGGTTCTATCGGCGCATGGAGCCGCTGCGCCCGGCGCGGCTGAACGCGATCGGTTCGGCGGAGCTGCTCAGCCGTCTGATCGCCGATATCGGCGCCCTGGACAATCTCTATCTGCGCATCCTGTCGCCGACGCTGATCGCGCTGCTGGTGGTGGCGCTGGTCTGCGGCTTCATCTCGCTCTACAACGGTACGCTGGCGCTGATCGCGCTCGTCGGCTTTCTCATCGCCGGTCTGCTGGTGCCGCTGCTGGGACACCGCCTGGGGGCGGTTTCCGGTGCCGAACAGTCCCGCAGCCAGGCCGGCTTGCGCACCCGGTTGGTGACGCTGATCCAGGGGATGGCCGATCTGCGCATATACGGCGGCATGGCACGTGCTCAAGCCCGAGTCGATCGGGCCCAGCAGGCGCTCTTGCACACTCAGGCGCGGATGGGCGGGGTCGGTGCGCTGGTCAACAGCCTGATACAACTGGTTACCGGGGCGACACTGGTCGCCATGCTGCTCGAGGGCGTGGCGCTGGTGCAGTCGGATCATCTGGCGGCGATCGTGCTGGTGTTTCTACTGTTCTGCGTGCTGGCGGCGTTCGAGGCGGTGATGCCGTTGCCGCCGGCCTATCAGTACCTGGGAAAGACACGCGAGTCGGCGGCGCGACTTGCGGTAGTGGCGGAGACCGAAGCGGAGAGGCCGTTTCCGGAGCAGGGACCCGAGCCCGGCCGTCCCGGTGCCATCCGCTTCGATAAGGTCGAGTTCTCCTATGCCGGCCAGGAGCGGGCGCTGGACGGCGTCGGTTTCGCCATCGAGCCGGGCGAGAAGGTGCTGGTGCTGGGCCACTCCGGCAGCGGCAAGAGTTCGCTGATCAATCTGCTGGTACGTTTCTGGGATCCGGACAGTGGCGTCATCGAGCTGGGTGGCCGGCCGATCGAGCGTTATACCGAAGAGACGCTGCGTCGCCAGGTCAGCGTGATGGGGCAGCCGGTGCAGCTGTTTGCCGGCAGCGTGCGCGACAACCTGAGGATAGGGCGTGACTCGGCCGACGATGCCGAGATGCTCGACCTGCTCGATCGGCTGCTGCTGACGTCGGCGCTGGATGGGCAGGGACTCGACTACCAGGTCGGCGAGGGCGGTTCCCGGCTCTCCGGCGGTCAGCGCAAGCGGCTGGCGCTGGCGCGCGCGCTGTTGCGCGATGCGCCGATTCTGCTGCTGGACGAGCCGACCGAGGGGCTGGATCCGCACACCGAGCAGGCGGTACTCGAGCTGGTGCTGAACTATCGGGCCGGGCAGACCCTGTTGCTGATCAGTCACCATACCGCGGCACTTGCGCATTTCGATACGGTAATGCTGATGGACAGGGGGAGGGTGTTGGAGCGGGGCGATGTTCGACGGTTGTCGGCCGATCCGGAGAGCCGAATCTGCCAACTCAAGTCGCTGTGAACCCCTCTGGGGGTTGCCGAGCCGGATCGATCATCGGAGCGGGTTGATCATCACCAGCATGCCGAAATGGGGGTGATCCAGATAGTGCAACTGCTCCGAACGCATCCGGCGAGACTGTTGCAGTCGATAGCGCTGCGGCAGCGCTTCGGCAGCGGCATCGCGGCTGAGCAGCAGGTCCGGCTTGAAGTGCAGGTAGCGGCTTCTGTCCACCTTGATCACCCCCTCCACGCGGCCGTCGGCCGAGTCGATCCGTACGCTCGGATTGCGTCCGGTGCCGACATTCTGGTACCAGCCGCCGTGCCAGAGAATTCGAAACCCTTCACGCTTTAGTCGGGTGGCATCGTTGCCGAGCAGATGGCGCTCCCGGGGCAGTGCCTCGAACTGACTGAACGGCGCGCCGTCATAGCGGCCGAGGTAGCGCGCATCGGCGATCGCGGGCGGCTCCTGCGCCGGATCCATGGCATCGTAGGGGAGCGCGCCGTCGCCGTAACTGTTCTGCGCGAAAATCAGTACTTCGATGGTGTAGTCGCCCTCTGCAGCTTGGGCGGGCATAGCGACATATGTCAGCAGCATGAGCAGCAGGGCGTGAAATCTCTTGTTCATTGGTCCCTCTCGTTGGGTGTCAACTGGCCGAGCAAGGCTTCGATACAGTGGAAGCGATCTTCCGGCTTGGCCATGGGCAGAGTGAAGCGCAGCGCACTGGCGCCGTCCAGTTTATACCGGTTGGGCTGCTGCTGTACCAGCGTTACCAGCGTCAGCGGTTCGACGCAGGTATCGCCGCCGAACTCCAGCCGGCCGCCGCGGTCGTTGGCTTCCAACTTGGTGATGCCCAGGGTATCGGCGCGCAGCTTGACTGCGGTCAGGCGGAACAGGTTGCGTGTTTGCGGCGGCAGCAGGCCGAAACGGTCGATCATCTCCACCTGCAACTCGTCCAGCGCCTTGGCGCTGTCGGCGTTGGAGATCCGCTTGTACATGATCAGACGGTTGTGCACGTCGGGCAGGTAGTCCTCGGGGATCAGTGTCGGCAGGCGCAGATTGATCTCGCTGCCGTGGCTCATCGGCTGGTCCAGGTTCGGTGTCTTGCCCTCGCGGATCGCCTTGATCGCCTGATCCAGCATCTCCATGTACAGGCTGAAGCCGATGCTCTGGATCTGGCCGCTCTGCTCCTCGCCGAGCAGTTCGCCGGCACCGCGGATCTCCAGGTCGTGGGTGGCCAGGGTGAAGCCGGCGCCGAGCGTGCTGGACTGGCTGATCGCCTCCAGCCGCTTGGCGGCATCGGGCGTCATCGCCTTCGGTGGCGGCGTCAGCAGATAGGCATAGGCCTGGTGGTGAGAACGGCCGACCCGGCCGCGCAACTGATGCAACTGGGCCAGACCGAACTTGTCCGCACGCTCGATGATGATGGTGTTGGCGTTGGGTACATCGATACCGGTCTCGATGATGGTGGTGCAGACCAGCACGTTGAACCGCTTGTGGTAGAAGTCGGTCATCACCTGCTCGAGCTCGCGTTCGCGCATCTGGCCGTGGCCGATGGCGACACGGGCCTCGGGCACCAACTCGGCGACACCGCGTGCCGACTGCTCGATGCTCTTGACCTCGTTGTGCAGGTAGTACACCTGGCCGCCGCGCAACAGCTCGCGCAGGATCGCCTCCTTCAGCAGCGGCTTGTCCGATTCGCGCACGAAGGTCTTCACCGACAGCCGTCGGGCCGGCGGCGTGGCGATGATCGACAGGTCGCGGATGCCGGACATCGCCATGTTCAGCGTGCGCGGGATCGGCGTTGCGGTCAGGGTCAGGATATCGACCTCGGCCCGCAGCGACTTCAGCCGCTCCTTCTGCTGTACGCCGAAGCGGTGCTCCTCGTCGATGATCACCAGACCGAGGGACTTGAACTGCAGATCGCCCTGCAGCAGTTTGTGCGTGCCGATCAGGATGTCGACCTTGCCCTCGCCGAGGTCGGCGGCGATGACCTGCTGCTGCTTGGCGCTGCGAAAGCGCGAGATCAGTTCGACATTGACCGGCCAGTCGGCGAAGCGGTCGCGGAAATTGTCGAAGTGCTGCTGCGCGAGCAGGGTGGTGGGCACCAGCACCGCCACCTGCTGCCCGGCCTGGACGGCGACGAAGGCGGCGCGCATCGCGACCTCGGTCTTGCCGAAGCCGACATCGCCGCAGACCAGTCGGTCCATCGGCTGGGGGGAGCGCATATCGCGGACCACGGCGTCGATGGCGTTGGCCTGATCCGGCGTCTCCTCGAACGGGAAGCCGGCCGTGAACTGCCGGTAGGCCTCCTCCGGACACTCGAAACTCCTGCCTTCGCGCGCGGCGCGGCGGGCGTAGATGTCGAGCAGTTCGGCGGCGCTGTCGCGCACCTTTTCGGCGGCCTTGCGCCGCGCCTTGCTCCACTGCTCGGTGCCGAGCCGGTGCAGCGGAGCGGCCTCGTCGGAGGCGCCGGAGTAGCGGCTGATCAGATGCAGCGACGACACCGGCACATAGAGCTTGGCGTTGTTGGCATATTCGAGGGTGAGAAACTCGTTGACCTCGCCCTCGGTGGCGATGGTCTGCAGGCCCAGGTAACGGCCGACGCCATGGTCGATATGGACCACCGGCGCACCGATGCCGAGTTCGGACAGGTGGCGTATCGATTGATCGCTGTCGGTCTGCTCCCGCTCGCGACGGCGGCGCTGGAACACCTGCTGCCCGAACAGCTGGGTTTCGGTGACCACCTGCAGCGACTCGCGCAGGTTCAGCCCCTGCTCGAGCGGATAGACACAGATCCCCAGCGGACTGGGGTCGGCGACGAATTCGCTCCAACCGCCATACTCGCGCAGCTTCAGACCGGCGCGTCCGGCCAGTTCGATCAGTGCCTCGCGCCGTCCCGCCGACTCCGCGCACAGCAGCAGCGTCTGAGCGGATTCCTCGTGCAGTTTCCCGAACAGGGCCAGCGGGTTGTTGCTGCCCTGGCCGACGGTGAGGTTGGGCGGCATTTCGCACGGCAGGTTGTCGCGTCCGGGGCGGCGCTCCTCCTCGTCCGGGCTCAGGCGGATGATGGGGTAGGCGCGCAGCGCGATATTCAGTGCATCCGGCGGCAGGAACAGCTGTTCGGCTGCCATGACCGGGCGCTGAACGTCCCAGGCGCGCTCGTCGTGGCGGGACTGCACCTCCTGCCAGAACTGTCGTGCCGCGTCGTTCAGCCCGCTCTGCTGGATCAGCAGCGTGTTGTCCGGCAGGTAGTCGAACAGGGTGGCGCAGTGGTCGAAGAACAGCGGCAGGTAGTACTCGATACCGGCCGGGGTCAAGCCGGAGGCCACATCCTGGTATACCGGGCAGCGGGTGTAGTCGACATCGAACTGTTCCCGCCAGCGCTGCTTGAAGCGGTTGATCGCCTCCTTGTTGAACGGGTACTCCCGCGCCGGCAGCAGCCGGACCCGCTCGATCTGCTCCACCGAGCGCTGGGTTTCCGGATCGAAGGTGCGCAGGGTGTCGATCTCGTCATCGAACAGATCGATACGGTAGGGGGTGTCGCTGCCCATCGGGAACAGGTCGATCAGCGCGCCGCGGATGGCGAACTCGCCGTGCTCGTACACGGTGTCGACCAGAGAGTATCCGGCATCGATCAGCCGCGCCCGCATCTGCTCCGGGTCGCAGCGTTGGCCCCGCTCGAGCCAGAGCGAGTTGCCGGTGACGAAGCTGGGCGGCGCGATCCGCTGCATCAGCGTCGGCGCCGGCACCACCAGCACGCCGCTGTTCATCTCCGGCAACTTGTACAGCGCCTCGATACGGGTGGAGATGATGTCCTGGTGCGGAGAGAAGTTGTCATAGGGTAGGGTTTCCCAGTCGGGAAACAGGTGCACCGGATACTGCTCGTCGCAATAGAACCCGATCTCGCTGCGGGCGCGGGCGGCGCTTTCGCTGTCGCGGCAGACCAGCAGGATCGGCCCCTTGTGCCGCTCGCCGATGGCGCGGATCAACAGCCCCGTGGCGCTGCCCAGCACCTGGCCGATGCGTTTGATGTCACCGGGGCTGTGGGGTAGAGGGGGCTGGAAACGGCTGGGCACGCATGACTCCTTAATGATCGGTCCGTTTTGGCGAGCGCACTATTCTAACGGCGTGCGCGTCAATTCGCAGCCCATAAGGTGGTGGGTTACAAAGTGCCAAGGAGAAAGTGGCGCAGTGGTACAAAAGTTCTAGTCGTGGTCGTTTGCCCAGCAACGCCTAAACAGGGATAATACGCGCACCCAAATTGAGCTGACACAATTTCGGAGTTTCCGCCTGTGACCCAAGAACTGATTTTAGCCGACTGGAATGCTCGTGAAGCGATCGCTGAAGCGATGGTCCCTCTGGTCGGTCGTCTCTACCGTGACCGCAACGTCGAAATATCGATCTACGGCCGCTTGATCGTCAAGCGTTCGGTGATCGATATCCTCAAGGCTCACCGCTTTGTGCGTCAGGTAGAGGGCGAAGAACTGTCCGTGGTCGACACCTTCCCGGTGCTCGAAGCGGTCAGTGCGATGAGCGTCAACGAGGCTCATATCGACATCGGCAAGCTGGCGGTCAAATTCCGCGCAGAGGGCGATGGTCGGACTCTGAAGGAGTTTCTCGAGACCGAACTGGCCGGTGCGACCGTCCAGGGCAACGGCACGCCGTCCACCGACGTGGTGCTGTACGGCTTCGGTCGCATCGGTCGCCTGCTTGCGCGCCTGATGATCGATCGCTCCGGTGCCGGCCACTCGCTGAGCCTGAAGGCGATCGTGGTGCGCAAGGGCAGTGCGGCCAACGATCTGGAGAAGCGTGCCAGCCTGCTGCGCCGCGACTCGGTGCACGGCTCGTTCAAGGGCACCATTCTGGTCGACGAAGAGAGCCAGTCGCTGATCGTCAACGGCAACCTGATCAAGGTGATCTTCGCCGACTCGCCCGACAATATCGACTACACCCGGTACGGCATCAACAAGGCACTGGTGATCGATAATACCGGCAAGTGGCGCGATGAGGCCGGTCTCGCCCTGCACCTCAAGTCCAAGGGGGTGGCACGGGTGATCCTGACCGCGCCGGGCAAGGGGATCAAGAACATCGTCATGGGCGTCAACGATGGCGACATCACCGATGCCGACGCCATTCTGTCCGCCGCCTCGTGCACCACCAACGCGATCACGCCGGTGCTCAAGGCGATCTACGACAAGTACGGCATCGCCAACGGCCACGTCGAAACCGTTCACTCCTATACCAACGATCAGAACCTGATCGACAACTACCACAAGGGCGATCGTCGCGGCCGTGCCGCCGGTTTGAACATGGTCATCACCGAGACCGGTGCGGCGAAGGCGGTGTCCAAGGCGCTGCCTGAGCTGGAGGGCAAGTTGACCGGCAACGCGATCCGCGTGCCGACGCCGAACGTGTCGATGGCGATCCTGAACCTCAACCTTGAAACCGAGGTCGAGAAAGAGGAGCTGAACGATTACCTGCGCAACATCGCGCTGCACTCCAAACTGCAGAAGCAGGTCGACTACAGCAACTCGCCCGAAGCGGTATCCAGCGACTTTGTCGGCTCCCGTGCGGCGGGTGTGGTCGATGGTCTGGCCACGATCACCAGCGGCAAGAGTTGCGTGCTGTATGTCTGGTACGACAACGAGTTTGGCTACAGCTGCCAGGTCGTGCGTCTGGCTCAGCGCATTGCCAAGTGCACTCTGCCGGCCTATCCGATCGAAGCCTGATCCGGCCGCGTAACGTACATAAAAACCGCCGGGAGCGGTTTTTATGTACAGGATGTACGGTATGCCGCGGGCGCATGGGCCGCTTTTTGCTCCTGCAAAAGCGGCATTCAGGCCATCCCTGGCCTTCATGCGCAGGAGCGGCGATGTATGGAGCGGAGCGCGTCAGGCCTGGTCGGCAGCGGAGGTCGCGCAGGACTTTCGCTTCACGAACGACAGTCTGGCGAGGATACCGATCGCCAATATCGCAAAGCCCAGTCGAGCCCAGAGGATGGCGGATA
>Ga0214472_10000676_pt1 | contig 41431 bp, 32 predicted proteins | sample RVTome_6_FD_207662 | JGI IMG/M metagenome (GOLD analysis project Ga0214472, IMG submission 207662) | Soil microbial communities from uranium-contaminated site in the Upper Colorado River Basin, Wyoming, United States - RVT140D175 | ecosystem: Environmental > Terrestrial > Soil > Contaminated >...
AACTCCAACGAAACGACGCGACTCAACAACTTGCTCGAAAACGCACCATGCTTCCAGGATCCACCTTGCCCGCTGACCGAGATCACGTCGATGTCGGACTCCGAGTCGTACAGCGTTTCGCTGAACCTACGCGTGCCGATCTACACCGGCGGTTTCAATTCTTCACGGATTCAGCAAGCCGTCTACCAGCACCGCGCCTCATTGGAGGCGCTGGAGCGCATTGCCAGGCAGACGGAAAGGGAAGCGCGCGATGCGTACTTGAGCGTCATCTCGGAGATCTCCCGTGTTCGCGCCCTGCGTCAAGCCGTAGAGTCTTCGCGAACGGCGCTGCGGGCGACCGAGGCGGGATTCGAGGTCGGCACGCGAACGACGGTCGACGTGCTGGTGTCGCAGAACAATCTGCGACAGGCCGAAACGACCTATGCCCGCAGTCGCTACGACTACATACTCAACGTGCTGCGGCTCAAGCTCGCAGCCGGTAGTCTATCGATCGCGGATATCGAGGAGGTCAATCAATGGCTCGACGACTCCAGCGGCTAGGAGCCATCTAAGGTTTGCGGATCGCCTCTATTACTGCGGACGTCGAGCGGCCTTCGCGCAGGCGTAAGATGCGCACTTCGCCGCCGTTGGCGATCACCGCGCTGCCGCCGGCGACTTCACCCGGCTGGTAGTCGCCGCCCTTTACCAACACGTCCGGCAGCAGCCGCTCTATGAGCGCGGCGGGGGTGTCCTCGCTGAAGGGCACGACCCAGTCGACCGCCGCCAATCCGGCGAGCACCGCCATTCGATCCGCCAGCGCGTTGATCGGCCGGCTCGCGCCTTTCAGGCGAGACACCGAGTCGTCGTCGTTGACCGCGACGATCAGCCGGTCCCCGAGGCCTTTGGCTTCCTCGAGATACCCGACATGGCCCGCGTGAAGGATGTCGAAGCAGCCATTGGTCATGACGATGCGCTCTCCCCGCAGCTTCGCCTGCGCGACGAGCTCGGCCGCCTCCGACTCGCTCACGAGCCCGCCGCCCCCCGAACCTCGCCGGTGCAACGCCAGGCGCAGCTCCGACGGTGTGACGCCCGCGACGCCGATCTTCCTGACCACGAGCCCGGCGCCGAGATTCGCGAGCGCGGCCGCTTCCTCGAGAGACAGGCCGCCGCCCATGCCGGCAGCCATGAGCGCGATTACGGTATCGCCGGCGCCCGTCACGTCGAACACTTCGCGGGCTTCGGCGGCCAGGGAAATCGGCGGTTCGTCCGCGCAGAACAAGGTCATGCCTCTTGCGCCGCGTGTCACCAGCAGCGCTTCGAGGTCGAGCTGCGCCCGCAGCGCTTCCCCGAGGCTCTCGAACTCCGCCTCGCCGGCCCATTGGCCCGCGACCGCGGCGAACTCGCTCTGGTTCGGCGTCAACACGCTGGCGCCGCGGTAGCGCTGAAAATCGACGCCTTTCGGATCAACGAGCACTCGGCGCGCACGGGCGCCGCAATGCGCCACGATCTCTTCGACTCGGCTCAAGGTTCCTTTACCGTAGTCGGACAGAACTACGATATCGGCGTCGGCGACGGCCGCGGCAAAGAGATCCGCGAAAGCTCCGCCCGCCGCCTCGAGCGAGCTCTCGTGGTCCATGCGTATGAGCTGCTGGTTGCGCGACAAAACGCGAATCTTGTTGATCGTCGGCAGATCGGCGGCCCTGTGAAAGCGGCAGGCCACGCCGTGATCCTGCAGCAGCGTCGCGAGCTGAGCGCCGCGATCGTCGGCTCCGACGATCGCGGCCAGCGTCACTCGGGCCCCCAGGGTCGCGAGATTGAGCGCCACGTTCGCCGCGCCCCCCGGACGCCGCTCGGTCCGTTGAGTTCTGACCACCGGCACGGGCGCTTCCGGGGAAATACGCTTGGTCTCACCGAACCAGTATTCGTCGAGCATTGCGTCGCCGGCAACGAGAACCTTGAGCGACGAGAAATCAGGAATGGCGAGCGTCAATGGCGTCCGGGGGCTGACTGAGACCGGCGTTATTCTAGCGTGATTCGAGAGGGGATCGAGGGGCCAAAAAAAAGGTCCGCCCCTGATCGAGTTCGATCGAGGAGCGGACCAACGGCGGACTGTTGCGAGCGCCGATCGCCCGCTGTCTCACGACCCGGGCGTCAGCCGCATTTCGAGTAACCGCAGTTCAGACAGGTCATGCAGCCGTCGAGCATGACGGTGGCAGCCGTGCTGCACTTGCTGCAAAGCTGAGCTCCTTCGGGGAAGCTGCTTTTCGCAAACGCATCCTTTTGACCGCCGCGTGCGTCGAACTCCGCGCGTTTTTCCGCTAGAAAGCTCTTCTGACTATTGCTCAGACCGGGGTCCTTCAGCAAGCCAATCTGGATCAGATGCTTCTCGACGATGTGCCCGAGCTCCGCGATGATCGACGGCATGAATCTCCCACCCGGTTGCCAGTAGCCGCCGCGCGGATCGAATACGGCCTTGAGCTCATCGACGAGAAAGGTGACGTCGCCGCCCTTTCTGAAAACCGCGGACATGATGCGCGTCAGCGCCACTATCCATTGGTAGTGATCGAGGTTCTTCGAGTTGATGAAGATCTCGAAAGGCCTGCGCTGTTCGTGCGGTGTGCCCTCGTTGAGGACGATGTCGTTGATCGTGACGTACATCGCATGATCCGAGACCGGAGTCTTGACCTTATAAGTAGATCCGATGAGCATCTCCGGACGTTCGAGCTTCTCGTGCATCCGAATGACTTTCGGCTCATCCGCCGGAACCTCGACGGCCGCAAGCGATGATGGGCGCTGGGGCGTGTCGACGGCCACCATGTACTTGACGATCTTTCCGTCCATTCTTATTCGTGTCATTTCATTGCTCTCTAAAAGGAGGGCCCTTCGGGCCGCTCATGCCGCCCCGCTTCAGCATGGCACGCAGAATCTTGAGCCATCTCGAGGACTCATTCTCCATATGCCAAAAGTGTCGCCTTTCGCGTTGTGCGTCCTTGTACGCAGTGGGTCGGTTCGGTCTCATGCCTCAAAACTTCCCGTAATACCCTTCCTTGAGTGCGTCGAACAGATTGGCCGCGCTGTGAATCTCGCCGTCGTATTCGATCTCGTCATCGCCCTTCGCTTCGACGACGCTGCCGTCGTCGAGCGTGAAGCGGTAAGTCGTGTTCTTCAGATCCTTCTCTTTCACGAGGACGCCCTGGAAGGCTTCCGGGTTGAATCTGAAGGTCGTGCATCCCTTGAGGCCCTTCTCATAGGCGTATAGGTAGATGTCCTTGAAGTCATCGTAGGGATAGTCGGTCGGGACGTTCGCGGTCTTCGAGATCGACGAGTCGATCCAGATCTGAGCGGCAGCTTGGATGTCCACGTGCTCCCGGGGCAAGATGTCCTCGGAGCTGACGAAATACTCCGGAAGCGCCTGCGCGGGCCCGGTACCGCCCGGTTTCGCCTGCGACGACACGAGCTCGCGGTATGCCAGCAGCTCGAACGAGTAGACGTCCACTTTCTCCTTGGATTTCTTCCCTCGCTGTATCACGTTCCTGAAATAGTGATGTGCAAACGACGGCTCTATGCCGTTGCTCACGTTGTTCGCCAGCGACAGTGCGATGGTGCCGGTCGGCGCTATCGAGCTGTGATGCGTGAAACGCGCGCCTTCATGGCTCAGCTGCTCGACAAGCACCGGAGCCACCGTCGCAAGCCGCGCCATGTAGCGGCTATATCTCGCGTGCAGCACGCGGCCGGGAATCCCGTCGCCGACTCGCCAACCGTCCTGCTTCATCTCCGGGCGCTTGCGCAGCATTTCCTCCGTCACGCTGAATTCCTCGAGCAGCAGCGGCGCCGGCCCCTTCTCTCTGGCGAGCTCCAGACCCATCTCCCAACCTGCGATCGCGAGCTCCCGCGAGACTTCCTCCGTGAATCTCACGGACTCGGGCGATCCGTAGCGCATACCGAGCAGCGTGATTGCGGATCCGAGCCCGAGAAATCCCATGCCGTGACGGCGCTTTCGCACGATCTCCTCGCGCTGCGCGCTCAGCGGTAATCCGTTGATCTCGACGACGTTGTCCAGCATCCGGGTGAAGACGCGCACGACCTCGCGATACTCTTCCCAATCGAAGCGCGCCACATCCGTGAACGGATCGAGGACGAACTTCGTCAGGTTGATCGAGCCCAGAAGGCACGCGCCATAGGCGGGAAGCGGCTGCTCTCCGCAAGGATTGGTCGCGCGGATGTTCTCGCACCACCAGTTGTTGTTGTGCTCGTTGACGCGATCGATGAGCACGAAGCCCGGCTCGGCGAAATCGTAGGTGGACGACATGATCACGTCCCACAGCCGTCGAGCCGGGATCTCCTTGTAGATCCGGCATGCGACCAAGCCGTCCGGATTGCAGACGTAGCCTTCGGTCGTCGGCCACTCCCGCCAGATCACTTGGCTCGAGTCGCTCAAATCGATGCCGTCCTCCTCCGCTTCGCTGGGCGTCAGCGGGAAAGCCAACGGCCACGTGCGCTCCTCGTGGACCGCGCGCATGAATTCGTCGGTGATCAACAGCGACAGGTTGAAGTTTCGCAGCCTGCCGTCCTCACGCTTGGCGCGGATGAATTCCATCGAGTCGGGGTGACCGACGTCGAAGGTGCCCATTTGCGCGCCGCGGCGACCGCCAGCGGACGACACCGTGAAACACATCTTGTCGTAGATGTCCATGAAGGAGAGGGGCCCCGACGTGTGCGCGCCGGCACCGGACACATAGGCGCCACGGGGCCGCAACGTCGAGAACTCGTAGCCGATGCCACAGCCGGCCTTGAGCGTCAGGCCGGCTTCGTGAACCTTGTCGAGAATATCGTGCATCGAGTCGCCGATGGTTCCGGAAACCGTGCAGTTGATCGTCGAGGTCGCCGGCTTGTGCGCTTCGGCGCCCGCGTTCGACATGATCCGGCCCGCCGGTATCGCGCCCCGCTGCAGCGCCCAGACGAAGCGCTCGTACCAATACTCGCGCTTGACGGGTTCCTCGACCCTTGCCAGCGCCTTGGCCACCCTTTCGTAGGTACCCTGCAGGTCCTTGTCCACCGGCTCACCGGACTTGCTCTTGAGCCGGTACTTCGTATCCCAGATGCACGCGGAGGCTTCTTGCAAGGGCAGGTCCGAAACCCTAGTCGCCTTCAGTTCAACCGCTGTTTTCATCTTCAGTGCCCCAAAACCACTCGTCCGTCGACCGACCTGATTCAGCAGCAATACACCCGAGAGACACCCCCTGAGGTGAGCCCTGTCGTGGCGGTTTGCAAGCGTGAATCCCCCCCTCAGGCGAGCCCGGAGGCTGCCTGTTCTCTCGTTATGAAGCTAAGATCGCGACACAAGATATTGTGCCGGGACCCTTGTAGAGTAGGCCCAGGATTCGTCAGTGTCAAGGCCTGATGGTAAGTCGGAAGGATTATATAAATCTTTATAATACAGTTGCTTATAGATTTATCTTGTAGGTGTATCGAATTATTTTACGCTTACCCGAGGATCCGCCGCGATTTCTGGACGACCACCATATGTTGTATTCGGCCGTCCCCAGTCAATCCCCGCGCCCCCCACAAGAAACCCACAGCTTTGCGCAGGCTCGCGGGACGGCTTGAAAACGATTCGGCGGTCCCCATCATATTGTCCAAGTCGATTTCGCACACACTCAGGAGAGCTAAGCCAATGAACGTCATACGGTATAACCCTTGGGGCGTCACGGACCGGCTTCATCGGGATGTCGACCGGCTGTTCTCGGCTCGGTTGCTGTCCGAGCACGGCGACGACGTCGCGGAGCTCAGCGACTGGGCCCCCGCGGTGGACATCAAGGAAGAGGACAACCGCTTCCTCATTCGCGCCGACGTCCCGGGCGTCGCGGCCGAGGCCATCGAGATCACGATGGACGGCGGCACGCTGAGCCTGCAAGGCCGGCGGGAAACGACGTCGGAAGAGGAAAAGGACGGTCTGCGACGCGTCGAGCGGGTCAGCGGGCGCTTCTATCGGCGTTTCGCCCTGCCCGACACGGCCGATGCCGAAGGCATCAAGGCCGATTGCAAGGACGGCGTCCTCGAAATTTCGATTCCCAAGCAAGCCAAGAGCCAGCCGCGGCGGATTCAAATCACTTCCGCCTGACGCGTCGATCGTTCGCGGCCCGGAGGGGCGCCTTTGAATTCTCCCTCCGGTCCCGCGGACGGCGTGTTGCGACGACTTCGCGCGCCCATGCATCTTTTGCCGAGCATGAGTATTCTTTAGCGCGTACCCTTGAAGGACTGAAACCATGAAGCATCGCATGAGGAATCCGCGCTCTCGAATCCTCCCGGGCCCAAAGCCCTGGCTGGCGCTAATGCTCGCGACGATCGTCCTTGCCCTGCCGGTTCTCGACGCGGCCGCGCAGCTTGCCGGGATGCCCGAGGTTCCAAGCCTCGCTCCGGTCATCGATCGGATCGGGCCTGCGGTGGTCAACATCTCGGTTCGCGGCAGCGTCGAAGTCGAGAATCCGCTGGCCAACGATCCATTCTTCCGGCGCTTCTTCGGCGTGCCGCCGGGCAACAACGGCCGCCGGGAATTTCAAAGCGCGGGATCCGGCGTCATCGTCGATGCCGCCGCAGGTTACATCCTGACCAATCATCACGTCGTCGAGAACGCCGACGAGATCACGATCACCTTGGTCGACAACCGCAGCCTCGAGGCGCGGGTCGTCGGCTCGGATCCCGGCTCGGACATCGCCGTGCTGCAAGTCGACCCGGACGACTTGGCGGAGATGTCGCTCGGCAACTCCGACCAGGTGCGCGTCGGCGATTTCGTGCTGGCGATCGGCAATCCATTCGGTCTGCAACACACCGTGACCTCGGGCATCGTGAGCGCGATCGGGCGCCGCGGTATCGTCAATCCGGAGGGCTACGAGGACTTCATCCAGACCGACGCCTCGATCAATCCCGGCAACTCGGGCGGCGCGCTCGTCAACCTCAACGGCGAGCTCATCGGCATCAACTCGGCGATCTATTCGCGGAGCGGCGGCAACATCGGCATCGGCTTCTCGATCCCGGTGAACATGGCTCGCAGCGTCATGGATCAGATCGTGGAATACGGCAGCGTCCGCCGCGGCCTGCTCGGCGTCAATATCGCCCCGCTGACGCCGGAGATCGCGGAAAACTACGATCTCGACTCCACCTCGGGTGCGCTGGTCACAGCCGTGAGCATGGGCTCCGCGGCCGAGCAAGCGGGCCTTCAGATCGGCGACGTGATCGTCAGCGTGAACGATTCGGCCGTCGTCGATCCGGCGGCCTTGCGCAATGCCATCGGCCTGCTGCGTCCCGGAGACCGCGTCGAGGTCGGCTTCGTTCGCGACGGCAGGCTGCAGACCGTGACCGCGCTCCTCGACGATCTCGACACGCCCGCGATCGCGCAGGAGAGCCTGTCGGAAATTGACCCGTCGTTCGAGGGCGCGGAGCTGGCCACCAACAGCGAGTCCCGGCCGGACTACAACGGCGTGCCCGGGATTCTCGTCACGACCGTCGAAACCGGCAGCCCCGCTGCCGTGCGGGGCCTACGTCCCGGCGATGTGATCACTCACATCAACCGCCAGCCGGTGCGAACGCTGGCCGAGGCCCAGGAGATCATCGAGAACGCCCGCACGGTCATCGTGCAGCTGCGGCGCGGCGACCGGGCCCTGCTGCTGCCGATGCGTTATTAGCAGCGATCTCAACATCCCCCCGCGAAGGCGGCTCTGAGCGATGGGCTACAATGAGCCGTCCGGGATTCAGGGCAGTCGAGACTTGAGCTCAGTAGATCTTGCATCACGCAGAGTATGCATGCTCGGCGGCACGGGTTTCGTCGGCCGTCAGCTGGCGAGCGCCTTGGTCCAGGCGGGCTGCGCCGTCCGCATCCCGACGCGAAATCGCGAACGCCACCGCGGCTTGCTGGTGCTTCCCGGTGTCGAACTCATCACCGCCGACATCCACAACGAAGCCGCGTTGCGTCGATTGCTGGCCGATTGCGACACGGTCATCAATTTGGTCGGCATACTGCACGACAGGCATCGCGACGGTCGAAGCTTTCAACACGTGCACGTCGCGCTGGTGGAGAAGCTGATCGCGGCGAGCCTGGACACGGGCGTCAGCCGCTACCTGCACATGAGCGCCCTCAAGGCGAACGCCGACCACGGCCCCAGCCACTATCTGCGTAGCAAGGGCAGCGCCGAACGTGCGATAAAAACTCTCGCGGGAGGCGGCATCGACTACACGATCTTTCAGCCCTCGGTCATCTTCGGCGCCGGTGATTCCTTCACCAATCTCTTCGCGCGTCTGCTGCGTGCGTTTCCGGTCCTGCCGCTGGCGAGGCCGGAGGCACGCTTCGCGCCGGTGTACGTCGCGAATGTCGCGCACGCCTTCCGCGCGGCGCTCGGCGACCCTGCTGCCGCGTCGAGCAAGACTTACCAGATCTGCGGGCCGGACATCATGTCGCTGCGAGAGATCGTCGCCGAGGTCGCTCGCGTGCTCGGGCTGCACCGGTTGATCATCGGCCTGCCCAACGGGCTGGCGAGAACTCAGGCATTGATGATGGACTATCTGCTGCGGGGCAGGCTGTTCTCCACCGACAGCTACAAGTCGCTGGCGGTCGCGAGCGTGTGCACCGAGAACGGCCTCGCCGAGCTAGGCGTTCGCGCCGCTTCGCTGCGCGTCGTGCTCCCCGGCTATCTCAAGGGGGCGGGTAACCAGCGCGCGTTATCCGCTCTGCGCCAGAACGCGAGCCGCTAGCCTCGGCCGCATCCAACCAGCCTTGCAAGCGTGCCGCGCGCCGGTCTTCGGCCAGCTCGGCCAAGGTCTGCATCTGCGCGTAAAACGCCGCCAGGCCTTCGCGCTCGAGATACCAGGTGAGTCCGGGCAACCAACGGCGGTAGGTCGCCACCGACGCGAGTTGCGCGTTGTTGAGCGGCTGCGCGAACCAGGCATCGTATTCGGTCACGCCGCCCCAGCCGGCCTTGGAGATCTCGTATTCGGCGCGCATCGCATCGAAGGCCGCCCGTTTCGCCGCGCGTTTTGCTTCGTCCGACAGATCCGACGCATAGATCTCCAGCAGACGGGCCTGCTGAGCGGCGATCAAATCGGCGAAGTCGGCGTGTCGCTCGAGTCCGCGGCGAAACGCCTCCACGGTCTCGGGCGAGCCATGCGCGGACAGCCAGGCAGCGGTTCCATGCTGCTGGACGGCGGTCGCGAACGCCTCGTTGAAGTCGCTGTCGCCTTTTAAATAGAGCTTCTGGTGGGCGAGCTCGTGGAACAGGATGCCCGCGACGTAGTGCTCGCCGCCGGCCAGCATCGTGTTCAACACCGGATCGTCGAAATAGCCCAGCGTGGAATAGGCGTTCGCGCCGGCCAGGTAGGTGTCGAGGCCTTGATTCTCCAGCTTCGCGACGAAGCGCTCCGCGTCCGCGCGCTCGAAGTAGCCGCGATAGCTCACGCAGCCGAGCAGCGGGAAACACCATCTCGCCGGCTCGACGGCGAATTCCTCGGTGGCGACGACGTTCCAGACGACGTAGGGTCGCCCGAGATCGACGTAGCTTCGATAGCTTTCGTTGTCGGGCAGCGCGAGGTGCTCGACGGCGAACCGGCGCATCTCGACGACGAGCTCGAGCGTCTCCCTGACGCCGGGTTTTTGCCGCGGGTCCGCGAGCACTGCCTCGATGGGCTCGCGGCCTCGCAGCAAGGCGAGATGACCGGCGGCCGCCTGCCAGTAGTACGGTAATGCGCAACCTGAAACGGCGAAAGCGACGGCCGTGACACCCACGCTCCTGGCGATCGAACGCATGCGCGAAACCTTAGCACGCCGCACGCTACGGTATGATGCGGCCATGGAAATTTTCGAGGTCGGCGGCGCCGTGCGCGACGCCTTGCTCGGACGGCCGGTCAAAGAGCGCGACTGGGTTGTCGTCGGCGCGACCTCCGACGAGCTCGAAAAGCTCGGCTACCGGCGGGTCGGCAAGGACTTCCCCGTGTTCCTACACCCGCAGACGGGTGAGGAGTACGCGCTGGCGCGCACCGAGACCAAGGTCGCGCCCGGCTATCATGGCTTCGACGTCGACGCGACACCCGCGGTGAGCCTCGAGGAGGATCTCGGCCGGCGTGATCTGACGATCAACGCGATGGCGCGGGACTCGAGCGGCAGAATCATCGACCCCTACGGAGGGCAACGCGACCTCGCGGCCAAGCGCCTGCGCCACGTCTCCAACGCCTTCTGCGAGGACCCGCTGCGGGTGCTGCGCGTGGCGCGATTCCTCGCGCGGTTCCACGAGCTCGGGTTCACGGTCGCGGACGAGACGATCTCGCTCATGCGAACCGTCGTCGATGCCGGCGAGCTCGGCGCGTTGCGGCCCGAGCGCGTCTGGCGCGAGACCGAGCAGGCGTTGCGGGAACCGTCGCCGCAGCAGTACTTCGAAACGCTGCGGGCTTGTGGCGCGCTCGCCGTCGTATTCCCCGAGATCGAGGCATTGTTCGGCGTGCCCCAGTCGCCGCGCTGGCACCCGGAAATCGACACCGGAGTGCATACCCTCATGGCGCTGCGCGTCGCGGCGAGTCTGTCGCCGGATCCAGCCGTGAGATTCGCCGTGCTGATACACGACCTCGGCAAGGCCGCGACGTCCGCGGCGCTGCTTCCGGCTCACCGCGGTCACGAACAGCGCTCCGTGGAGATCATCGAGAATCTCTGCAAGCGGCTTCCCGTGCCGCGCCGCTATCGCGAGCTCGCGCTCTGCGTCGCCCGCTACCACGGGATCATTCATCGCGCCGCGGAGCTGCGCGCGAGCACGCTGTTCAAGGTCATCGAGGCGACCGACGCGATCCGCCGACCGGAACGCCTCGAAGCCGTGCTCACGGCCTGCGAAGCGGATGCGCGGGGGCGCAAGGGGCTGGAAGCGCGGCCCTACCCGCAGCGCGAACGCCTGCTCGCCGCGCTCGCCGCAGCCGCCGCCACGAGCAGCCAGGATCTCGATCCCGAGTTGACGGGCGCCGCGCTCGGGGAGGCGTTGCGGCAGCGCCGCATCGCAGCCATTCGTGCCGCGTTAGCGCCCGCGGGCGAGTGACGGCTCGCCGAGCGCTCACAGGCGGTCGCGAAAATCCCGCCCCGGCAGAGGCTCGAGATCGAGGCCGCGGCGGAGCAGCAACAGCTTGAACCGCTCCCCCATCTCGCCGGGCAGGACGAGCGTTTTCAAGGCGCGGCTATACTCGCGATAGTCCCGCTCACCGAGCCGCTCGAGTCGATGCTGCGCATCACAGTGCAGCAGGAACTGCCCCTGGGTCGTGAATCCCGCCACTTCCAGCCCGGCCGCCTGCGCGGCATCGGCGCAAGCGCTGAAGTCCACCCAGGCACTGATGTCTTGCAGACCCGGCCAAAGAAACGGATCGGCATGCGCCCGGTGACGGTAGTGGCAGGTCAAGGTGCCCCGGTAGCGCGAAGGATGGTAGTACTCGCGTCTCACCAAGCCGTAGTCGATCAGGAGCACGGCGCCGCGCACGAGTGACTCGGTGACGCTCTTTAGCCAGGATGGCAGCATCAGGCACAGCTCGGAGCGAAACCCGTCCGGCAATGTCAGGCCGAGGTCACGTTCCAGCGCCTCCACGGCGGATGAGAGCGCCTCGTCTCGTGGCCCTTCGAGCCAAACGAAGCGTCCTTGACGCCAGCCGACACCGAGCGGCCTGACTCGGGAGGCGCGCTTGACGAAACGCGCCACCGGCAGTGCATCGAGCACTTCGTTGGCGAGCACGATGCCCTCGAACGGCGCGGCCGGCGGCGCATCGAGCCATTCGACTTGCGCGGCCATGGCCGCGAGGCGCTGCCGTTGGCGCTGCTTCAGATCGGCGCTGGTCTCGATTATCCGGTACGCAGGCGCAGCTTCGCCGGTCTCCCGCCATGCCTCGAGGATGGACTGCGCGAGCGCCCCGCTGCCCGCGCCGAGCTCGAGCACGACTGGCCGCACCAGGGATTCGAGCCAGTCCGCCATCCGCGCCGCCAGGATCTGCCCGAGCAAGGGCGAGAGCTCGGGCGCCGTCACGAAATCACCCTCTGGGCCGAGCTTGACGCTGCCGGCGCTGTAGTAACCCAGGCCCGGCTCATACAAGGCCCGCTGCATGAACCGATCGAAGCCGATCCAGCCGCCGCCGGCATCGATCTCGGCGCGAACCCTTGCCGTCAAGCGCGTGCTGAGATCCCTCGCCGCGGCGTCGGGTTCTGGCACGCTCAGGGACATAGGGCTTCGGCCTCGGCAGCGACAGACGACTGCGATAGTGTAACCTTGGCAGCCGTCGATCCCCGCGGAGCTTGAGTGGCAGACGCAGTACCCAAGACGACGCTCGAGGGCCGGTGGGCCCTGGTAACGGGCGCGGCCAAGCGCATCGGCGCGGCGATCGCCGAAGGCCTGCACGAAGCCGGCGCGAACGTCGCAGTTCACTACATGAGCTCGGCCGACGAGGCGCAGTCCCTCGTCGACGGGCTCAACGCCAAGCGCGCCGCGTCGGCATTCGCCGTGCGGGCGGACCTGGGCGATGTCGAAGCGCTGCAGCCGATGCTCGCAAGCGTGCTCGAACGCGCCGGAAGGCTCGATATTCTCGTCAACAACGCCTCGAGCTTCTATCCGACGCCGCTCGGCTCCATCACCGAAGCGCAGTGGGACGACCTGGTCGGCAGCAATCTCAAGGCGCCCCTGTTCCTCAGTCAGGCCGCGCTGCCGAGCCTCGTCGAATCCAAGGGCGTCATCGTCAACATCGTCGACGTCCACGCGCAACGGCCGCTGCGAAACCACGCGCTCTACGGCGTCGCCAAGGCGGGGCTCGCGATGCTGACGCGTTCGCTCGCCAGGGATCTCGCTCCGAACGTTCGCGTCAACGGCGTCTCGCCCGGTGCGATCCTGTGGCCCGAGAACGGCATGCCGGAGCGTATTCGCGATAGCATCATCCGCGAGATACCGCTGCAGCGCTCCGGCGAGCCCGGCGACATCGCCGCTGCGGTCGTGTTCCTGGTTCGCGACGCAGCCTACGTCACCGGACAGATCATCGCCGTCGACGGCGGCCGCAGCATCGGTTGGTAAAGACCGTCGGCGCGCGCTAGAAGGCGCCGGCATAGCGACGTGCCGCCGAGGCCGAGGGACCGAGCGGCGGGTCTTGAAGCGCGAAGGCCGGGGCTCCCGGCTTGGCGAGTGCCGCGGCGGCCGGGCAAGCACCATGCTCCACGAAATGCAGCGCACCGGCGAGCGACGCCTCCAGCGGATCCCCAACGGCTCGCTCGAGCTCGTCGGCCGCCGCGCAATCTGTCGGCAGGCCGTCGTAGAAACCGCCCTCACCCAAGGCGTTGACGGTCTCGAAGGTTACCGCCCGAAGCAGGCGCTGGCCGCCGCAATAGCCGAGCGCCGACTGGCCCACGGGCTTGCCGAAGGTAGCCGATCCGACCAGCGCCACGACGGTATGCGGCCGCAAGCCGTTGATCACCAGCTCGCTCGCCGAAGCCGAGCTGCCCGTGGTGATGAACACGACCTGCTGCAACAGCGACAACGAGTTGGCGCGCTGCGTAAATCGCGTGACCGCGTTGAGCAGGCTCTTGGCACTGTTGAAGCGGGTCTCGGATTGCACTTCACCGGCGGCCACGAACCCGCCGATCAGATCGTTCAGACGCCCGGCCGTCGCCACCAGGCCGCCGCCGTTGTAGCGCAGATCGACGATGAGCGACGTTGCCGAGGCAGCCTCGAACTCGGCGAAGGCCTGCTCGAGCTCTGCGTCGGCGGTCGAAACAAAGGTCCTGAGATCGAGGTAGGCCACGCGCTCGCCGCCGGCGTCGAAAATCGCCGTGAGCGGCACCGGGTCGATCGTTACGACCGCCTTCGCGAGCGTGACGTCGAGCTCGACAGCGTCGAGATCGCGGACGCTCAGCGTGCGCGTGACGCCGACGCTGTCGGGGCCGAGAGCGGCGCTCAAGCCCTCGGCCTGATTGATCTCTGCGATGCTGCGGCCATCCACGGCGAGCATGCGAAAGCCGCGCGCGAGCCCCGCGGCGGCGGCCGGTGATCCGGCGAAGACTTGAGTCAGCCGAAGGTCCGCGTTCATCGGCGGGTCCGCGAATTTCGAGCCGAAGCCGAAGCCCACGAACTGCCCCTCGCCGAAGAACTGCTGATCCGCGGCGGCGGTCGTCAAGAAGCTGAAATCCCGGTCGAACTCTTCGGGACGATAGCGCAGGAACGCGAGCAGCTCCTCAGCGTCAGCGAAGCCGGCGAGATCAAGCGCAACGTATTTCTGCTGTTGATCCGGCTCGTCGTTGAAGAAATACCACTCGCGGATGAGCTCGGCGACGGCTTGTTTTTGCGCGTCGACGCTGCAGCCGAACGCCGCCTGCTTGCCGCTCGAGCCGCCGCTGCAAGCCGCGATGGCCGCCAGCGCCAAGCCCAAGCCGAGCAGGCCGAATCGAGTGATCCATCGCGCTTTGCCGGCGCAAGCGTCAATCAACGAAATCTTCCCCGGTTCGCTCGATGCTGATGCCGACTGTGCGCGAGCCCCGTATCGCTCCCGGCTTGGCTACCGCGACGCGAATCCAACCGACTCCGAACTCCCTGACGACGACGCGGGCGATGGCCTCGGCCAGGGATTCGACCAGCTCGAATTCCGACTCGGCGACGAGCTCCACCACGCGCTTCGCCACATCGCGATAGTTGAGCGTCGAGTCGACCGCATCGGCGGTCGCAGCACGTCTGGCGTCCGTCGCCATCTCGAGGTCGATGCTGACGGTCTGCTTGACGCGCCGCTCCCATTCCCAGATGCCGATGACGGCCTCCACCTGGAGCTCGCGAAGAAAGATCTTGTCCATCTGACGTCAACCGTTACCGACGGGACGAAGCTCGTCGAGCGGCCAGCGCGGCCGCGCGACGATCCGTGGCGACTCCCGCGCGGCGTCGCCGAGCCGGCACCATCCCGCATACGCGATCATCGCGCCGTTATCGGTGCAAAGACCCGGGCGCGGGTAGTGCACGACGATACCATGCCGCTCTCCCTGCAGCCGAAGCTCCTCGCGCAAGGCCGTGTTTGCGCCGACGCCGCCGGCAATCACCAGCTGGCGGATGCCGGTCTCATCGACCGCGCGTAGGCATTTCGTCACCAGCGTGTCGACCACGGCGGCCTGAAACGAGGCGGCCACGTCGGCGTGCAAGCTCGGACTGGGCGCTACCCCGTCGCCGCCGCGCCGCTTCTCCAGCTCGAGCCTAACGGCCGTCTTGAGCCCGCTGAAGCTCATGTCGAGACCCCGGCTCTTCAGCGGCCGGGGAAAAGCGAACGCCGCCGCGTCACCGCGCTCGGCCAGCGCGGCCAACGCGGGCCCGCCGGGATAAGGCAACGACAACAGCCGCGCGACCTTATCGAAGGCTTCACCGGCCGCGTCGTCGAGCGTGTTGCCCAGGGTCTCGTAGTCACCATGGCCGCGGACCCGCACCAGCTGCGTGTGCCCTCCCGAGACCAGCAGCGCAATGAACGGGAACTCAGGTCTCGGCGTCTCGAGCATGGCCGCGAGCAAATGCGCCTCCATGTGATGCACGGGAACGGCTGGAATCGCGAGTGCGAGCGCCAGGCTCGCTCCCAGCGACGCCCCTACCATCAACGCCCCGATGAGGCCCGGGCCCGCCGCGTAGGCCACCGCGTCGAGGTCCTCGAGCGTGATCTGCGCCTCGCCGACGACGGCCCGAATCATGGGTGCCAGGCGCGCCGCATGGTCCCTCGAAGCGAGCTCGGGCACCACGCCGCCGAAAGGCTTATGGATCTCGACCTGGCTGAAGAGCGCCTCAGCAAGCAGGCCGCGGCCGGATGCGTACACGGCGACTCCGGTCTCGTCGCAGCTCGTCTCGATGCCCAGTACCTTGACCACGCCACCTGCCTTTACACGACTCCGCCCGGCGGGCTATTATTTCGCGGCTAAATGCCGGCTTTCGCCGGCTTGTCTTTTTTTGCCACGAGGATTCGATGCCGGGCGTTCGAGTTAGAGAAAGCGAGCACTTCGATGCCGCATTGCGGCGCTTCAAACGCGCCTGCGAGAAGGCCGGCGTGCTCACCGAGCTGCGTCGCCGCGAATTCTACGAGAAACCGACGCAAGAGCGAAAGCGCAAGAAGGCCGCCGCCGTGAAACGCCACCTCAAACGCAATTCGAAGCTGGCTTCGCGACGCAAGCGTCTCTACTGACACGGTTCTCTGCGGGGCCACGCTGAATGGCAACCACCGACTCCGTCAAGGCACGCCTGCAAGAGGACGTCAAGGCTGCGCTCAAATCCGGGGACAAGGCGCGCCTCGGCGTATTGCGCATGGCCATGGCGGCGATCAAGCAGCGCGAGGTCGACACTCGAGAGACGCTCGACGATACCGGTGTGCTCGCGATCCTCGACAAGATGGTCAAGCAACGTCAAGACTCCGTCGCGCAGTTCGAGCGCGGCGGACGCAACGACCTGGTCGCGAAGGAAACGGCCGAGATCGAGGTCATTCGCAGCTATCTTCCCAAGCCACTCGATGAAGCGGCGATGGCCTCGTTGGTCGAGGACGCGATAGCCGCGACGGCGGCCGCCGCGCCCGGCGACATGGGGCGGGTCATGGCCGAGATCAAGAAGCGCGCGGCCGGCAGCGTCGACATGGGGGAAATCGGCCGCCTCGTCCGAGCGAGGCTCAGCGCGCGCTAGAGCCTTCGCAGCCTCGGGTCCGGCTCGGCGTGCTGCGCTGCTATGCTAGCCCTTATGCGGATACCGCAAGACTTCATCGACGATCTCATTGCACGCGCCGATATCGTTGAGGTCGTCGGCAGCCGCGTGTCGCTCAAGCAGGCGGGGCGAGAGTACAAAGCGGTCTGCCCCTTCCACGCCGAGAAAACGCCCTCGTTCACGGTCAGCCCCGGCAAGGGCTTCTATCATTGCTTCGGTTGCGGCGCCCACGGCACGGCTTTGGGCTTTCTCATGGAATACGACAAGCTCGAGTTCCCCGAGGCCGTGGAGGCGCTCGCCGAGATGCTCGGCGTCGAGGTGCCGCGCGTGGAGACGGGCACGGATGCGAATCCCACCGCGGAGCTCTACGGCGTCTTGCAGGAAGCCGACCGGCTCTATCGGCGAAACCTGCGCATAAGCCCGGTGGCGATCGAATATTTGAAGCTCCGCGGCATCGACGGGGCCACCGCCGCGCGTTATGGCATGGGTTATGCCACCGACGCCTGGGACGCATTGCTCAAATCCCTCGGGGGCGACGACAAGCGCATCGCTTTGCTTCGCGCTGCCGGGCTCGTGATTCGCAACGACCAAGGCCGCCAGTACGACCGTTTTCGCCATCGCATCATGTTCCCCATCCGCGATACCCGCGGCCGGGTCATCGGCTTCGGCGGACGGGTGCTCGATGCGACCGAGCCCAAGTATCTGAACTCGCCAGAGACCCCGGTGTTTCACAAAGGCAAGGCGCTCTATGGCCTCTATGAGGCCATCCAGTCCCGCGGCCGGCTCGAGCAGATCGTCGTCGTCGAGGGCTATCTCGACGTCGCGAGCCTCGCGCAACACGGCATCGACTCGAGCGTCGCCACATTGGGCACGGCGACGACGTCCAAGCACTTGAGTATCCTAACGCGGCTCGCCGACGTCATCGTTTTTTGCTTCGACGGCGATCGCGCCGGCCGAGCCGCAGCTTGGAGCGCGCTCGAGACGGCGCTGCCGATGGCCGGCGGTCGCAAGCAGATCAAGTTCCTGTTGCTACCCGAAGGTCACGATCCGGATACGCTGGTGCGCGAGCGCGGCGCGGAGCCGTTTGGAGCGCTGTTGGCGCGGGCGCAGTCGTTATCGGAGTTTCTCGTAGAGCAGCTTGCGCAACGCGTGAACCTCGCCAACGCCGACGGCAGCTCGCGGCTTGCGGCCATCGTCAAACCGCTGCTCGCCAGAGTGCGTGACGGGCTCTATCGCCAGAAGCTGCTCGAGCAGGTCGCCGCGCGGATCGGCACTTCGATCGAGCAGCTCGAGGCCAGCCTTGCCGCGACCCCGGCTCCGGGCAGGCAGGACCAAGGCGGCCGGGTCGACCCGGCGTTGCCTCTTCCGGCTCAAATGAGCCTCATCGGCAAGGCCCTGACGCTGGCGCTGCACCACCCCGGCGCGGCGGCGCAGCTCGGGGTCGTCGCGGGTCTCGAGGCCGTGTCCCAGCCGGGCGCCTCGCTGTTGCGCCGGGTCCTTGAAGTCGCGGCCGACCGGCCCCAAATGGTTACGGCAGGCCTTCTGGAGCGGTTTCGCGATAGCCCCGAGGGAGATTTCCTCAACCGGCTTGCGGCGAGCCCGTCTCTGGATGAACCGGAGCAGGCCTCGGCGGTCCTACGAGATTGCGCGGCGCGCATCGTCGAGGCCCATCGCCGGGAGCGCCTGAGCGCGCTTATCGAGCGTGGCCCGGCTTTGACCGACGAGGAGAAGGCCGAGGCCAGCGCCCTGCAGCGAGCGGCCCGCGGCCCGGCCGCCTGAGACCCGCTCGCTTTGAGCAGCCTGACCTAGCCCATCCCTGGACTTTGGGCTATGATGGCTGGTTTGTTTGGGTCCGCCAGCGCCAGGAAACCGAGCACGATGGATACACCCACTGTCGCCCTTCCCGAAGAAGACGAACGCCAGTCGCAGCTCAAGTTGCTCATTGCCAAAGGCAAGGAGCAGGGCTATCTGACCTACGGCGAGGTCAACGACCATCTGCCGAGCGAGATCGTCGATCCCGAGCAGATCGAAGACATCGTCAACATGATCAACGACATGGGCATCACGGTCTATGAGAAGGCCTCCGATGCCGAGTCGTTGGTGCTGTCCGATTCGGCGGTATCGAACGATGACGACGCAGCCGAGGAAGCCGCCGCGGCTCTCGCGACGGTCGATAGTGAATTCGGCCGCACCACCGACCCCGTGCGCATGTATATGCGCGAGATGGGCACGGTCGAGCTGTTGACCCGCGAGGGCGAGATCCGCATCGCCAAGCGTATCGAGGAAGGCTTGGACCAGGTTCGCTCGGCGCTGGCGCAGTTTCCGCCCACACTGGGGCTGTTGTTCTCGGCATACGATCTCGTCACTGCCGGCGAGACGCGCCTACAGGACGTCGTGGTCGGGTTCATCGACCCCAATCAGGAGATCGCCGATCCCAATGCGAAGACCAGGGACGAGGACGACGACGACGAGGAAGCAACCGAAACCGGCCCCGATCCCGAAGAGGTGGCGAGGCGCCTGAAGAAGCTTCGGCGCCTCAACAAGCGCTATCTAGACGCGCTCGAAAATCACGGCATCCGCAACGCCGCCACACAAAGAGCCTTCAAGAGTCTCGTCAACGACTTCATGGAGATCAAGCTCGCGCCCAAGATCTTCGATCTCATGGTCGCCGAGCTCAGAGACACGGTTAGCGGCATACGCGCACTAGAGCGTCAGGTGATGGCTCTGTGCGTGCGCGACGCCAAGATGCCGCGCAAGGACTTCATCGCCAGCTTTCCGAAGAACGAGACCAACTTGACCTGGGTCGACAAGCACATCCGGGCCAAGCGCAAGCACTCCTCGCAGCTCGCCAGGCTCAAGGAAGATATCCTGCGCGCCCAAAAACGGCTGCGGAAGCTCGAAGCCACGACGCTCTTGCACATCGGCGAGATCAAGGACATCCATCGCGAGATTTCCATGGGCGAGGCTCAGGCGCGGCGCGCGAAGAAGGAGATGGTCGAGGCCAACTTGCGGCTCGTGATCTCCATCGCCAAGAAATACACCAACCGCGGCTTGCAGTTCCTGGATCTCATCCAGGAGGGCAACATCGGCCTGATGAAGGCCGTCGACAAGTTCGAATACCGCCGCGGCTACAAGTTCTCGACTTACGCCACCTGGTGGATCCGGCAGGCGATCACGCGCTCGATCGCCGATCAGGCGCGGACGATTCGCATTCCCGTCCACATGATCGAGACCATCAACAAGCTCAACCGGATTTCCCGGCAGATGCTCCAGGAGATGGGGCGCGAGCCCACGCCGGACGAGCTCGCCGAACGCATGGACATGCCCGAGGACAAGGTGCGCAAGGTGCTCAAGATCGCCAAAGAGCCGATCTCCATGGAGACGCCGATCGGTGACGACGAGGACTCGCATCTCGGCGACTTCATCGAGGATGCGGAGATCTCCTCGCCGATCGAGGCGGCGACCTCGGAGGGCTTGAAGGAAACCACGCACGCGGTGCTCGCCGGGTTGACGCCGCGCGAGGCCAAGGTCCTGAGAATGCGTTTCGGCATCGACATGAACACCGACCACACGCTCGAAGAAGTCGGCAAGCAGTTCGACGTCACGCGCGAGCGCATTCGCCAGATCGAAGCCAAGGCGTTGCGCAAGCTGCGCCATCCATCGCGGTCCGATCAGCTGCGCAGCTTCCTGCTCGAGGACTGAACCGCCAGACGCCCACTTAAGGCCGCGTCGAGCAAGGTGCTCGACGCGGCCTTTTTCCCTGCATCGAGTGCTACCATAGCGGCGCCAGGGCCCGTAGCTCAGTTGGTTAGAGCAGGGGACTCATCTATTCAAGGTGCCTCCGCGTCGAAAGACCCGGAGTGGACGGGATGAATTCAGGGAAACCGTAGCGGCTGAGCCGGCAACCCTGAGCCAAGCCGGCGGTACACCGCCGGACGGTGCAGAGACTACCTGAGAGCTTCAGTGCTCTTAATGACAGGCTTAGAGCGTCCCGCACCCGAGCAGCCCGTGATTGTGGGTGAAGAGATAGTCCGCGCCCCCGGAAACGGCGGGAACCAGCGAATCCCTTGGTCGTAGGTTCGAGTCCTACCGGGCCCACCATCGCCGCTGCGGCGCGGACGCTGTCGCGAGCGGGTCGACGCCGACGAGAGTGAGCCGAGCATGTTCCCAACCAGTCGATGCTTTCTTGGGGCGGGCGCGCTGCTCGCGGGCCTCGCCGCCGCGCTCGGGGCGTACGGCACGCATGCGCTCGCGACGCGTCTGTCAGCGGCCGGCTGGAGCGCTTTCAGTACTGCGGTCGACTATCAGTTCATTCACGGCTTGGGCCTGATCGGCATTGCGGCGCTGACTCAGATTCGGCCCGGGCAGCGCTTGTTCGTCTATTCGGGCTGGCTGTTGCTTGCGGGCCAGCTGCTCTTTTGCGGCAGCATCTATGCGACGACTTTCGGCGCGCCCGCAGGCGTAGGGCTCGCCGCTCCGGTCGGCGGAACCATGCTCATCGCCGCCTGGCTGGTGCTGGCGCTAGGAGCGTGGGCCGCGCGCCCCGGCGGCCCGGCAGATTCGCTCACATAGCTCCTCGAAGCCGATGCCGGCCGCCGCGGCGGACTTCGGCAGCAGGCTGCCGGCAGTGAGCCCGGGCAAGGTGTTGACCTCGAGGCACCAGAGCCCGCCGTGCGGGTCCTGGCGAAAGTCCACGCGGCTGTAGGCGGAGAGCTTGAGCGCTCGATGCGCCGCGAGCGCGAGCGCCTGGACACGCGCGGTCTGCTCCGGCGGCAGATCCGCCGGGAAGATCTCGCGCGCGGCACCCTGTTGATACTTCGCCGTGTAGTCGAAGATCTCGCCGGTTAGGGGCACGATCTCACCCACGGCGAGCGCTTGATCCTCGAGTATGCCGACCGTGAGCTCCCGTCCGGGAATGTACTGCTCGAGCATGACCTCGGTGTCGAAACGTCCCGCCGTCTCGAGCGCCGCGGGCAGCTCCTCGAGGGCGCGCACAAGCGTCAAGCCAACCGTCGATCCCTGGCTGTTGGGCTTGACGATCAGCGGCATGCCCAGCTGGTCGGCGATCTCCTCGGGCTCGGCGGGCGCCATGAGCCACTTCGGCGTCGGCACGCCGGCGGCCAGAAACAGACGCTTGGCGACGTCCTTATCCATCGCGAGCGCGCTGCCCAGCGCACCACTGCCGGTGTAGCGAATGCCCGCGAGATCCAGCGTGCCTTGCAAAGTGCCGTCCTCACCGAAACCGCCGTGCAGCGCCAGAAACACGACGTCGACGTCGACGGGATTGACCGCCCCCACGATCGCCGGCAGGTTGCCCGAGCTTGCGCCGATATCGCCGGGCGGCGCCCGGTCGATGCCTCTGCTCAGAAGCTCGCGCTCCTGTGCGGGCAGCAGAACACCGCGACTGGTCTCGACGGCGAGGACTTCGTGCCCGGCCGAGCGCAGCGCGCGCACGACTTGCGCGGCGCTTGCGACCGAGACATCCCGCTCGGTGCTGGTGCCACCGAAAAGCACGGCAATCTTCAACAGGCGCTCCAGTTTTTCGAGTTGCCGCACATTGTACGTGAGCGCAGGGTCTTGCTTGAGCATTGCGGTGCTCGACGCTCGATAAGAGCGTGGTCCAGTAACGGCGCAGTCAACGACGAGGAGAGCCCCCATGAGCCGGCACGAGACGAGCGCCAAGCTGTTTGTCGGAGCGTGCTTCACCGCCGCTGCCGCCACGCCCGGCTGGTCCCAGCCGGCGCCGCCGGCATCGAGTCAAGTCATGGAAGAAGTCGTCGTCACGGGGAGCTATATACGGCGGCCGACGCAGGCGGGTTCCCCCGCGCCGATCCGAGTGATCGCGCAGGAGGACTTGAGCGCTCTCGGCGTCAACGAGATCGGCGACGTCATCGAGCGCTTGACGATCAACACGGGCTCGCAGAACAATCCCGATGCCTTCACGCAGAACTACACGACCGGCACCAGCAACGTCAACTTGCGCGGCTTGGGGGTCAGCTCGACGCTGGTGATGGTGAACGGCCGACGCCAGACACAAAGCGCCGCGGCAACGGATCGAGGCGAAAACTTCGTCGACACGTCCTCGCTGCCGCCGATGATCGCTCTTGACCGCATCGAGACGCTCAGGGATGGCGCGACCGCGCTGTACGGCTCCGAGGCGGTCGCCGGCGTCGTGAATTTCATCACCCGCAGCGATTTCGAAGGGTTCGACGTGCAGCTCGAGCTTCAGACCATCGACGAGCACCCGCAGGAAGACAGTCAAATCAGCGGCATCTACGGCGTCGGCAACGATTCGACGCATTTCCTGGCGGCTTTCAGCCTGCTCGATCGGGATCCGCTGACGACCAACGATCGCCGCCTGTCACAGCCGGCCGACGATCTGAGCCAGGCCGGCAACCCGGGTTCCTTCCTGCTGCCGAGCGTTCCCGGCAATCCCGCCTACGCGCCCGTGTGGACCGCGGCCTTCGACAGCAACCTCAACGGCATTGCCGATGCGCTCGAGCCGCAAGCGGGCCTGCCGCCCGTGCCTGATGCCGAGCTGCCGGTGTTCCTCGATCCGGATTGCACGGCGATTGCCGCCCAGGACCCGAAGGTCGTGCCCGATATCGTCGCCTCCGTGCCGAGCCCCGGCGGCGACATCGGCATCGGCCTATGCCAATTCGACTTCGGAGAGTTCTACTCGCTCGTTCCCGAGGAGCAGCGCCGCTCGGTCTACCTCGAGTTGACTCACGATTTCAGCGATGCTCTCCAGGGAAGCGTCGAGCTGCACGTCGCAAGCAACGAGGCGAGGCGAAACAACTCGCCGTCGTTCCCCTTCGCGGCGTTCCCCACGGTGTCCGCGAGCCACCCTGACAACCCTTTCGGCGCCGACGTGCGCTTCATCGGCCGCATCATTGGCGCCGGCGGAGAAGCGGTCACCAGCGTGCATGACTCCGACACTTGGCGCCTCGCCGCAGCCTTGACCGGCGAACTGAATACCGATTGGAGCTGGGAAGTCGGCATGCAGCAGAGCCGCAACGAATTCTTCGTCGCCGCGCCGGATGCGCTCGTCGATCGCTTCGATCTCGCGATGCGGGGCTTGGGCGGCAGTGCCTGCGATGCCGGCGCCGGCACGCCCGGCGCCGGCGACTGCGTTTATTTCAATCCTTTCGGCAGCGCGCTCACGGGATCGGGCACCGTAAATTCGGCGGCGCTGCTCGAACACCTCATGGGCTTTCTGAGCTTCGACGCCGACAGCGAGCTCTCGACCATAGACGCCTTGGCAACCGGCTATTTCGGCGAGCTCGCAGGCGGACCGATAGGCAGCGCCTTCGGCGTGCAATGGCGCAACGCGAGCTTGAGCTACGACTACAACGAGCACGCGAACGCCGACAGTTTCCTGTTCCTGGTCGGCAATCCGGACTTCGGCGACGACCGCGCCGTCTCGGCAATATTCGTCGAGCTCGCGCTTCCAGTTCGGGATACGCTCGACCTGCAGCTCGCCGCACGCTGCGAGGACTACGGCGACGGCGTCGACTCGGCCGATCCCAAGCTGTCGGTGCTCTGGCGGCCTGCGGACACCGTCTCGGTGCGGGGCTCGTACGGCACTTCGTTCAGGGCGCCCTCTCTGTTTCAGGTTTACGGAACTCAAACCTCGTTGGCGCAGCTCATGGACCCCGAGGTCGGCACGCCGCAGTTCTTCCCGGTTCGGGCCCAGCCGGACCCTGCCGGAGCGCCGTTGCAAGCGGAGCAGGCCGACGTGCTCAATCTCGGCTTCAGCTGGCTCGTCACCGACGCGCTCGAGCTCGGGCTCGATTATTGGTCGTTCGATTACACGGACGTGATCATTCAGCAGAATCCGCAGGCGCTGCTGAATGCCGCCGATGCCGGTGACGCGCAGGCGGAAGCCCAAGTCATCCGCGACCCCGAGAGCGGCCTGTTGTTACGCCTCGACTCCTACTACGACAATGCATCGAGCTTGAAGACCGACGGATTCGATCTTGCGATCGCCTACGACATCGGCGGCGGCGCCGCCGGGGACTTCACCCTCGGCGCCGATCTCACCTACGTCCTGAGCTACGACGCTACCGACCCGCAAACCGGCGTCATCGACGGCGTCGGCCGGAGGAATTTCAGCAATTTCGCGACCTCGGTGCCGGAGCTGCGCAGCAATCTCTTTCTCGGCTGGCAACGCGGCAGCCACAGCGCCAATGTCTACCTCAACTACATAGACTCCTACGTCGATGACGAAGGCGGAGAGCTCGCGCTGGAAACAATCGACAGCCACGTGACAGTCGACGCGCAATACAATTTTCAGTTTGCGCGCGCCCACGGCCCCAGGCTGTCGGTCGGCGCAATCAACCTGTTCGACGAGGATCCGCCCCGGGTGACGACCAACGGCGGCTATGACTCCAAGGTCCACGACCCGCGCGGTCGCTTGCTTTACGCCAAGGCTAGCTTTAGTTTCTAATCCTCCGCGGCCAGGCCCGGCGCTGACGGCGGCGGCCGCTGCCGCGCCGTAACAAGGCACTGCTTCAGTATCTATGAACAATTGGCGACTTCTCGAGGTCCTCGCCGCGCATTGGCTCGGTCTCATGCTGCTCGGCGCGCCAGCGCAGGCCGAGCTGCTGCAACCCGGCGATGCAAGATTGCGCCACGACATTCAGTTGCTCGCGGACGCCGGCATCATCGATGCGCCCGTCACGGGTTGGCCGCTGTTTCTCACCGGAGTACGGATGGACCGCGCGGACCGCGACGGCCTGGATCCGGCGATGCTGGCCGCGCTGAACCGCATCTTTCCTGCTCGAGAGCCGCATGAGTCCGTGCGCCTGCAAGTGTTCGTGGGCGCCGGCGATCAGCCCCAAGGCTTGCGCGATTTCAACGACGTGCTGCGGGAAGAAGGCAAGCTCGGGGCGCGGTTCGCCTGGGAGGGCGGGCGCTTCGCCCTCGATCTTCAAGCCTCCTGGGTGTCCGATCCCGCCGATGGCCGGGAATCCCGGCTCGACGGCTCCTATGCCGGCGTTGCGCTCGGCAACTGGTTCGTCGCCGCGAGCGCTACCGAGCGCTGGTGGAGCCCGGGCTGGGAAAGCAGCCTGGCACTATCGAACAATGCCCGTCCGATCCCTGCGATCAGCGTGCAGCGCCGTGAAGCCCGGCCGACGTCGATCCGCTGGCTGCGCTGGCTCGGACCTTGGACGACGCAGGTCATGATCGGCCAGCTCGAGTCCGAGCGCGACGTTCCGGACGCGCGTTTCTTCGGCTGGCGCTTCGGCTTTCGCCCGACGCCCAAGCTCGAGATCGGCCTGACTCGAACCGCGCAATGGTGCGGCGAAGGGCGTCCCTGCGACTTCGGCACCTTCGCCGATCTGTTGCTCGGCAAGGACAACCGCGGCCAGAACGTCTCCAGCGAAGAAGAGCCCGGCAACCAGCTCGCCGGCTGGGATCTGCGCTATTCTTTCAACGCCTTGAGCCGCCCCTGGGCGTTCTACACGCAGTGGATCGGCGAGGACGAGCAGAACGGCCTGCCGAGCGCGCACCTCGCCACGTTGGGGCTCGAGACCTGGCGCAGCCTGGAATCCTTGGGCGGCAGCTACCGCGCGCATTTCGAGTACAGCGAGACGACCTGCAGCGCGATCACCGACAGCGATCCGAACTTCGGCTGCGCCTACAACCACGGCATTTACCGCGACGGCTACCGCTACCGCGGGCGCGCAATCGGCCACACGATCGACGGCGACGGCGTCATGGCCTCGCTCGGCGGCCTCTGGGTGACGGAAGCCGGGCACACCTGGCAACTGCAGCTGCGCCGCATCGAGATCAACCGCAGCGATCATCCCCGCAACAGCGTCTCGCCGGTGCGCCAGGAGCGTTACGGCCTGGAGTTTCTTCACGTGCATCGCTTCGCGGCCGGGGAGCTCACGCTCGGCTTGAGCGCCGAAAGCCGCGAGCTCGTGGTCGGCGGCGAAGAGAGCGACGAGACCCGCGCTTTCGTCGAGTGGCGCTGGCTCCTCAGCGGCGGCTACTGACAGTACCGGACCGTACGCGCGTCCGCCGGCATGGGGGCGTGACGGCGGGGACATTGGTGCTCGAAGGAGTTTGCCCCTCGCCTGAGAGGGCCTACACCCTCGCTCCCGCGTCCCTTCGGCTGCAGTACCAGCGTTGGGGCCGGGTTACGCCGTCGTCGACAAACGCCGCCAGGGCCGGCGCGGCGCCGCCACCGCGTCGAGCTGCGCGTAAGCCTCGGCGCGCTCGGCAGGCCCGAGATCGACGAGGCATTCGCGGCGGCCGGCAACGCTGCTGACCACGGGCACGCCACCACGAAACACGACCCGATGCCCGTAGACCGAGGCCACCCGGCCGCCCGGAGTCAAGATTCCGGCGAGGTTCAAGGGGTCGGCCGCGGCCAGCACCACCCAATCGCGACCATCCCGATCCCGACGCGAGCGACGAAGCGCCGCCACGGCCTCGGCGAGCGCGAACTGCTCGCCCCCCAGCCCGGCGACGAAGCGGCCGCCGCGAATCTCGCCGCGCGCCTCCCAAGCCCGGTAGCAGGCCAGAAGCTGCCGCCAGCTCGGCAGGTGCTGCTCGCGCTCCAACGCTCGCCGGCAGACGACCCCGTAGCGGCGCAACAGGCTGCGTGCGGCATGCTCGATCGCAGCCGCGCCCGGGCTTTCGGCGTCTGCCGCGACCGGCACCAATGCCCAACGGCCCGCGGTATCGAGATCCGGCCCCCGCCGACGAGCGCGGCCGTGAAAGCCGCGTCTTCGGCTCGAGGGCGTCACCAGCGTCCGCAAGCCGCTGTAGGAATCGGAGGTGACTGCGCCATATGCGGCCAGCTCCCCCAGGGCCTCCTCGACTTGCACCCGCAGCATGCCGGTCAGCTGGACGAGCTCGAGGAAAAACGACGCACCCCGCTCGACGAGCGTGTCGGCGACGCGATGCGCGAGCGCGCTGAGCTCGGCCGCTCGCAACGCCCGCGGCCCGAGCAGCGGCAGCCAATGCACGAGCGTCTCCCGCGGCAGCACTGCGACCGGCGAAGCGCGCAGCATGCGTTTCGGCGACGATGCCTGCGGCGCGCGCGGGTGCAGCCACATGACCGCGCCACTCGCCGTAAGCTGATCCAGATACTCGGCCGCATAGTCGTCGAGCCGCGCCGGAAGGATCTCCTGCTCCCAGGCGATCGCCGGCAAGCCCAGGCCCTGCAACTCGTTGAGCACCGCCGCGGCCGCCTCGATTCCGCGCCTGCGGTGACGCCCGAGCCCCTGCCACTCGAACAGAAACTGCTGATACTCGGCCACGCTGACCGGCTCGATCTCGCGGCGCAGCCGCGTCAGGGTCTTGCGGTGAATGCGGGCGAGCAGGCCGCGCTCGCACCATTCGGGATCGTCGCGGTCGCCGCCGCCTTGAGGAGACGCGAAGCGGCCGCGCATTGCGTAACCTTCGGTCTCCAACGCCGCCAGCGCCAGGTTCGCCGCAGTGTCCGCGACGCCCAGCGCCGCCGCCAGCGCCACGGCCGTGACGGGTCCGAGGGCCGCGAGGCGGCCGCGCAGGAGCTCGCGTACGGCGCCCTCGGCGTCGGTCACCTCGGTAGGGAGCACCACCGGCTGCGGCTCGGCAACGGCTGTAGGATGCACGAGCCTGAGCTCCGCGTAGCGTTCCGCCGCGACCCAGAGCACGGCGCCGGCCGGCGTGCGCAGGCGCACCGCGCGACCCTCGGCGGCGAGCTCCTCGTACCAGCTCGACCAGCTCCGCAGCACGCCGTCGGTGGCGTGGCCGTAGCGGCCTTCCGGCTCGGTAACGAAGCCGAGGCCGGTCAGCGCATCGTGGAGCTCGTGACGGTCACGCGGCGCGGGCCAGGCCTCCGCGCGCACGGCTTCAATCGCGAGCGGGTCCAGCCGGCCCAGCTCCGAGGCCTGCTCGACGCTCAAGTAGCGACGTGCCTCGACCGCCAAGGTGCGGCGCTCTTCCGCGGGCGCATCGTCGAGGAAGGCATACGGTTTCGCGCAGAGCACTTCCTGCGCCAGCGGCGACGGGCTCGTCAACTCGCGGCAATGAATCCGAATCCGGCCGTCCTCGATGCCGCCGATCAGCCGCTCGAGCCCCTCGACGTCCATGACGCCGTACAAGCAGTCGCGCATGGTCTGTTGCACCAACGGGTGCTCGGGAATCTCTCGCTCCCCAGGAAGGTTCTCCGCGCAGGCGAGCTGATCGGGGAACACCGTCGCCAGCAGGTCCTCGGCGTCGGCGCGCTGGAAAGTCGCCGGGGCGCGCTTGCCGTTGCGAAAGCGCCTCACGCCCAGCGCGATGGATGCGTTCCAGCGCCAATGACCTGGAAACACGGGCGCCGCCAGCACCGCCTGCTCGAGCACGCCGCGAAGCGTGCGGCTCGAAAGATAGGCCGCGACCTCCTCGAGCGGAAAGCTGTGTACTGCGCCGAGCGAGATGACGATCGCGTCTTCGAGCGCGGCCGCCTGCAGCTCGAAGTTGAAGCGCCGGCAAAAGCGCTTGCGCAGAGCGAGGCCCCAGGCGCGATTGAGCCGCGAGCCGTAGGGTGAATGGATCACCAGGTGGGCGTCGCCGGTCTCGTCGAAGAAGCGCTCGAATATCAGCTCTCCGGCCGTCGGCAGGCGCCCGAGCGCGGCGCGCGCGCCGGCGAGATAGTCGACGAATTGCTGCGCGGCGCTCGCCGACAGCTTAAGCTCGGTCTGGAGCTTCTCGGCCACAGCCCGCGGCTCCGTCACGCTCAGCGCCGTATCGAGTGTCTCGCGCAACCGAGCGACGGCCGCCGACAGCTCGTCCGAGCGGCCCGGCGCCTCGCCGAACCAGAACGGGATCGTCGGCGGCTGCCCCTTGGCGTCCTTGACATAGACCTTGCCGGGCTCGATCCGAGCGATCCGGTAGGACGCATTGCCGAGCTGAAAAATGTCTCCGGGCAGGCTCTCGAAGGCGAAGTCCTCGTTGAGCGTGCCGACGAAGAGCTCGTTGGGAACCAGAACGACGTCGTAGTCGAACTGATCGGGTATCGCACCGCCGTTGGTCACCGCCGTCAAGCGGGCATTCCTGCGCGGGCGGAGCACGTCGTTGACGCGGTCGAGATGCAAGTACGCGCCGCGTCGCCCGCGCTGCGTGCTGTAGCCCTCGGCGAGCATCTTCACCACGGCGCGAAAATCTTTGTCGGAAAGATCCGCGTAAGGCGCGCTGCGGAGCACGCTGCGATAGAGCACGCCGACCTCGACGGCCTCTCGCATGCTGACCTCGGCGACGATCTGCTGCGCCAGCACGTCGAGCGGCTGCCGGCAGAGCTCGACGCTCTCGAGCTCACCCGCATCGACGCTCTTTAACAGCGCCACCGCCTCGACGAGCTCGTCCCGCGACAGCGGGAACAGCCGCCCTTTCGGCAGGCGATCGATGCCGTGCCCGGATCGCCCGACTCGCTGAATGAAGACGCTCATCGCACGCGGCGACCCGAGCTGGCAAACGAGATCGACGTCGCCGATGTCGATGCCGAGCTCCAGCGACGCCGTCGCCACGAGCGCCTTGAGGCGTCCCGCCTTGAGCGCCTCCTCGGCCTTCAAGCGGTGCTCCTTGGCGAGACTGCCGTGGTGCGCCGTGACCCGGTCCGGCCCGCAACGATCGGCGAGATGCCTCGCGACGCGCTCGGCCATGCGGCGCGTGTTGACGAAGATCAGTGTCGTTCGATGGGCGGCGACGAGCTCCGCCAATCGGTCATAGATCTCGACCCAGACCTCGTTCGCCATCACCGCCTCGAGCGGCGACGACGGCAGCTCGATCGCAAGATCGCGGTCGCGCCGGTGGCCGGCATCTATGATGCGGCAGTCCGCAGCCTCCGTGCCGACCAGGAACCGCGCCATCAGCTCGATCGGCTTGATCGTCGCCGAAATGCCGACGCGCGTCGGCGGCCGCTCGCAGAGATCGCCGAGCCGCTCCAAGGACAGCGCCAGATGCGCGCCTCGCTTGTTCGTCGCGACCGCATGAATCTCGTCGACGATCACGGTCGCGACACTGCGCAGCATCTCGCGGCCGGAGACCGACGTGAGCAGAATGTACAAGGACTCGGGCGTCGTTACGAGGATGTGCGGCGGGCGATTGCGCATGCGCGCGCGTTCGCTCTGCGGCGTGTCGCCCGTGCGCAGCCAGGCGCGTATCGGCGCATCGGGATAACCGCCTTCGAGAAGCTGATCGCGAATCCCCGCCAACGGCAGCTGTAGATTCTTCTGGACATCGTTCGACAGGGCCTTCAGCGGCGATACATAGAGCACGCGAGTCCGATCGTCGAGGCCGCGCTCCACGGACTCCTTGACGAGACCGTCGATCACTGCGAGAAACGCCGCCAGGGTCTTGCCCGAGCCCGTAGGCGCCGAGATCAGCGTGTCGCTGCCCTCGGCAACGGCCGCCCAGGCTTGTTTCTGCACTTCGGTCGCGGCCTCGAACTGTCGTTCGAACCAAGCCGCCACGGCGGGATGAAAGCTTGCGCTCATGGACGGAGCATACGCAAAAACAGTCATAACGCCAGCAGCCTCCGCCATACGGAATACTGAGGTAGGTTCCGGCCGCCGGCGCCGTATAATCGGGCCATTTTTGAGGCCGGGCGCAATCATGAAGATGAGCCGCAGTGAGTTTCTGGACTGGCCCAACAAGGCGGTTACCTTGCTGGGAATGTCCGGCGTGGGGAAAACCACGCTGGCCAACAAGCTGCCAAAGTCCAAATGGTTTCACTATTCCGGCGACTACAGAATCGGCACCAAGTACCTCGCGGAGCCCATTCTGGACAACATCAAGCGTCAGGCCATGCAGATCGGCTTCCTGCGCGACTTGCTGCGCAGCGACTCGATCTACATCGCCAGCAATATCACGGTCCACAATCTCGCGCCTATCGCGACTTTTCTCGGCAAGATCGGCCGCCGCGATCTCGAGGGCTCGAGCGTCGACGAATTCAAGCAGCGCCAGCGACTGCACCGCGAGGCCGAGATCGGCGCGATGAAGGACGTCGAGCAGTTCATCGACAAGGCGCAGCAGATCTACGGTTACGAGCACTTCGTCAACGACGCCGGTGGCAGCATCGTCGAGCTCGACGACCAAGCGGTCTCGGTGCTCGCCGACAATACGCTGATCCTCTACCTTCGAGCCGACTCCACGATGGAGCAAACGATGATTCAGCGGGCTGAAGACCACCCCAAACCGATGTACTATCACGAGAAGTTCCTCGACGAGCAGCTCGCGCTGTATCTGCAGGAACGGCGGCTGCGAAGCACCGACGAGATCGTCCCCGACGATTTCGTGCGTTGGATCTTTCCGCGGCTGCTCGAGCATCGGCGGCCGTTGTATCAGGCCCTCGCCGATGAGCACGGCTACACCGTCGACGCGCGCGCCGCTGAAAGCATCGAAACGGAGGCGGAATTCCTCGAGCTCGTCGGCCGGGCCTTGGGCTGACGGGCGCCGCGCCTTCAGCCGGCTGCGAGCGCCCAGACCCAGGCACCGATCAGGATCGCCGCGGCCAGGCCCGCTGAGGCTCGCTGCGCGCCCGCGCGCCTCGGCAGATCGCCGCCGGCGAGCAGGGCGCCTATACTCAAGCCCGCGAGAAACCCCGTCAAGTGCGCCATGATGTCGACTTGGCCGTCCACGCCGCCGCCGGTGCCGAGGAAGGCCAACAAGCCCAGTGCCGCCGTCAACGGCGCCACGCGCCGCTTCCAATGCGTGCGCCGAAAGAAGCCGCGGCGCCAGGTGTAGGCCGCGAGCAGCCCAAGCGCCGCGAATACGGCCGTCGACGCGCCGACGGCGCGATGCCCGGCAGGCTGGATCAGCGCATTGAGCGCGTTGCCGAGCATCCCTCCGGCGAGTATGCACAGCCACGCCAGCCCGTTCCCGAGGTAGCGTCCGGCATAGAGTCCGAAGAATCCGCCGAAAACGAGATTCGAGGCGAGATGCGCCGCGTCGACGTGCAGAGTCAGCGCCGTCACGGTGCGCCACCATTCGCCGGCGAGCACGCGATCCACGTCCAAGCGCCCCGACGCGACCCAAGGGGCACCGAACAGCTGCTGGTTCGCGGCGATCGCGGCCATGAGCACGACGGCTGCGTAACCCGCGACACCGGCCCAGCCGCGGTCCACCTCGGCGAGACGAACGGGTCCATGTCGCGGATCGAGCCGCGACTCGGCTCGATAGGACTCTAGCTCCTCGCTGGCTTGGGCGGCGTTCTCGGCCGGCACGCTGAGCTGCCAGCGGCTTTCGAGCTGCGTCAGCTGATGCTCGATGCCCAGAGCGCGCAGCACGAAGCTCGCTTCCTCGGCCTGCTTGACGCTGCGCCCTTCGAGCACCACCACCCACGTCCGGGGAGCGGCCTGCCATTTCACGCCTTTTTGCTCCGACATATCCGGTCGACTATATTGTCGAGGCCATCGCTCCGCGCGAGAATCCAGAGGATACGCAATGCTCCGCGCCCACGCTTACGACGAACTCGATACTTCGCTCGGCGTGATCTCATTCGCCGTCGATCGAGCCGGGCGGCTCAAGCGGTTGGACTTCGGCCGCGCGACGGCGCCCTGTTCGCCGACGCTGCCCGAGCTGCGCCGCTTCAGCGACCAGCTCGCGGAATATTTCGCCGGCTCACGCACGGCTTTCGACATCGAGCTTGCCCCGGACGGAACGCCGTTTCAACTCGAAGTCTGGCGGGCGCTGAGCCTGATCCCCTTTGGACGGACGGCAAGCTACGCGGAGATCGCCAGGCGCGTGGGCAAGCCCGGAGCCGCCCGCGCCGTCGGCCAAGCGAACGGCGCCAATCCGATCCCGATCGTCATTCCCTGCCATCGCGTCATCGCCGCCGACGGCACTCTCGGCGGGTTCTCCAGCGGGCTCGGCATCAAACGCAAGTTGTTGGCGCTCGAGCAGATTTCGCTTGCCGCCTGAACGAGCTCATGCATTCTCTGCGCTGTTACCGTTGCGGTGCTTCTCTCGCAAAGTATTCGCTGCCTTTGAGCCGGCACGACCGTTGCCCGGAATGCGCGGCGGATCTGCGTGCCTGCCGCATGTGCGCGTCGTACGATCCACGGCTGCTGAAGGCGTGCGCCGAGGACGCGGCGGAGGAAGTGCACGACAAGGTCAAGGCCAATTTCTGTGAATACTTCATCGCGAGCGAAGCCGCGTTCGCGCCCGGCCGCATGAGCGCCCACCGGGAAGCCGAGGCTGCGCTCAAGTCGCTGTTCAAAGACAGCCGGAGCGGGGCGCCGGGATCGAGCGAGGACGAGGCCGCGCGCTCCGCCGACTGCGAGGCCTTGAGACGAGCCGAATCGTTGTTCAAGGACTAGATGCGCACCACTCTTCAAGCCACGTTGCTGTGCGTTTCGATTGCGGTCTCGGCCTGCGCCAGCCAGCCCAGCTCGACGGCGACGAGCCGGCCGCGAGCCTCGGAGCCCTATCAACAGGACAGCATATTGCGCGAAGCCGAGAGCTTCTTCGGCCGCGGAGCGCAAGGCGTCGCCGACATCGTCAACCGTGTTTTCACGGACAACGGCCCCCCCGACGCCTACATCAAGGGCGAGGAGGGCGGCGGGGCCGTAGGCCTGGGGCTGCGCTACGGCCACGGCACGCTCTACTTGCGGGACGGCACGACGTCGAAAGTCTATTGGCGCGGTCCTTCGGTTGGGCTGGACATCGGCGGCAGCGCGGCCAAGACATTCGTGCTGATCTACAACCTCGCGAGCGTGGAGGAGATTTTTCAGCGCTTCGGCGGTGTCGAGGGCAGCCTCTATTACATCGGCGGTGTCGGCGTCAACTACAACCGCCAGCAGGACTTGATTCTCGCGCCGGTGCGATTCGGCGTCGGCTGGCGGCAAGGCGTCAGCGTCGGTTATCTGCACATGTCGCCCGAGCGCTCATGGATTCCGTTCTAGGCCGACCTGTCCGCGCTCGCCTGCTGCCGCTCGTTGGGCTCGGCGCCCTCGTAGCGGCCGCCGGGCTCGCGGCCTGCGCGCCGGGTCCGCAGCTTCGGGCCCCGGCGGGCCCGGCGGAAGCGATCGCGCCGGCCGATTTCGGCGGCGAGCTCTATCTGATCGATCCGGAGGAAAGCGAAATCCACTTGCTGGTGTACCGCACCGGAGCGCTCGCGCGTCTGGGACACAATCATGTCATCGCGGCGCGCGGCTTCTCCGGCCACGTGGCCTTCTCAACCGAATCCGGGGATTCGGAAGTCACGCTCGAGCTGCCGGTGAGCGCGCTCGAGGTCGATCCGCAGCGCCTTCGCGCTCAATACGGCGAAGCGTTCTCGAGCGAGCCGACGGTGGCCGACGTCGACGGCACGCGAGCCAACATGCTGGGGCCGGCCTTGCTCGATGCCGAAGCGTATCCCTTCATTCGAATCACAGGCAGCCTGCGCGGCGGCGCCGATCGGCATTCGCTCGAGGTCTCGATTCTGGTCAAGGAAACTACGGCCCGGCGCGACATTGCGGTCGCACTCGCGCGGTCCGAGGAACGCATCGTTGCAGAGGGATCGGCCGAGCTCACGCACGGCGAGCTCGGCTTGACGCCGTTCAGCGTCATGCTCGGCGCGCTTCAAGTCGCGGATAGCTTCGAGGTGAGGTTGAGGATCGTCGCCAGACGCGCTGACGACAGCTAGTCGTATTCGAGCTCTAGCTTCCGGCGAGCTTTTCTTTCTTCGGCTTACCCGCTGCTTCGCGCGCCTCTCTGAGGGCATCGCGCATATTGATCGCGATCGTTCGATCGGGCTGCGCCCCCGCCTCTTCCACGATTTGACTAAAGTCGGTCTGGGTTCCCGTCTCTTCGGGCGCGAAGATCGGCGGCATGCTCGGCATGGTCCTGGCGAACGTCGGCTCGTCATCGGCGTCGGCCTTCAAGGCATGGAATTTCTCTGTCCAGCGGGTCACGCTCGTCTTGAGCTCGGCGATGGTCTGGGCCTGCTTGTCCACTGAGCTTTCGAGCTTGGCGATGATCGCACGCTTCTCATCGAGCCGTTCCTCCAACTGCTCGATGCGATCCGAGTCCGTTCGCAGGCTCTGGATCAATGTGTTCTTCGCGTCGAGCTCGGCCCTCACGGCCACGAGCTCCGTGGTGTCGTCGCTCTTGGTGGCGGCAGCGTCCTCGGCGTCTTTGACCTGCTTCTCCAATCCGGAGATGCATTCCTCGAGCTGTCGCTTGGTTCTCGCGAACGATGCAATCACTTTGTCTTTGTTCTTGAGCTCTTTGCCGAGGCTGTCGGCCTTCCCCGCGTCTTTTCTGAGGGCGGTGATCAACTCGCGCTTGCTCTCGAGATCCGCGCTCAACTTCTCGACCTCGACGTCCCGGTCGCGCAACGAGGTGCGCATCGACGCGGCTTCCTCGGCGTCGGCCTTGAGCGTGTCGATGAGCTTGTCCTGGCCTGCGAGCCGCTCGGTCAGCACGTGAAGCTCGTCCTCGCTGCCGCTGGACGTCTCCTCGAGGGACTTGAACTCGGCACGGGTGTCCTCGAGCTCCTTGAGAACCATGGACATTTCCGCGCCCCAGTCCGCCAAAAGCTGGGTCAAGCGCTCCCGCAGAGCTCCTATTGGGGTATCCATATTTCTGTATTTTCCAGTCACTTACGGACGCACGGTGCCCTAGCCACCCGACCATTACGTTGACTTAGTTCACAACTGCGGTGACCCGGGACCGGCTGGCGCTCCCGGTCGCTGGAACTGAGAATTTCGCCCGGTTTTCGGCGGTGGGCGCCGCGCCGGGGCGGCTTGGGCCCTAGCGGAAACGCTGCTGCAGCCTGCCCAGAGTCTCCGCCCCCGGACAGAGCCGGCGATAGTCGACCTGCGACAGCGGCGTAGCCGTGGTTCTGTTCAGGGTGTGCATCTCGGGCTCGCTCCCATCGATGTAGAGCAGGCCCGTGACGATCTCTCCCTTCCTGTGGTGGGCGCGAATGTAGTCGATCGCGGCACCGCGATTGTGGAGTTTGTAGTCGTCGCTGATCTTGCGCAGAAGGATCTTGCTGCCGTCGTGGAGCTCCACCGACATGACCTCGCCCTCGTCGTAAGCTGCCTTGATCTCCTCGGCAGGCGGGATGTAATCGAGATGCACGGCGCGATGAAAAAATTGCCGCGTGTAAGCGTAGCTCTTGGTCGAGTTCTCGTGGTCGTTGAAGGTCACGCAAGGCGAGAGCACGTCCACGAGCGCAAAGCCTTCATGCTTGATTGCGGCTTTGAGCAACGGGACCAGTTGCGCCTTGTCGCCCGAGAAGCTTCGCGCCACGAAGGTGCCGCCCAGCGCCATCGCCATCTGGACGGCGTCCATCGGCGGCTGCTGGTTCACTTCTCCTTTCTTTGCCTTGGAGCCGACGTCTGCAGACGCCGAGAACTGTCCTTTCGTGAGCCCATAGACGCCGTTGTTCTCGATGATGTAGCACATGTTGAGGTTACGGCGCACGGCATGAGCGAACTGCCCAAGACCGATCGACAGGGAGTCGCCGTCGCCAGAGACTCCCAACAGATAAAGCTCCCGATTGGCGGCCGCGGCGCCCGTGGCGACGGACGGCATTCGGCCGTGAACGGAGTTGAAGCCGTGCGAAGCGCTGAGGAAATACGCCGGTGTCTTGGAGGAGCAGCCGATGCCGCTCATCTTCGCCACGCGGTGCGGTGGAATATCGAGCTCGAAGAAAGCTTGCACGATGGCCGCGGTTACCGAGTCGTGACCGCAACCGGCGCACAAAGTCGACATGCCGCCCTCGTAGTCACGGATCGTCAGACCCAAAGCGTTGCGGTTGAGGCCGCCGTGAACGATTCTTGGCTTTGCGATAGAAGTCATGCCGCGACTCCTTTGGCAGCCGCTCGCTCCAACCACTCGATGATGCAACGACAGGTCATCGGCAGGCCGCTGTACTCGAGTATGGATTCCATTCTTGCCTTGGGGTAGTCGGTCTCCAAGACGAGCAGGCTTTTCAATTGCGCGTCGCGATTCTGCTCGACGACGAACACTTTGTCATGCTGTTCCAGAAACTCGGTGATCTCGTCGCCGAAGGGGAACGCCTTCACGCGCAGATAGTTCAGATAAATCCCCTTCGCCGCGAGCTTGTCGATCGCTTCCAGCACCGCGTTGTCGCAGCTGCCGACCGAGACGATGGCCATGTCCGTCGGCTTGCGGCTGCGTCGGATCTCCGGCTTGGGAACGAGCCGCGCGGCCGTTCGCCACTTCGTCATGAGACGGTCAACGACTTCCTTGTACTCCTCGGAATCCTCGGTATAGGCGCCGAACTTGTTGTGTCCCGAGCCCCTTACGAAGTAGGCGCCTTTCGGGTGCACCCCCGGGTAGGTTCGATAGGGAATTCCGTCGCCGTCCCGATCCAGATAGCGATGAAACTTCTGCGCCTGCTCGACCGCCTCGGCGTCGAGCACCTTGCCGCGATCTGGAACGTAGGCGTCGTCCCAGCGCAGCTCCTCACACATCCAATCGTTCATGCCGATGTCGAGATCCAGAAGCACGATCACGGGTGTCTGAAGGCGGTCGGCCAGATCGAACGCAGTTACCGCCAACTCGAAGCATTCCTTGGGGTCGGCCGGGAACAGCACCACGTGCCGCGTATCGCCATGCGACGCATAGGCGGCAGCCAAAATGTCGGCTTGTTGCGTTCGAGTCGGCATTCCGGTCGAGGGGCCCACTCTCTGCACGTCGAAAAGCACGGCCGGCAGCTCGGCGAAATAGGCGAAACCCAGAAACTCGTTCATGAGCGACAAGCCTGGACCGCTCGTCGGCGTGAACGCCCGCGCGCCATTCCAGGAAGCGCCGAGCACGATCCCGATCGCTGCGAGCTCATCCTCGGCCTGAATGATGCAATAGTTGCGCTCACCGTTTTCCTTGTTGACACGATAGCGCTCGGCGAACGCCTTGAAAGCATCCATCAATGATGTCGACGGAGTAATGGGATACCACGCTCCCACGGTTGCGCCGGCGTACACGCATCCAAGCGCCGCCGCTGTATTACCGTCGATCATGATATGTCCGGAGGTCTTGTTCAGCGTCTCGACTCGCGTCGGGAGCGGGCATTCGAAATGCTCTCGGACGTAAGCCGCGCCGAGCTCGATGGCATCCATGTTGGCTTGAATCAACGTCTCTTTCGAAGCGAAGGTCTCTTCGATGAGCGTCCTGATGATATCCATGTCCAAGTCCAGGAGCGCCGCGAGCGCGCCGACGTAGGTCATGTTCTTCATGAGAATGCGAGCCCGCGCGTTGCTGAAGTGCTCGTTGCACATCCGCGCCAGAGGAATTCCCAAGATCGTGACATCCGGCCGCGACAGGACGCGGTCCCTGGGCCAGGTCGAGTCGTAGATCAGCACGCCCCCGCTGGTGACGTCCTTGAGATCCTTCTGGTAGGTTTGGGCGTTCATCGCGACCATCACGTCGACGTTGCCCGATCGCGCGAGATAGGCATCCTTGGTGACCCTGATCTCATACCAGGTGGGAAGCCCTTGGATATTGCTGGGGAAAAAATTCTTGCCCATGACGGGAACACCCATCCTGAAGATGACCTTCATCAACAGGGTATTCGCGCTCGCGGATCCGGTGCCGTTGACGTTGGCCAGCCGGATTACGAAATCGTTTATCCGGCTTTTCGTTGCCGACATTTTGCTTGATCCTGCCTCATTTCATCGATGGCATAAGGGATATTGACCGTTGACTTCTGCATGTCCCAGGCGCTCGTCGGGCAACGCTCCGCGCACAAGCCGCAATGCACGCAGATGTTTTCATCTTTGACCATGACGCGGCCGGTCTGTTTCAACGGGGCTGAAACGTAGAACGGCTGCTCCGGATTCAAGATCGGCGCTTTCAGTGATTTCTTGAGATCTTCTTCTTCGGCGTTCGCCGTGATCGTGAGGCAGTCCACCGGGCAGATATCGATGCAAGCGTCGCACTCTATGCAGAGGTCCGGAAAAAACACGGTCTGCAGATCGCAATTCAGGCAACGCTCCACTTCCGACGCGGCCTGCTCCGCCGAGAACCCCAGCTCGACCTCGATGTCGAGCTTCTTGAACCGTTCCCTGAGGTCGACGTTGGGCACGAGCCGCCGCGCCAGGGGATCGAAATCGTTGCTGTAGCTCCATTCATGTATGCCCATCTTGGCGCTCTGCAGATTCACGCCTCTGGGCAAGCGCTCGGTCAACGGCGTGCCTTGACAGTACTTGTGGATGGAGATTGCCGCTTGGTGGCCGTGCTCGACGGCCCAGATGATGTTCCTCGGGCCGAAAGCAGCGTCGCCGCCGAAGAACACGCCCGGACGCGTCGACTCGAAGGTGGCGGTATCGACGACCGGCACCTCCCACTTGTCGAACTCTATCCCCAAGTTTCTTTCGATCCAGGGGAAGGCGTTGTCCTGGCCGATCGCCAGAACGACGTCGTCGCAGGGGATCGTCACCTCGCCGACAGTGCGCGTGGCGGTGATCCTGCCACTCGCATCGATGTCGTACTCCATCCTGTCGAACGTCATTCCGACGAGCTTGTCTTCCTCGATCACGAACGTCTTGGGAGAATGATTGACGATGATCTCGACCGCCTCCTCTTCGGCGTCCTCGAGCTCCCAGTCCGATGCCTTGAAGAACTCACGCGGCTTTCTGGCCATGACTTTGACGCTCTTGGCGCCAAGCCGCAGCGACGTCCGGCAACAGTCCATCGCCGTGTTGCCTACGCCTATGATCAATACGCTCTCGCCTATCTTGTCGACGTGCCCGAAAGCCACCGACTCCAGCCACTGGATACCGATATGAATGTTGTCGTCGTGGTCTCGCCCCGGAATGTTGAGGTCCTTTCCCTTCGGCGCTCCGCTGCCGATGAACACGGCATCGTATCCTTCCTCCAGCAGGCGGCTCATGCTTTGCACCGGCGTGCGCAGGCGAAGATCCACGCCCATGTCGAGGATGTAGTCCATCTCTTCGTCCAGAACGGACGCGGGCAGACGAAACGCAGGAATGTTGCTCCGCATCAAGCCGCCGGGCTTGTCCAAGGCTTCATAGACGACGCACTCGTAACCCAACGGCATGAGATCGTTTGCCACCGTCAGGGAAGCGCATCCGGCGCCGACCAGCGCGACGCGCTTGCCGTTCTTCTGCTGCGCAGCTTTCGGCAGGCGATCTTTGACCTCGCCGCGATTGTCCGCGGCGACGCGTTTCAGCCGGCAAATCGCGACCGGCTTCTCCTCGACGCGGCCGCGCCGGCAGGCAGGCTCGCATGGACGGTCGCAAACCCTGCCTAAGATTCCAGGAAAAACATTGGAGCTGCGATTGAGCAAATAGGCCTCGGTGAACTGGCCCTGCGCGATCAAGCGAATGTACTGGGGGACGTCGGTGTGCGCCGGACAGGCCCACTGGCAATCCACGACTTGATGAAAATACTCGGTTCCGGTAGTTGGCGTGGGTTTCATGCGAACGGTGCTCGAACGGGCGTCAACTGGTTCGGATGGCGGTGGAGCTGGGACGAAGCCATTCAAGCGGCGAACGGGGCCAGTAAGAATACTCCTCCGATGAGCCCTTTAGAATATCAGCGCAGCGCTGCGCCCGGCTCGACACTCTAGCCATCCCTGTCGTGCTTATATCAGGAACCGACTCGGCGGGAAAAGGCGAAGTATTCGGCCCCGTCCAGCAGTTTCTCGAAGCTTTGCTCCGTCACTTGGACCAGCGAGCAGGGCTCCCCGGCTTCGAAGTAGATCTTCGCTTGTTTCCTGAGACTGGAGTCGACCACTGTCGGAATGCGATACCACGGGCCGAGCGGCGGCACGCAGCCGACCGTGCAATCGCAGAACAGGTCGT